>Ga0209348_1000670_pt1 | contig 17318 bp, 20 predicted proteins | sample ETNvirenome_2_30_FD_184065 | JGI IMG/M metagenome (GOLD analysis project Ga0209348, IMG submission 184065) | Marine viral communities from the Pacific Ocean - ETNP_2_30 (SPAdes) (version 2) | ecosystem: Environmental > Aquatic > Marine > Oceanic | place: Pacific Ocean | collected 2013-06-22
TTCTGGAAAATAAGCAAACTCAATATCGGAATTGTCATCTGTTAAATAAAAAACGCCAGCACCTTGTTTTAAAATATTTGACTCAATATGATTATGAAATTCTTGATAACCACCTTTCTCGTAAACATTTATCCAAGAACTTGTTATCATAAAAGGTTTTTTTAAAAACTTATTTATTTCTTTTTCTATATATTCTCTTAAATATGTAAATTCATTAACAGCAAATAAAATGTTTTTATAAACACCGTAAGATGTGTAAGCTTCACATTCCCAACTTCTTTCTGTAAATTTTTCTTTGTTTGTTTCTATAAATGTTTTTGTTGTTTCTAGTATGTGTTTGTTTTCCATCTGTGAAACGAAAAAACTTTTTTTAATTATTATTATTTCTTCCATCTTACTTATTGTCTCTTTCTTTGTAATATCCTACTTTTACATTACTAGCATAAGTTATACGTAGTCTTTCTGATAAATTTGCAGACACTGCGTGCCATAAATTACCATTAAAAAATATTACAGTTCCGTCTTTAATGTTTATTTGTTTTGAAATATTAGTTATTGTTTTTTCGTTTTCTTTTTTAGTAAGTCTAAAATGATCATTTTTAGTAAAAATAAAATTAGAAAAAGTTTCTTCTGTGTCTACAAAATAAACTACGGCCATATGGGTTCCATGATAATGGGGCACAGCAAATTCTTTTTTCTTATACCAGTTTATCCAGGCCTCCTCTGCTATTAAGCTAGGAGCATCATACCCGTCTTGAGTGACAGACAAATGAATAATATCTAATATTTTTTCTGTCAACTCTGTCATGGCTGGATATCTAAGATGAGAATCCCAAGCTGTACGATTAGCTTTTACATTACATTCTTCATCAGGCTGTGTGGTAAATTTATGAATATTATTGTTCTCTTCAACCTTAACAATATTTAGAATTTGTTCTTTCCAATACTCGTGGTTAGGCATTGTAAAAAAATTTACTTCTTCTACAAAAATAGGTAATTTTGTTATTTCAATCATTGTATTACTTCTTGTTCTGTTTTTGTAATATACCAAGTGGCATTTGTGTATCTCGTTCCAGATGTGATTGGTAAAACTCTATGCTCTGTTTTATTTCCATCAAATAAAACTATCTTACCTTTTGTTGGTTTAATAATTTTGTCTCCAACCACAGTATGACCTCCCTCGTATTGATCATTTAAATATAAAATTGATGTGTAAGTATGATGATCGAAATCTTTGTGTCTACCTTGGCTTTCTCCAGCTGGCCACTTTACTATTTGTGAGTAATTTACAAAGGTGTTTTTTGCCTCACTTTCAACGAAAAAATTTAATTTTTTTAACAAAAACTTAAAAGCCCAATTGCCGTTACAAGATTGTAACTCACAAGAAATAACACTGGTGTTTCTGTGTTCAAAATCATGAGGGTTCATGTTGTGATAATGTATAAAAAAATCACATAATTCATGACTAATAAAATCTTCTTTTTCAACTAACATTTTATTAAATTTATTTTACCACGAAGCTGTCAAGAAAACAATTCTAAATAATTCTGTTGCAGAACATTGAAATATGCTTACATTAGGTTCTCACCAAAATTAACAATCACAGGAGAAAATATGGAAAATGCAGATTTAAATAAAGCCATTGCCTACCTTGCAGATAAGGTGAGCAAATATCATGAAAGACTATTAGCTGTTGAGAGAGACATGGAACGTCATCTAAAAGAATGTAATCATCACAGTCATGATGCAGATCCGACTTGTCCAATATGTGAAGGACAAGGATGTGAATGTCAACAATCTTAAGACTTAGGAGTCTGACCCAACATATCTTTTAATGATGGAGCAAATACTTTAACATCTCGTCTGATTTTTTCAGCAGTTGTTGAAGTGTTTGGATCATCTATATCAGCTTGCATAGCCTCTTCTGATTCATATTCTTGACCAGTGTCAATATTAGTTAATGTAGTTTCAGTTTTAACTTTATATCTAGGAATTGTTCTCCCGTCTTCTAAAGTTACTGTTCCTATTTGTTCTGCGGGTTCAATTATCGGCATTTTCTCTCCAATTTATATTAAAACTTAAAATAACTCTATCTTCATTAGAACTATTTATTTTTACTTCATGTTGTAACCATGATGGGAAAAAAATCAATGAATTTTCTTTTGGCTCAAAATCTACGCTATGAGCGATGTGTATGGAGGCATCTTTTTTCTTTGGTGGTGATAGTACCTCAGCTTGTGGTTTAGGCTCTAGAAACACCAAATTACCGCTTTTTTGAGGCACTTTTAGATAGTACACTCCAGACAAATAATTGTAAGGATGTGTGTGCACATTATTTCTTGATCCTGGCGGATTTATCATACCCCACAAACCTGTCATTTCTGGAACGTATTTATCTTGCACATCTAAGTGGTCAAAGCACTCTTTAGCTTTTAATAATATATCACCTACCGTGCTTTTAAATTCTTCATCTTTATAAAGCTCGTCGTCACTGTGCCAGCCTCCGATATTTGATCTTGGCATGCCTTTTTCGTCTTTTGCTTTTATTTCATAAAGTCTATCTATTAAGTGACTATGGCCTTCTATCTCTGTCATCATAACAGGTGTAATAAATAGTGATTGTAAATCCATTCTTTTTCTCCTTACAGTTGACCTTTTGTAACCTCCATATCAGCTACAGTTATGTGAACTTGATTAGCTGCATTAGCTTGTACTTTCAACACGTCAGATTCTTGCAAGACAATCATGCCTCCAGTAATTCCGTCGTGCTGATTTAATAAATCTACCGTTGCTCCTGCAGCTATGCTTTTTTGGTGAAACTGTTTAAATGTTGCAGAACTTCTAACTGTTTGTACATCCAAAAGTGTAGCATTACCAGAATCATTACAAACAATTAAAGATTTAATTATTATAGTGGTCGGCGGAACAGGTGGTGTAGCACCCGGATTAGCTGTTGGCACAGTTATTAAAGTTGTTAGGTCTGTCGAAGTGACATCCAACATAGGTCCTCTGAATGTATTAGCCAAGGAAAAATGTCTCCGATTCTGTTTCTTCTTTTAAGTCTTGTTGAAAGTTTGTGTTTAGTAAAAAAACTATTTGTTCTAATAATCTTATCATTTGGTCAAACTGACTAGCATCATATTCTTCTGTAGCGTTTGGTAATCTAGTTATATTTATTTTAGCCATTATCTTCTACCGTCTGGTCTTATCTCTAATTTTTGTGAACCAAGTCGCCAAGGTGTATCATCTACTGTGTTAGTTGTATATCGTATTTTTACAGCTCTGCCTCTGCCTCGTACACTTATTTTTTCAGTCGTGCTGGTTATAGATCCACTTGTTTGGACATTGGATGAGGATTGTGGATATTGTTCTAAAGTTAGTTGTGCTGTCATTGTATTAGCCAAATTGTCAAAATCAGGCACTAATTTATTGACAGACATCAGCTGATCACCGTCGGCTATTTCAACAGAACCTGTTTCTAAAAAAGCTGTAATAGCTGTTCCGTCTGCTTGGTTGTTGCCAGATTCGTGTTCAAATATAGATGACGCACCAGCAGTTAGACCAAGTATGCTTGTTGCATTTGCGGTTGCAGATGAACTATATTCTGTTGCTATTGGTTTTTCATATACATACGCACCTAACCATGTAGTTCTTGCTAAATTTATTGTATACCAAGTGCCTTCTAAATAATTGTAAGCAACGGCTCTATCTATTTGTGTAGCATTAGCTGAAGGATAATACCAAATTATTTCGTTAAAAGCTGTGTTTAGACCAACAGCGATATCATTTTTGTTTGTGTAACTTAAGTCATCAAATACATAATCTTGAACAGAGCAAGGCATTTTTTTGACGACACCATCAAATAAGTAAAATGCATTATCAGACATCCAATAAGCAACCCCGTTTACTTCTATGGCTGCATGCTGTGCTATTAATCCAGCATTGGCACCAAGTTGTCTAAGGCCAAATGTAAAAGGTGTACCAACAAATTGAATACCGTGTAATGATGTATCTGTCCATACTAGTATTTGACCTGTCGATTTTACGGCACCGACAATTCTAGAGCCATCTGTTATTCTTAAAGATCCTGCTTCGTTAGTAGCAACAGGTGTGTAATCTGTTGCATCTTCTCTATCTGAAAATCTAAATAGTAAATCATCTTGTGTAGCTGTGTTACCAATTGTAGTTTCAGTTCCAAATATTAACAAATGTCTTGTATCTGTAGAGACAATGCTAAATCTAGAGGCAGTAGGAGCATTTGACAAAGCTGTAGCTCTTGCAGCTAAACCTCCAGATGTATCCCATATAAAGGTGCCACCATTTAATACAGTTGCTATTAAGTCTTCACCAAAATTATCTAGTGACCAGTTTCTACCTTCTACAACGACATTAGATGAAGATCTTGGAGTATCCCATGTGCTCGCACCCCATGTTTCAGTGCCCCATCCATAACCATAAGTAGATGAAGCAGGGCCAGGATTAATTTGATAACTTGCGTCTACAGAACCTCCACCAGATGCAGTGGAACCTGTAGCGTTAGTCCCTGCATTTATTGTATAACTGTTTGCACCAGGAACTGTTAAAACTTCAAATTCATTATTAAAATCAATACCGTCAACAACATTTGTAGAGGACCCATTATCAAAAGTTACAAACGCGCCTACTTCAGCACCATGAGAAGCGTCAGTTACAGTTACTGTAGAAGAACCACTTGTTGTTGCAAAAGGATTAGTTAAACTGTCTGTAGCTCTTATAGGTGTAATATCATAGACCTTACCTTCAGAAAAAATATAGAGTTTTCTATCTGTGCCTAATGCTAAATATCTTGTGCCATCTAAGCCAATCCATGAGTGTGTGTCTCTTACAGCTCCAACTACCGTAACATTCGGATTTGGTAAGTTTGTCCAACCTCCCCATCTTTCTGGTTTACCATAGTGAAATCTAACAAAATCAGAGTCAACATACTTACGATCATCTCCTGCAGAATATGCGGTATCTTGTTTGTCGATTCCTGGACGAAACTTTAAGTCAACTAATTGCATGCGGGAATAATAAATTACTTATTGTTTTGTGGCAAGAATTGAGTTCCAACATTGCCTCTAAATGCATAATTTCCGTAATGTGTCATGCCACTCATGATGTCTGCATATATTTTACCTCCCATGTTTTGCCACAAACGGCAGAAAGCATAGTCTTCTGAAAGATATCTTTTAGTTTGTGGCTCAATCATGGTGTCAAAAAAAGTGTAATTCCAATTAGATGTTTTGTGATAATCAAATTCTTTATCGTGAGATTGATTAATATGCTGATCAGGCACAAATTTTAACTCTGGATATACTTCTGCCATTCTTACAAATACATCTCTTTTTATTAACATAAAACCAGTTGGACCATCCATAACCTCTATAAATCCTTTTTGCATCTCTATTCTATCAGGATTTTTTACATTTAAATTATATTGTAACGAAGCTGCGAGTAATTCATCTTCGGACATATTAGGATTTTCTTTCAATCTTTTTTTGACCTTTATCCAATCAATAGTTTTCCTAGGATAAATACCTGTAACAACATCTTTGTCGTAATCAAGCATTCTTATTACTGCCTCTGGATTGAAAGCTAAATCAGAGTCAATAAACAAAAGATGTGTATAGTCGCCATCCATAAACAGTTGAACTAATGTATTTCTAGCTCTTGTAATTAAAGACTCATTACCAATAGTACCAAATTGCAATTCTATTTTTTTACTTGCAGCTAGAGCCACAAGCTGCATGCAGCTTTTAAAATAGTCTGCTGTAATCATGCCACCGTAACAAGGAGTTCCTATAAAAATTTTATTCATCAATCTTATTTATAAAGTTTGCCATAACGTATCTAGGTGTTGATCCCCCAGCAAATTGTAAAGGGCTATGACATATTTTTGAACTAAAAAATATTGCTCTATTTTCTTTAAAACCTATGTGGGTGTGCAAAATATGTTCATCGCCTTTTTTTTCGTAAAAACCCGTGCCGTTATTGATAAGTGTATCACCTAACAAATAAATTAAACAATTATATAAACCTGTATCTTGATGAGGTATTGGTGGTGTGTTTGGAAAACTTAAAAAATAATATGAAAGCATTTTTTGTATATTACCTATATTAAAATAATCTTTTATTTTTACTTTAACTTCTTGAACAACTTTTGTATTTTGTGCGAGATCCACATGGTGATATGTCCTTTGATACGGGCTTAAACTTTTTTTATCATTAATAGAGAGGTCATTATACCTAGACTTAAATTCTGTAGTAACAAGTTCTTGTTGTATTTTTTTTAAAAAATTATGTTCAAAAAAATCATCCTGTACAAAAATTTTAGGTGGTTGCATACTCTACCTTTAAATATTCTATCTTTCTTACCCACCCTCTTGGTATGGCCACGGCTCCACCTCCATGATTATCATCTTTATCTACGCACCAGGATCGCATGATTACAATCTTGTCTTCATTATTAACAACCATGTATCCTACCTCTTGGCACACGGCCAACGGAGCATCTAAAATATCTTTTATAGGTAACCAACCTGTTTCCATGTCTCTAGCGTCTTTCCATGTAACTCGCACCATAGGGAATACTTCTTTATTTTTCATAATCAAAAAAAATGTTTAAACTATACCTTGGAGAACTTTCTCCTAAAGCTTGCATGTTTGTATGTCTAATTAAGCCTGCATTAAAAAACACTGCTCTGTTTTCAAGAAAACCTGCACATGTTGTTAAGAATCCATCCGTTGTTAAAAAACCAGTGCCATTATGTAATAAAGGCTCTCCTTTTAGATAAAGTAAAAAAGAATAAGAACCCTCATCAAAGTGATGGTTTATTTTTTCATGATTATGTCTCATGTGGATTCTACCGTTTGCAATTTTTATCTTGCTTGATAAATTAAAATCTTTGTAAATTTTTTCTACTATTTGATCTTTTTCAAGAACCTCTTTTTGTATTTCAACACCAAAACCGTAATGACCTGTGTCGTTAATGTAAGATTCGTAATTTTGTTGAAGAGCTAACTCTTGTAAATGTTGAAGTATTGGTATTGGTAAAAAGTCATCAACTACAAAAACAAATCGTTTATTTTTTTGGATCATCAGTAGTTAAGGTTGCAGTTTTAGGAACTAAACGCAAATTAAATGATACAGATCTTCTTTCTTCATTTGGTGTTCTAAATGGGTATACCATGTGTGTAAGCCATGATGGAAACATAAATATATCACCAACTTCAGGTGGATGCTGTAATTTATGTCCACTAAAAGTTTTTGGATCACCACACATAAAAAGAATATCACCTACGCTAGGGTAATGATCTTCAGCTGCTCTTTCTTTATCTATGCTCTCTGGCATTTTTGTGTAAAACACACCAGACAAATCACCATCGTGCATGTGTGCAGGATTAAAATCTCCAGACCATTGGCTCACGCACCACATTGATTCTATTACCATTTTATCTATTTTTTCAGCCTCTAAAGTTTCATTAGCTGGTGGGATACTAAGATATTGTTTTACCATCTCACCAATTAAAAAAACTAATTGCTGGCCTTCTTTGTCTATCCACTCTGGTGGCATACGAACTTCTTGTTTTACATTGCCAGCTAAATTAGGTGACCAATCCCATTGTTTGGCTAATTTAGGATCACCAAGTAACTCATCAGCTTTGCTATTTACAATATTTAATAAAAAATCAGGAACTTTACCTTTAATTACAGTGGGGCCAAAAGGTCTAATAGCGTCAAATTTAAGTTTTATTTCTTTTTGCATTCGGAGTTCCTCCATTTATCTATTGTCATATAACAATAATTTGCCTATAATTGTACAATTAATTGGCTTATTTCACAAGTCCTGCCAGCTTGCTAAAACAATCACATAAATTGCAATAGGAGATTATGCTAGGTAAGTTTTTTAAAAAAATTAAAGATGTAGCGGCTGATTTAAGCCCTTTCGCAGGCATAGCGGCCTCAGCCTTTGGTTTAGGTCCATTATATTCAACATTGATTGGTGCTGGTGTACCGTTGCTCGCGGGCAAAGGTGGCAGAGAAGCATTAGCCGGCGGTATAGGTGGATATTTTGGAGGTCAAACTTTTGGTAAAAACACTTTAAAAGATGTGCTTACTGACGAAGCTATAAGAAAAGCTGCAGGCGAAAGATTTAAAAAGGCAGCAATATTTGAAAGTTTAGGTGAAAACAATCCATTAAGAAATTTACCAGGAGTTTTAGGAGGCACAGGATTTTTGTATGGTGTAGGTGCTTTTGACAGTGATCAAGCCCCAAGTAATTTAATAGAAGATTTTACATATAATCCTGCAGACAACAAATTAATTACTTCAGGTGTGTCAGATAAATTTTTAGAAGATGCACAACAAGCAGATATAATTGGCAACAATCCTGGAGACATTTATGAATTTTTAAGGAAAGTAGGATTATTAAATAGCGATGGCAATAGAATGACCTTCGATGAGGGTAAAGGCACCGTCATGGGCATAACTCCACAAACACTTTCTAGAGAGCCAACAACAGATGAAAGAATTGAATCAGCAAATAGAATGGCTCAACTTGAAGGCTCTGAAGAATACGAGGCATACATCAAAAGATTAATAGATGAACAAATTAAAAGAGGTAAACCAAAACCAGATACTTTTGTTTCTGATAAAGCAGGTAAAGGTAATTTTGCTATGGGCGGTGGTATTGGTGCGTTCGCAGATCCTAATGTAGTAGGTGGTGATAGAATAAATCCTACAGGAGGCAGATTAGTAGGCATGGGCTCAGGTAGACAAGACTTACTAGATGGTGAAATTGTAGATCCTAACACAGGACAAACACAAGAAATATTAGTAAGTAATAATGAACACGTAATACCCGAATACACTTTATTTGCATTAGGTGGTGGGGACACAGAAAAAGGTCAAAAGATGATGGATAATTTAAGAGCTGAGACTAAACCAATGGCAAAGGAGATGGGATATGATTTTGCTGGTGCAGAAGATGGTAGTATGAACTATGCTCCTCTTGTAGCTCAAGATGGTAAACAAACAGCTATGACTGGGCCAGGTATGAATTTGCAAGAAATAATTAAAAAAATGATGGCACAAGGCAAATCCATAGAAGAAATTATGGCAATTATGTCTAAATTAAACATGGGTATGCCAAAACAAAGATTACCTATGACAGCGCAAGATGGCACGGGCACAGGATCTCTTGGAGAAATGTTAGAAAAAATGATGACACGACCAACGGGAACAATTGAACCAAAATTAGGTATACCTCCATCTATTCCACCAACAATGAGTGAAGAAGAAATGAAAAGAAGATTTGTTATGCAAGAATTTGGTATGAATCCTATGGATGACGCTATGATGAGGTTTTTTATGTCTGATCCAAGTGGATTTACAAAAATGTTTGGTGTTGAAGAAGCAGATAAATTACGTAAAAAAATGAACATGAAAACACAAAAACAAATGGAAGATGAGGGTGCAGTGTTTAGAAGAGATTCTGCTGAGATAATCGGTTATAATATAGCGGATGGTATTGGTACAGACGAAGTAAATGGTTTAAAGAAGATGGGCATGCAAGATGGAACGCAAACGTCCGTACCAAATAGAGGCAGTAGACTATCATTAAGTGAATACCCTAAAAATTTTAGAGGTAGTTTTTTTGGTGGCGGGGCAGACATATCTACATATGATGATTTTCAAGATCCAGAAGTTTTGGGTCCAGGACGTCCACCTACTATTTTAGAAAGATTAATGAATAAACAAGGGGTTGGTTTTAATCCTAAAGGAGTTGTAAAAGATCCTGAAGAGTTTAATACAGCATTCTTAAAATCAGGTTTAGGTAAAATGGTAAGAGATCTAGATCAAGCAAATCAAATAGCGAGTCAAATATAATGTCAACAGAACAAGTAGTAACGTATAGAAAACCATCTTTTATAGAAAAAGCTCAAGCTGATTTAATTGCAGCAATAGAAGATTTTATTGTTAAACAAGCAGATGTAGGATTGCCTGAAAGAGATATTGTAGGGCTATCACAAACACAAAAAGATGCGATAGAACAATTAAAACAAGGCATAGGCAAATTTGATCCTAATTTGACAGCGGCTCTTGACGCTATCGCAAAAGGCACCGCTGTTGCGGGCGAGGCTAGACCAGACTTTACTGCTAAAGGTCAAGCATTAGTAGATGACGCTATTAAGACAAGGTTTGATCCATCAAAAGACATTGACCCATTTATGGATCAATACGATAAATTTGTAATAGATGAAATTAACAAACAAGCTGCACTTTCAGCAAAAAAAGTAGACGATGCAGCAACCAAAGTTGGGGCTTTTGGTGGCGATCGAGAAGCTGTATCAAAGGCTTTAATAGAAGATGCAAGATTATCTGCTATAGGTAAGACACGTGCTGATACTTTCGATAGAGCATTAAAAGCAGCGCTTGGCACTTTTGGTCAAGAAGAAAGTGAAAAACTTAAAGGTGCTCAATTAGCTCCATATTTTACATCTGCAGACTCAAAAGCACAATCAGATCAAGCTAAATCATTGCTTGCAGCCGGTCAAGTTGGTGGAGGTTTAGTGAGTTTAGCAAATAAATTAGGATTATCAGATATTTCAGCTTTGCTTGGCGCAGGTTCGTTAGAACAAAAAGCAGCGCAAGATGCAGCTAACATTGAATTCCAAAATATCATGGCAGCGCAAGATAGACCTTTATCTCTGTTTGGATTCCTGTCAGACGTTATCAGTGGCTTACCATCAGATCAAGGAACACAAATAAGACAACAATATGGTAGTGAAACTTCACCTTTACAAACCGCACTAGGTTTTGGATCTGCAGCTATAGGTATTCCTGGATTAGTTAAAGATGGCGGTGATATGGGTATGATAGAGAAAGGAATAATGGCGTTGCAACATGGAAGTAAATCCTAATTCAAGTTTATACGATTTTGCTGATGATAATGCAGCATTTTTAAACAGTCCTGTTTTAATGACTGATCTAATAAATATTAGAGACAATTATGAAAACATGGATTTGGGTCAACTTAAACAAGCTTATACAAGATTAACTACAGATTTAGCTAATCTAACAGGTGCAGGTGAATTAGAAAAAGAAGTTAGAGCTCAAATATCTATACAGCAAGGTTCTTTATTTGATGCTAATAATACTGGTGCTGTAACAAATGACACTAGTTATGACAACACTCAAGAATCAATAAAAGAAACTGATACAACAAAAGTAAATTCAAATCTTTCTACTTATACAGATTTTGCTCCTGATACGGGAACATCAAAAGCTGATACTAATGAGGTTTTATACAACCTTAATGATGATGCCCAAAAAGCATTTTATGAAGAAGAGATAAATAAAACAAACACAACAATTTCTGAGGCCGAATTTAATGCTAGGTTTACTGGTAATGAAGTAAGTCAAAACCTTACAGATGCCTCTATAGCTAATATTGCATCATCTACTTTTAATAATGCAGCCATGAATGCAGCTAATGTTGGGTTTAATAATTTAAAAAAAATGGAAGGTGGCATGACACCTGAAGAAAAAAAGGCAAGAACTCAAGAACTTATTGATGAATTAAAAGATACTATAGGTTTTAAAGAAGGTGTAGATCCAAATCTATTATTTATAAAGTTTGGTATAGATGTTTTAAATGCAAGAACTACAAAGAAAAAACCATTACCACAAGTTTTTGATTTGTTTGCACAGGCATTAGCGCCCACAGCTAATTTTTATTTTCAAGAAGCTGCAAAGAAAAAACAAGACCTAAAAGAATTAGGGCTAACTGCATTTGGTTTAGTGAAAGAAGAGGATGAAAGAGCAAAAAGAATGTATGAACCTACAGGTAATTTAACTGCAGTGCAATTAGTAGATTATAATGACGAAGGTGCTATTACAGGTAAATTAGATTTTTTCAAAAATTCTTCAGTGCCAGCAGAAATTGAATTCTATTCTAATTTAAAGTATCCAGAAAGTATAGGAGGTGTCCCTGTTCCTGCTAATTTAGTTGGTAAGAATATGTTCACGATAACTGCTCCTGGTATGGCCACAGATCAACCGCAAAGTAGTGGGATATTAGGCGGTGACCCAAAAGCCATAGCACAAAAAGAAGAGGAAACAAAATTCCTTGAACAAGGTCTTAATGCAGTTTTAACAGCTCATGACATTGGTAGATTAAATGAAATGCATAATAAAGCAGTTTTTGGTTCAGTTTATGAAGCGAACATGTTTATGAAAACTTTAAGAGGTATAGTTGGGGATTATACTGGTGAGATTGCAAACATTTTAGGATTTAGTGATTTTGACTCATCAAAAATAAATGAAAACATGTCTACATTACAAAAACAAATAACCACTGTGAATCAATTAGGTTATAACATAAATGAAGAATATATAGTAAATGACATAGACGGATCATTTAGAAACATAGTTCAAACAATAAATTCGTCTGAAATGACACCTGAAGACAAACAAGAAGCTTTATCAAATGTTACAAGTTATTACACTGATGTAAAACAAAATATTCTTGATAAAAATTTAGATTTAATAAATATTTTAGAGGCACAAAGTACGTTTGCTTTTGCAAGATATCTTCAAGGATCAAACAGACTTTTAAAAGACGTTATCGCAGAGTCAAGAAAAGTTGTGCAATTAGGTGGATTGAATAACAACCATAGAAAAACAATGAATAGATTAGAAGGATTAATAAATTTTTATGTTAACAACTATAACGCAACTATTAGACCTTTTCATAATACTGAAGACTTTGAAAAATTTAAAAAAACGGTAGTAATTAGTAAAGAGGGTAAAATAACAGTTGTAGGTGGTGAATATGGTGGCACTCAGGAGGGTGCAGCATTTGGAACAATACAAAATGGCATCAATACTAATCAAAACACTCTTGATTATCTAGATGAAAAATTTGGTGAAGGTTTTACGGAGCAATATAATTTAAGATGATGTTACAAATAGCAGAATTAGCACAAATAAGAATGAACCGTCTTAACGAGACCGGTGAAAAATTACCACAAGCACAAGACGGGTTGCCTACAATGTTACCACCTGGCAGTGAATTACCTACATTTTTAGGATTTCAACAAGCAGCTGAGGAGGCAACTGGGACAACAAGATATGATCCAAGAAAACACAAAATGACTCCCGACAAGTTTAGAGCAGGTGTAGCAGAGATTACAAAAAAAGGCATAGCCGATGGTTTATCGCAAGCAGAAATAATTAGATCTATAGATAGTTTTCAAGGTCTAGCTGGTTATACTGATAGAGAATTAAATCCAAGATTAATTGAAGGCGATGATGTTAAACTAGATAATTATAACACGCAAATGGTAAATCCTTTTCCTGCATTAAAATTAATATTAGGTTTGGGAGGATCACTTGGCGGTACGTTGGGTGGCGCTAAATTAGGAGCTAGGTTAGGATTATTTGGAGGACCAGCAGGTGCTGTAGCAGGATCTATTGTAGGTGGCACACTTGGTTACCTTTCAGGATTAGTAGGATATGAAAAATTATTAGATAATCTTAATGAAAAAAAGATGTTGTATACCCCAACATATAACGAAATAGGTGAGTTTCTTGGATACGAACAAGGTATTTCAAGGCCAGATGCTGAAACATTTAAAGAATATTTACAACATGAAGCAAAGATAGATTTAGCATTTGGTGCAGGTTTTGGTTTTTTCAGACCAGCAGTAAACTTGTTAAGACCTATAGGTAGAAGATATGTGCTTGGTGTCGGTGCTAAAGAAACTAAAGAAGCAAAAGAGATACAAAGATTAACAGGTATTACTCCATCAGTATTTGATGTTTCCAGGTATAAACTAATAAGAGCTATACCGAATGCTTTGGGTAGAATGCCTATTTATGGTGCAGGGGTGCAAAGAGCTTTTGAGGAAACACAAACAGCATTTATTAAAGCTGCTAAAAATATTTTTATGGATGGACCCACTTATAATTTAGCAAATCTTGGAATAGATTTGTCAAAAGTTAGAGATGGAATTACAAAAACTATTGTAGGTAATGTTAACAAAAAATATACAAATTTTTTTAATGCAATCGGCAATAAACAAATGATTGACTACTCTGATGTTATTAATGAAGCAAGAAAACAAAAAGCTTTTATTGATGAGCTAACTTTAGGATCACCTAATTCTCCTATATTACAGAGTGACATGTATAAATCATTGCAAAATTTAGCAACACTGCAAACAAATATGGCTACAGGTGCTGCATGGAAAGTTAATAGATCTTTAGTAAATGATCAAATTTATACATACGGTATTAAACCTAGAACAGGTGACATACCTGAGTTACGTGATGCTTTATTTGAAGTTTCTAAAAAAATGGAAAAAGCTTTGGGTAAACATGCGAAGAATATTGATAATGGTGATGAAATAATGCGTTTGCTAAATGTGGCAGATCAAGCTTATTCTGATATGGTAACATTGTTTGCAACGCCATCTGCTAAAGCTCTAGGAGCAGATTCTAAATTTGCTTTTCAAGCGTTAATTAAAACTCCAGGTAACGTTGAAAGTGATCGTTTGTTTAATGTTGTGTTTCAAGATTTTAGAAGTCCAAAGGCGGTTGAGTCAATGCGAAGATTAATGGGTGATGAAATGTTTGCCAAAGGTGTAAAGGCAAAACTTCTAAGTGCATTCGAAGATAGTTTCTCTTTTACCAAAGGTGAAAAGCCAGGTATTCTTGATTTTGATATTAAAGCTTTTGAAAATTTTGATAACTTAACTTTTAATGCAACAAAATTTAAAAGAATATTAGGTTTAGATGAAATAGGTAAATCTTTAGAAACAAAAGGTACAGCATTAGCAGAGGCTTTATCGATAGCTGGTAAAAGAGTCAAATTACCTGACGCTAATAAACTGTTAGCATTTTCTAATGCGGCAGAAGTTTTCTTTAATGGTAAAAACTTAAACGTGTCACAATATCTTGCAAGAAGAACAATGTTAGGCGGATCAAAAGCATTTACAACTGCAATACTACCAATAGCAGGAGCAGGCTTTGCTGGTGCTATGGCTCCAGGAATAGGTTTAACATTACTTGGAATATTAGTTGCAAGAAAACTTGGTTATCTTTTAGCATCACCAATGGCACTTGATAGTGCAACGAAAGCAATGAATGCTAGTGCAAAAGCAGCATTAAACCCATTAAAAATGCCAACATTTAAAGGACCTTTCTTAGGTAAAGGCGGTATTACTGGATACAATACAGTTGAGGCAGCATTACCTATTAGTGAAAGATATGCTTTAGAAACAATTGAAACATTATACAAACAGTTTCCAGAACTACCTGGCGAGTTAGATAACGAATTTAATGCTATACAAGCAAGAACAGATGGTAATGATATGACTGCATCTGAATTTTATTTAAAATCACAAGAGAGTTTAAATAATCTTGGCACAATGTCCGCTGTGGATGAGTTTTTAAATCAAAAATATGATAATAGAGGTGTTATTAGACCAACTATTTTTGGTTCAGGAACTGATCAGGCAGAACAACCAGCAGCTGTAAACCCAGCATCAACTATTATTGAAGAACAAAAAACTGCAGATCAACCTGTTAATGTAGCAGCAAATGTTCCAGCAGGCGCTGGTAATCCAGTAGGTAACATAAATCAATCATCAAGATTAGCCTTGCTAGACGATGATCCATTAGGTAAAGCTATTGCCATGAGAGGACAAACGTAATGCCACACGTACAAGGACATGGAGGAGATTTTGGAGCTCAATATTCTCAACAAATAGCAGACACCGCATCAAAGATACGTGGCTTAGAAAATACTAAAACTTTTCAACAAATAGTTAATGAAGCAGCAAACCAGCAATTACAAAATATACAGGATCAGCAAGGTCAACCAGGTTTTGAAACAACACTTTTAGATGATCAAGGTAGGGGACAAATAACTGCAGACTTTGGCAAGCGTAGTGGTAAATTTAACGACATAAGAGATAAACTTAATACACAAGGGTATGGAGCTCTTAATGAAGCAGAAAAATCAATAGCTAATTTTTATCTTGGTATATCTGGAGGCAAGGGTTCTGTTCAAACAAACTTTGAAAAAGCAATTGATGATTTTATAAAATTTGAACCAGGAGGAGCAGAGGCATATAAAGCTGATCAAGGTTTGTTAGGTGCATTTAATGTTGCTATGACAAATTTACCTGAAGCTATAGCTGAAAAAAGTATACTTGGTAACATAATATCAGGAGCACTTAATAGGGGTAGAGACGTAGCTGACTTTGCTGGCGGTTTGTTTCCTGGAGCAGGTGCAACATTTCAAGGCATAGGTGAAGATTTAGCAGCAGCGCCGGCTGGTATAAAAGAAGATTTTACTACTATGTTAGGAATAAACAAAGATGACAATCCTGTGAAAAGTGTACTTAGAGAAGAACTAGATATAAAAAAGAATACCTCTAATGATATTTCCCCCGACACTTTTATGCGAGCCGAGGACCGTAATCCTGGTATAGCTAATGCAAATCTTTTGGGTGGAACTCCTGTTTCAGATGCTTTTATTGATCAATCAACACTTGATGAATTTTTAAGAAGAAATAATCAATTTACTGCTGACACAACTCAAGCAGAATTAGCTCAACGTGCTGGTATTGATCCTAAGAATATTGGTCAAATAGTAAATTTTATTAGAGATAATTCAGGATATTTTGACAGAGTAATTCAACAATTAGGTTTAGGTGGTAGATAATGCTGTCAACAAGAGATTGGATATGGGTTATTGTTATAGCTGCAGGTATTGCTAGCACTTATGGCATGCTCGCGAACCGTGTAACGGCATTAGAATCACAAATAAAAGATTTAGATATGTTACGCATAGATGCGCGACTAGCTGTAATAGAAGAACAAGTGATACAAATAAATAGAAAACTAGACTAAATATCTTTTCTTACATCCTCGATACATTGAACTTTAAACGTAAAGTATTTGTTCATGTCAAACTTCATAAACTTTCTGCCCATATTTTGACAAACTTTAAGATCTTCAAACTTTTCTTGATAGACCATTTGATTGCCAGTGTATACCCATGCACTGCCATTAAAACCCCACAAGCTTACTACCAATAAATAAATCTTAATCATTCTTATAAAAGTAGCACTTTCCATCATCAGTTACCATGAGTAATTTTACACCCATATTCTTTTGAGTATCAGATAATTTTCTTCTTATTTTATATCCAGCAAATCTGCCTGTTTTTCTAATGCTTTCACTTTTAACATCTATCTTAATTATGTTACCGTCCATATCCATT
>Ga0209348_1000672_pt1 | contig 17299 bp, 24 predicted proteins | sample ETNvirenome_2_30_FD_184065 | JGI IMG/M metagenome (GOLD analysis project Ga0209348, IMG submission 184065) | Marine viral communities from the Pacific Ocean - ETNP_2_30 (SPAdes) (version 2) | ecosystem: Environmental > Aquatic > Marine > Oceanic | place: Pacific Ocean | collected 2013-06-22
TATAAAAAAATTTTAACTTGAAAATAATTATAACTAAAAAATAATTTTTGTAGTTAAAATGGATACAGCTGTCTGGATTTTAATAATTGTAGTTGTTGTCATTGTTTTGATAACAATGGGATATTTGATTTACAAATATTTTCTAGCACCTTCTCATGATATGAAAATGGATCAGAAAGAAAGCCAGACGTTGGGTGGCCAAACAGCTGATAGATTGTCAAGAGCTAAAAGACATGTTAATAAAGCCCGTCAACATAATAATCAGGTAGAAAAACATTTAAGTGCTGCCGATGATCATACTAGTAGAATTATAAATAATTATTATAAGTAATAAAATGATGTTCGATTGGATCATACTATTCTTAATTTGGTTTATATTGATAATTCTATTAATATCTATAATTTTTTACAATAGATTGCGTATAAGAGATTATTATTTCAGTTCCAGTTCTGTAAATGGAATTCCAGGAGATGCTATAACTTTTACCCAATCTGGTGACTATTATACAACAAGCACAGCAACATCTGATTTAGTGTTTAGACCACTTTATAGCGATAGAAAAAGAAATATATCTGGCGGATTAGTTCTTTTGACATATTCTACTACAAACGCAGAAGAATATTATAGAATTAAAGTCGTGGATAGCAATAATAACATGTTATCTGAAGGAATTTATAGAATAGATCCAAAATTATGTTATAATAATATCAACTTTTCTATCGATAAAGGAGATAATCGACAGATTTCTTTTCAGTTCCAAAAAGTAGACAACAAAACAAATAAGACAGTCGCAGGATCACCATCACAAATCAATTTAGTTAAAGCTTGGTCATATTATTATTAGTTCTCTGAAACATATATATTATGTTCACCAAAATCTCCAATTTTATGATTTAATTTAAAAGCTCCGTCTTTATTAGAAAATACTTTAATAATACTGTAATTAGCCATACCATTAATTTTGCAAAAGGCCTTTACAAAATTAGTTCCAACCTTACATTCATAATAGTTATCGTCACTTGTATTGCCCCATCTGTTGTCCTTGACAACAGACCCTATAGTATTATGACCTTCTACTATTAAACCATTATCATATACCTTAAATATTGTAAAATCTGTATCTCTCATAATACCTTTCATTGTCGTGCAAAACTGACTTATATCTATTTTTATATTAGGTTGTTCCGGAATATCATCAAAACTGGAAATGTCATAGTCTGAACTCTGATATCTTCCAGTTGTTATTTTTGAGTTTTCAACAGTAACGCCTTTAATTTCAATACATATGTCGTCACTGTTTGTCGTTTTATACAATCTAACGCTGTTTGATTTTGAAATAGATTTCAATACAGATTTAACGGTATTCATACTAATCTTTTCAATTTGACATGGTGTATCTGAATCTTCGTTATTAATTGTTGTTATATCGGTATTGATATAATATTCAATAACATCATCTGTAAAAATTTCTATATCACTTATCAGTTTACGATTATCACGTGTTGATAGAATACATGCTCTAATTGTTACACCTGATTCTTTAAAAAATATGGGAATACTATTTATAACAAGCTTATCGTATAGTTCAAATATCTGTCTGAAAACATAACCATTTGTAATTTCTAAAGAAAAAATTATATTATCAGGGTATTTCATTTATATAAAAATGTTTTTAAGTCAATTAATTTATTAAATTAATTGATTAATTGTTTGATTATTTGGGAAAGAATTGAAAATCTCTGTAATGCCATTTTTCATAATAACCTTTATCAAATTTTCTTATAATATAGAAATCAGGCAATTTACCATTATCGAATTCAATATTAGCAATATCAAACGATGAAGTAATCCCATGTTTCGATATATAATCTTCCATAGTAGACGGTTTATTTTTATCAAGTTGTTTTTTACGTTTGTAAATAACGTTTGATTTTTCATATTCGAACATAATTGGTGGTGATAATTTTATTTTCATTTCTTTATCTTGAAATTTTTCATCTTGTTCTTCATCTTGAAACACGATTTCGATTTCATTATCATTAGTAGGCGAAATGGCAACTTCGTCATCTGAGTCAAATTCTTCATCGCCTTTATCCCAATATTCGTCATCAACATCCATTATAGTTTTTTATGAGAAAAACATAATGTTTTTTCAATTTTAATCTTCGAATACAAATCTACGTTTATTTTTAGTATTATTTACTTTAGATTTCTCCATTTTTTCGGTAAAACCAGTACCAAGACTTGCAATAAGATCAGCCATACCGTTTCCATTGCCTCCTGACATCATACCTTCCATCATAGAACCCAGACCGCTGCTTGTCGTTCCTGATGGTTTGGTTCCTACATTACCTGTTTCGATATTATCCTTTGTTACAGGATTATCAAGAACTTGGTCAACGGCATTTCTAATGACCTCTGTCATACTTTCACCACCAACATAATTTGATAGGAATTTAAGAGCAACAAAGATAACGACATTCATCATAAGTGTTCCTAAAATTCTCCATTCTATAGGCCATGAACCAGATCCCACAGAATATAAATTTTCACCCAATTCTACCATAAGTTGATTATAGCGATGCATACGCTTTAATTCCATCTTGGTGAAACCAGCAAGTGGAATATTGAAAGCCTTTACACATACAAATTCGATTGCCATAAGAACTATAATATATCCCAATTGAAGTTGGCCTAAATTCATATTAACGTATATAGACTTTATAATAGAATGATAAGAATCATGAATCTTGTTCAAATTTTTACCTTCAGGAAATTCAATACCATGTTCTGGATAGTTTAACTTAAGATTTTGAAATTTTGTTTTAAATTTTTCGATACAAGCAATTCTTACTTCTTCTTGTTCCAAATTATAGTCAATTTTACCTGGATCACTGATTAGATCGTTAACCCTTTCTTGTATATCATCTTCGTCATCTATATCTACAAAATTATTTTTTGCAGGACTGAGATGTTCACGTGTAATTGTATTGACATCTTGTTCTTTTTCCTGAACTATTGTAGGAATTTCTGGTTCTGGCTCTGGTTCTATAACCGGCATATTAATTTCAACCTCCCTTTCAAATCTGATAGGTGAAATTCTCCCTATTGTTTGATCAAAGTCATCTTCAATAACTATATTTTCTTCTTTATCAATATTTTTTTCGACATTAGTCTGTTTATCTTCCTCTTCTTCTGCCCGCGATTCTTCTGCTAATTTTTGCAAAAAAGATTTACGCGTTGGTGTCGTTACATTAGATTTAGATTTATTAACAAAAGACATTGGACTTTTACCAGCTCCTTTTAAATCCATTTTGATATACAAATTGTTTAAAACATTAAAAATGAAATTTATTTATTTATATTTCACTACAAATGGAATTTGAAAGAAGTCAAACTATTCCAGAAGATGTTGAAAAATGGTATTACGAGCCTATATTCAAACTTAATTCTAATGACGCAAATATGATGTGGAAAATAGGATTTGATGGATCTAATATTATAGTTCATCATGGTCATGTTAATGGTTCTATTCAAACAGAAATAGTTGAAGTTGAACTTAATAACTCGGGCAGATCAGTATATGAACAGTCTATTTTAGAAATAAACAATAGATATCTTAAAAAACATCGTGAAGGATATAGAGCAAAAAATGAACCTCCCGCTATCAAAGGTCCTATGTTGGCGCATAAATATGAACATGGTAAGACAAAATTAAAGTATCCTGTTGGATGCACTGTTAAATTAGATGGCATACGTTGTTTGATTAGGCAAGACGAAGATAAGATAGTTTATCGTTCTCGTAATAATAAAGAATACAAACATTTATCTGTTTTTGATGATTGTATGACTAAATTTTTCGAGTTACTGCCACCTTCTATCGAATTAGATGGAGAAATGTATTCTGATGAATTAACATTTAATGACATTTCATCTGTATTCAGAAAAGAGAAAAATACAGATAACGAGCAGATGATAAAATATATCAAATATCATATTTTCGATTGTAATTTAGAAAAACCTTATGAAGACCGTTGGACTATGCTTGTAAAGGCGTATAATAAATTCTGTGAGAGTTTTAATGGTGTTAATCTTATTGTTGTTGTAAATACGTTTTGGGCAAAAAATGATAACGAACTTATGTTATTTCACGAATATGCGCGTTCAAAAGGTTACGAAGGAACAATGATACGAAAATTGTATATGTCTGATAAAACACCAAAAGGTTATACATCGTCTTTATATTTGAGCGGACGTAAGAATAACATATTGAAACTCAAAGATATCGAAGAAGAGGAAGGTGTTATATTAGGAGTAGAAGATGGTAAAGGTCGTGAAAAGGGATTAGCATTGATAAAAATCAAAGATCCACGAGGAAATGAATTTTTGGTTAGACCATCAACAACATTTCATCAACGTAAGATTTGGTTCGATAATCCAAATCTAATTGTAGGAAAGAAAATGACATATCAGTATCAAAATCTATCTGAGACTGGTGTTCCCAGATTTCCGGTAGGTAAAGATATACGCGATTATGAATAATTATTTAAAACTCATTTCTTTGCGTTTTTCCTCACCTTTAACCTTTGTTCTGGTTTTTAAGAATTCAAAATAACGTTTTGATTTCTTGTATCTATTAATACCTTTACCAGTTTTTTCAGTAATGACACGAAGACGTTGTGTCATAACGTTTACTATCTGAACTATTCTGCGATGAGATTTAGATCCTGATTTATACAATCTTTCAAGTTTTTTAATTGTATCTTTAACTTCTTTTTCTGTAGTATAGTTAATTTTAACAGTATCTTTTGGGTTAGCATCACTATACAAGTCATATTTTTCAAAATATGTTTGTCTCTTTTTTGGTGTTTTAGCATGCACTGCTCTTCCTTCTAAAGAACGTTTTTTACGCCCCTGACAATGCGCTCTTTGTGAAAACCCTTTTGGATTCTTACAATCTATACTTGCTTTGTATTTTTCAGACCATGTCATTTTAAATTATATAATTTATTTTATTATAAAATGGAACAACCAGTTTTAGAACCACGAGTTATCTTACCAAAAGTTATCTTACCAAAAGTTATCTTACCAGAACCGTTTCTTTTTCCAATGACTAAAAGTAATTATGAATTAATTGAAACCGCAAGAAAAATACACGATAATCCTATGGATTGTGTTATTAATGGTATGGAAATAATAGGTGTATTACCTTCGGATTTAGCAGATGCATTTAGAATAGTGGTAAAAAATGGAATAAGTGATAAAGATACAACAAGATTATTTAATTATATTTGTAAAATCGAACAAGGTGTTGATATTGATTTTAATATCATACATACTTTTAAAGAAAGAGGGGTAACATTTCTTGATAATTATATTAAACTTATGCCCGTTAATACTGCTATATTTTTATGGAAACAGTACATAGATGTAGATTCACAAGGCCTTTCCATAATAGATGAAAATGGATACCCTAAAATAAACGCTCACATATTTATAATTGTAAAAGACGATTCTGAAGGAATACTTAACATCGACTTACAAATGCCCGAAAGAACGTGTTATCTTAATGATCAAGAATGTTTTGATAAGGTATTAAATAATGATAACATAATCACATTAGGAATTTTAACAACTGACAAACTATTTGAAGAAGATATTACCGATCAATATAAAACTTTACAATATTTGAAAGATATTATTCTTACACAAGATCAGTTGGATCGTTTTATGGAAAATATAAAAGAAGACAGTGATATATCTATGGATATAGAAGATTAGGTAAAACTGAAAATTTAATTGTTAATATAAAATATAAAATGGAGTTTGTAGGCTTTATTACGAGAGGTCAAACTCAAACATCTCCTACAGAATTTGGTCCTGTGCTTACATTGTTATCCAATGTAGGTATAATGTTTGAACAGCAAATGTTTGAACATAGAAATCCACAAGATTTTATATTTTACAAATTTTTACATAATAATACTGAAGTTACATTTGCTATGAAAGTTTTGTGCACTGATAATTATTTTAAAATAACCAAAATATATTACAAGTATCAGATAGATTTAATAACTTGTTTTTATGTTTTCAGAAAAACAATAGTTGAAGATAGATCAACAGAATTAGATAGTGGGATAAATATGATTTTACTATGGGAACCAGAAATATGTAATAATACTATAAAGAATTTTGCTATGATTTCAAATATAATGGAAGAAAATAACTTTGAGTTTCAAATCACAAAGACAAATAAAAACAATTATTATGGAAAGGATATAGTTTTTGATAATACTCCTGCTACTCAGGGAATATTCTCATCTGCCGGCAAATCTCCTGCTACACAAGGTACATTCTCATCTGCCGCCAAATCTCCTGCTGCTCAGGGAATATTCCCATCTGCCGCCAAATCTCCTGCTACTCAGGGAATATTCCCATCTGCCGCCAAATCTCCTGCTACTCAGGGAATATTCTCATCTGCCGCCAAATCTCCTGCTACTCAGGGAATATTCTCATCTGCCGCCAAATCTCCTGCTGCTCAAGGCACATTCCCATCTGCTACTACCCAAAATGGATTTCTATCTTCTGTAAAGACCTCTGCATTCCCATCTGCTACTACCCACAATGGATTCTCATCTGCTACTGCCCACAATGGATTCTCATCTGCTACTCAGGGAAAAAATACTAATCAGTTTTCTTCTATTTTCAAAAACAAATTATTTTAAATAACTCAAAAACATCTGATTTGAAGTGTCAAAAGAAATTATAATAAAAATTATAATTTCAAACATGTTGAAAAGATTTCTATCTTTTTTTCGTCCTGAAAAGAAACTTTTAGGACGTTGGAATTATATCAACAAAGACAAGTATATGTTTTGGGCAAATACTGATAATTGCTATCAAAGCGTCTATTCTAAATATTAGGAATTGTCCTAATAAAACTAAATATATTCTCCATTACTATTAAAACGCGCAGGCAAATCATCTAGATCCAATTCAAAATCAAAGGCATATTCTGAGATATTGTAAGTATTAAGAGTAATATCATTAAGTTTAGGACAATTTGTAAATGCCATACTATCAACATAACAACCATATGGAATAACAATACTCTTTATTGACTTGCAACCTGCAAACGCTTCTTTACCAATATATTTGACACTTTCCGGAATAACAACACTCTTTATTGACTCGCAATCTGCAAACGCTTCTTTACCAATAGTTTCAACACTTTCCGGAATAACAACACTCTTTATTAACTTGCAATTTGCAAACGCATTTCTAGGGATTTTTTTATCACCTTTAGGAATAACAACATTTGTTAATGGGCAATCTTTAGACGCGTTTCTACTAATCTCAGCTTCTGAAATGGCAACACTTGTCGATGATTTGTATCTTAAAAAAGCATTAAATGGTTTACTTATATCAGGTCTTTCTTCTGGGACTAACGATAACATAGATTTAATTAAGTCAAACTGTTCTCGTGTAACATAATTTTTATCTAACTGTTGATCCTCGAATAATCTCAAAACATCTATTGAATTTGTTTTTATATAAGGACCGTTGTGCCAACTCAATTTTTTATGATCATGTAAGACAATATGTAAAGCAAGAACACCTAAACCCCATGAAAGAATACTGTTATAATTTCCTTTATCAATTTTTATAAATCCATTACCTGAACTATATTCTGGTGGTGGATATGTTGCTACCTGTTCGCCATCTTCGTCTACGTTAACGCTACCAAGATCACCTAATGCTACGGATAATGTATTATCTTCTGAGCAATATAATGTATTTCCTCCTTTAATATCCGAATAATAATATCCTTTCTTAACAAGACAATAAATTTGAGATCTTATATCTTCTATTAGTTTAAGATATTTTTGAGTCGCATATACTTTGTCACGATCAGTATTTATTATATCGACAATCATTGTATCTAAATCTCCAGTCATCTTATTCATAACATAAAAATGACCATTATCATCACTCATTAAATGTCTTAACAAAACAGTAGAACATGATTCTTTTTCTAAAATCTTTGAAATTTTAATTTCTGTTGCTGCGCCTTCTTCTTTTTTTAATATAACTTGGCCTACGCGATCATCAGTTTCGTATAAATGCACAATACCGTAAGTTCCTTGTCCGATAAACTTTGATAAATTATACACTTTATCATTACACGTTATTGATTTATAATCTTCTGATATAATTACTTTGTTTTTGTATCTACCGTTTTTATGTTTTTCAAAAAAACATTCAGATGTTGTGAAACATTTCATTTTAATATCTTTTAAAAAAATGAAATTATAATAAAAATTATGATTTCAAACACATTACAATAAAATATGAGACTCCCTAAAAGAAATAGAATAGATCAGTCTAAAAAACTTAAAATCAAACACAATTATACTCAAAAACACAGTTTTCTTAAACCTAATGGTGTTTGGTATTCCTGTTATAATAGTTGGTATAGTTGGACAAAAAGAGAAATGCCTAATTGGTTGTACAAATATATCCACAAAATAAACTTTAACAAAAATATCTTAACTGATATTGATAACAAAAATAAAGACAAGGTATTAGTTCTCAATAAAATAAGAGATATTGAATTATTTCATAAACGGTATTATAATCCAAATGATAAAGATTTTATTGACTGGGCCAAAGTGACAAAAGATTATGGAGGCGTCGAATTTTCTCGTCATTTTTCTGAAATAAGGCAAAAATATCCTTGGTATTATTCGTTGGATGCAGCAAGCGGTTGTGTGTGGAATACTGAAAATATAATAAAAGATACCGGATTAGTTTACGAAAAGAAACAAGATGATTATGTCAAAATTCTTTAATTTCGTCTATTTTAGATATTTCAATTTATATATTAAATATATAAATTAGTCAGATTTTGTTTTAACATCATCTTCCAGAGCAGCAGTTTCTTCAGTTGCCTGTTTAATGATATCACCCATAACATCCATCGGAGCCTTGCCTCCCTGAATTCCTTGTGTCATCTTATCAAAGACCGTTTTAAATTCTTCACTTGCCTTTTCGTCATTGGTGACCTTGTTCATCATTTCACCAATCTGATCGAAGTTGACATTACCAAGTAATCCCTTAATAAGACCCATAGGCCCCTCGTCTCGCTGTTCAGTCTCCTTTACATCTAGACTCTCCATGTACTCGTTGAGAATTTTAATATTTGAACGAATCGATTCAAGATCATCATGCATTGCGTGTTCAGGCATATCCTTAAGACTGTAAAACAAGGTACTGTAAAATCCAAGTAGAATACGAACAGGAAGCATAACATTACGTTGTTTGTTTTTCATAGACATATCTACAGAACTCGTATATGCTTCTGAAATTGGTAAATAAAGAGACTTGAGTGCAGAACCTTCATCGCTGTGAAGAAATAATCCACGAGGTTCTTTACGAAGTTTAAGTTGAGTATCTTCGTCTTTAATCTTGATAAAATCATCTTGGATAACATCTTTATCGTTAATTACAGGTGAAGTGAAACTAAGTTCATGTTTCTTATATAAAGGAAGAATAAACTTCTCCTTGAAACTATCGATAGCTGTTTCATCTGAAGACAGTTGGGAAAAGAAAGATTCAAAACGTTCAGTTTGACTCAACCAACTTGGTTTTTCCATTCCAAAAGTTTCTCTCATAGCATGTCTTCCAGCGTCAACCATAGAAGACATCAGAAAACTAAGAGAAGTTTTAACATCATTAATATTTAGAGTAGGCATTTCTATTAAATTTTATTTAAACATTAGGTATATCGATGCAAGTAAAAACCAATACTGTGAATGCAAATGTTAAAATTAACATAGACATATTATATGCATTCATATAATCACGTTGGTAAGGTAACAAAAATACAAGAGAAATGAATATTAACAATAATGACAAGTAAATATACTGATTTTTATATGAATATAGACCCATATCAGATATACCATAACCTATGAGAAATAATGAAACAAGTAAGAAAATAGAACTTAAAATGAAAATATTTGTATATTTCATTAAGAAATAGGAAAAAAGAAAAAATCCTAATCCAGATGATAAATACTCTTTTTTCTTTGTTTCTACTCTATCATAGAATAGTAGAAAAGATAACAACATTGCTAAAAATCCTAAAGATGAATATCCGTTGAATAATATTTCTTTTTCAACGAAATTAACACCGTATATAAATGATAAAGGTGCAATTATAGGAGAATATGTTTGTAATACTAATGAATTTATCATTTTATTATATAAAAATAAGTTATTAAAATGGAAGATAAAAGTGAAATTGTGAAAAGAACAATGGTGAAATCAAAACACATAGAAAACGTAAAAGACAGTGATTTCGAATCATCTGTGATATTAAAATTTAAAGAAAACATAAACATATGTTTTTATGGTGAAGATAAGAACTCACAGCATGTATTACGAACATTTGTTTCTGCTGCTGATAATGTAGAGGGTGTAAAATTTGGTGCTGTTAATATTCATTTAAATGAAAAAATCGTCGACAGATTTAAATCTCTTAATGATGAAGACAATCCTTATTATTGGGCTAAATATTCCAGTGTACCGTTTATATTAACATACAGAGGAGGTTTTCCACAAGCATTTTATAATGGTTCTGTAGATGATAAAAGTTTAGAATTTTTCTTTGAAAACCTATCTCATATCAAAGGTTACAAAGAACATCACATAAATCCTTTAAAACTCGAATATGACGAAAATATATACTTACGCACAACATATGAATTAAAATGAATTTTTAATTGTAACAAAATAATTAAAAAATCATGACTACTACTCATTTTTCCAAGTTCTCCGCCGATTCTCTTGCCTTCGTGGCCGTAGAAGATAAAACTTCTAAAGCAGGACCATACAAGATTGCTAAATTTTGTTATGACCATGATCACGATGGCAATGTGATGACTGGAAGTCTCAGTTTCGAGATGCCTGAAGTTAAGATTCCTTATGGACTGACGCTGGAAAATGGCTACAATCTTAAAGGACGTTTTGATTTTTCCAGAGAAAATAAAGAAGCGACAGATTGTGTATCAAGTATTCTGAGGAGTCAATCTACAGGTTGGGTTTTGAAAGATGAAGTTGATATTGAAATGGACGTCGGAACATGCACAGCGACTCCGAAGTCTGATTCTGTTAGTGTTTATATGAAACCTGATACAGATTCTAAACTGGTAGAAACAACATCATCTACAATGAATGTTGTTGGTAAATCTCCTGATAAGAAGTTTCTATCTGTTGTATACGGAGGCAGTGATGGATTTTTTGAACAAATGCGAATTGGGCTTTCTAAAATTGTGTTTAATAATAAAGATAAATTAGAACTTGGAGATAAGACGGAAGAAGAAATTCTGAAGCTTATTTCTGACCCTGTATACATCAGTAAAGATAAAAAGACAGGTAAGATTCTTGATCGCGATCCTTCTGTTTATTTTAATATTGTTTATTATTCTGCAAAACCAGCTGAAGGAGATAGGCCAGCAATGCAAGAACGTATTGCTAAGTTTGAGATTCCGGGTATGGACGAATATCTTGATCTTAATACACTTTCAACAAAATCTATCACATGTGTTCCTACTGTTACAATTACGCATCTAACAAAGAGTGGAACAAGGCTTTCAATGAAGATGTATGTATCATCTGCTGTAGTTACCGATATTGAAGATATTAAGAAACACGAAGTAAAAAGTGCTTCTTATAATAAGTTTTCACAGAATCCTGAACTTGTAGAAAAGATGCGAAAAAAGATGGAGAAGATTAAACTTGAAACTCCTACACCTAAAGAAGAAGCACCTGTTAACGATAATCAAGATCCATATGTACAAACAACACCTAATAATGGAGAAGATGAATTTAACCTCGAAGCGATGTTAAGCAGTTCTAATACAGTTATGGGTGATATTGATCTTGATAATTAAAATATAATTGTTAAAATGAATTTTCTAATAAAATATTATTAGAAAATATGAGTAATATTAATTTGTGGGCAATACATTATCAGGATGTACTAAGAACAAAGTATGATGAGTTTTGCCAATTATTTCCAATAAATGAAAAAATAGACTACAATATGTTTGTATATTTTGTTTGGTCAAATTCCAGTAAGATTAAAAACTTAAGTGGAAAAATGGTTGCTAAGATAGTGTAAAATACAAAATTAGTATCAATATTAATATAAAAACAAAAATCATAATATATTGTGACCAATTTTGATTACGAGAAGCAATCTTAATAGTTCTGTTTTCTGAAAACTGTTTACGCGAACGTGATACAGGTATTGATTTTGATGGACTGACAAATTTTTTTTCTATTTTGTCTTGCGACAAGTTTTTAAGTCTTCTATAAGCACTGCTCATTTTTAAACTGATTTTTTTATTTATTTTATCTGATAAATAAACTACAATAATGAATACTATCTTGAAAATTACGAAAAACATTGTAAAAATCAAAACTACTCCTGTTTTAAAGAATGTATGTAAAATTTCAACAAAAAAACCAGATCATAAATTGGTTCTGCATACTTATAGTGGTGAATATTTTCCATTATATAAAAATGAACCGCGGAGATTTCGACATGCTAATGAATATCAAGCTTATGATTAATCCTGATATCTTGTACTATGAAACATCAAAAAATTTCAACTGTATCAAGTTATTACAAGATTTTTTTAATATTCCTTATACAAATAACATAGAAAATATAAAAAATAAAAATACTATATTATTAGATTTACCTACAGAAAAAATTGATATCAAAAACAGTGTATATTATAAATGTCAAGGTTTATAAGACCATGTTTTGTATCCTATAAAAAGTATGACCAAAACAAAAATACTCATAGTGATTAAAATGATAGGTGTTTGACATATATTCCCGTTTAATTTCAATGCGTTACGCATTTCACATTCTTTTTCTATCAATGTCATTAATCCATTACTTCTCCATGATCCATCTTCATTATTTCTTATAGTAGAACCCTCGTGATAACAGATATTTTTATCTGTTATTTCTGTATTAGCACAAAATTTATTAAGAACTTTATTTTCATCCATAATCTCAATATTACTATATTTCTTAGCCATATCTGTAACGACTATTCTGCCAGTTGTATATGGAACATATTCTAAAGAAAGTACATTTTTAAATTCTTTTACTCTTTTGATACATTCTTTTACAAGATCTTTGAAAAACTTCATTCTACTCTGAGGTGAATATATCAAATAATTTGTCATTGTTAAATCATTCCATGGTAAAATTTTAACACTTGGTGCGAAATAAATTTTATTATTTTTGAAGTCCATATTATCAAAAAAATTTTTGTTGAATATAACATCTGTATCTGAATAAAATCCGCCATGCATGTATAATATTATATATCTTCCTATATCTGCTCTTTGTATACCTTGCAATTGTTCCCAGACATCAAATAATTCAGGAAACTCTTCTCTAGCCAATTGTTTTATATCTTCATCATCCCATAAGTTATATTCGGAATTAGGATGATGTAATTGAACATTGTCAGAACACTCTTGTTGAAACTCATTCAAGTTCTTAGTTTTAGATGTTTGATGAATTTTTGTTATCATACTGATTTTTTAACTATATTTTTTTAAATTAAAATGTCTGGTTATCTTGAAATTACATTTGGACCGATGTTTTCAGGAAAAACATCATCATTGATAGATAAAGTTAACAGATTCATCTCTATACGTAAACATCAAAATAAATCTGCAAAGGTTTTAATTATAAATTATATCGATGATAATAGAAGCACAGAAACAAAAGATGGTCTTACTCCACATTCTGGCAAATTAATTGTAGAAGCTGACAAAAAATGTATCAAAGCCAGACTATTGGGAAATGTAGATGTTAATGATTATGATTATATTGTTGTAGATGAAAGTCAATTTTTTACCGATCTTGTCGGTAGTGTGTTACTATGGCTCAGAGAAGGAAAACATGTACATTGTACTGGTTTGATAGCAGATTCAGATCGTAATGTATTTGGCGATCTAGTAAAACTTATGCCTAGAGCAGATCATATTGAACAATTGAAAGCATTTTGTAGTTTTTGCGGCGATAAAATACTTAATGCACCGTTTACAAAGTGTATAACAATTAAGAAAGAACAAGTTTTGATTGGTGGAAAAGAAGAATTTATACCAGTATGTGGCAAACATTACGCGTATGCTGTATCGCCAGATACAGATAGTAATTAAAAATTATCACAGGTGTCATATTGTCTTAATATATTCTTAATGAAGATTGTTTTATTTTATTAAAATAATTCTCGGTAAAAATGTATAAAGGGAACTCACTAATAAAAAATGACTACTGGAAAGTATACACGTGTTGGTTCGGTTAAAGGTACGCTTACTATCGGCGGTGCTGAAAAGAAGATGGAAGAAGATTCATCATTCACTTATGTTCCTTCTCATTTTGTAGCAGGCCCTCTTTCTGAAGTAGATGCTTGGCTAAAGGAACATCATCCCGAAGATGCTTCCAAGGCTCTTCTTAACTCATACTGTCTTAAGAATCTTAAAAAGGCTGGTGTGCGTAAGGCATTTCAGGCAGAACTAGATGGATGGCAGCAGCTTAAGGATGAGAAGACTCGCGAACGTCAGGAAGAACGCCAGATTAATCTCCTAATTCTTGTAGAACTTCTTAAGAGGTATCAGGACCAGCGTAAAGCATCTCTTGGAACAGATGGCGAAAAGCGTTCTACACGCAAGACTCTGCGTGAGAAGCTAACAGAGGTTGTAAGTTCTGGTAAAGTTATGGATGTTACCAACGCACAGGAGAAGGGTAAGGGTATTACAAGGATTGTGGTGAAGAACAACAGTATCAAGTGTCGTATTTCACAGAATACAAGTGATCCTCTATACAATGTTGTATACAACCCACGTGTCGAATCTGCAGCTCAGGGTGTACGTCATTTTCTAACTGAATATGGTGGTTTCTCAGATGTTCAGATTGATACTATTGTTAGTGCTGTTTCAGCTGGCGATAAAGTAGATGTTAAGAGGACTATTACACCGGTTCATAATGACCGTCCTTCTAGTCCACTGACTAAGCGATTTACCTCACCACTTCGTCGCAACCAGGATAGTTCAGTTGACGATCTACTCGAAGGTCTTGGTTAAAATAAATAGATTACCTAGTTTAATTAATTAATAATTTTTATTAATTAGTTCAAAGAATTGATAATATAAATGGAAGTTCCTTTAGACATATTCAAGAAAAAGAAGAAAGCAAGAATAGAAATACCTAAGAATATTCTAGCAAACAATCAAAACGATATACCAAATCACGTAATAATAAAATATAAGAATAAAATAGATATCGATAAACTTGATCAAATTATAAAACATAAATATCATGTAATGAAACGTAAAAAATTAGACATTTCGTATTTTGACTTATATTTCGAGAAACACGAAAAAATCATACATAATTATAAAACAACAGAAAATATAACATTTCTACAAGAATTTTTAGATTTATGTAATAAATATATCAAGATAGAATGTATTAAACAAATAGATTCTGTTATTAGATGCAAAGGTTGTAACAAACAATTAGAACCAGATGAAGAAACTGATGATAATATATACACTTGTTCTACTTGCGATTGTATCAATACTTTCTTGAACCCTAATTCGTATTCAAGAATAACAGATAACTTTACAAGTATTGAAGATGATACCAGTAATTTTATTAAAGTTTTGGATAAATTTGAAGGAAAAAACGAACCTCATCCTCCTGATATTATATACGATGAACTTGATGTTTATTTCATTTCTATGAAAATGCAAAATGGTGATTATTATCGCAATTTACCATTAAATGATAAAGGAAAAAAAGATGGCACATCTAAGAAAAAATTATGGGATGCTTTAGAAAATACAGGTAATAATAAATATTATGATGAGTCTAATTTCATAGCACATAAATATTGGGGTTGGAAATTACCTGATATAACATTATTACGGGAACGTTTAATATCAGATTATCAAGAAACGGAAAATATATGGAATAAAATTAAGCATAATTATAATCGTAGTGCTTCTCTTGGGACACAATTTAGACTATATGTTCAACTTAAAGCTTTAAATTATCCATGTGAACGAGAAGATTTTAAAATACAAGATATGGTAGAATCTTTACGTATTCATAATCATGCTTGGAAAATTATGTGTCATGAAAGTAATTTACAATATATATTTGTAAGTTGAATTTTTTTATTAAAAATAATTTAATAAAATGAGTTACAGATCTAAAAGTCATTGGTTATATAGTGTATATTTGTATATATTTGGGATGAGTGGAACCAGTGCTGGAACTATAATAAGCACTCTTTCGAGCACTCTTACGAGCACTACAAATAAAGAGTTATCAGTAATTTCTTTTATTAATAATACATTTGGTGATTCATATAGTTTAAATAACACAGTAACAATTGATAAAGAAGAAAAGATACATTTAAGTTATGTTCTAGGTATAACATTATTAATAACTCTAACAAGTATAATTGTTTTTTTATCAGTTAAACATAAAAGTAAACCGAACAATGTACTTGAATCAAATATTTTAAATGACTTATATCTAGAACCTGTACAATATGAAACTACATATGCTGAAATTCCAAGATATGAAGAATTAGAAAACAATACAATTCCTCCTTACGATTTAGGAAATCATAACGTTGTTTATGATACAAAAACTATTGTAAATGGCTATAATAAGAATCACGTTTACGATTTTGGAAAAGAAATATAAAAAATATTTAGTTATATAAAATGCCAAAACCTTGTCCTCCTTCAAAAGTTAGAAACCCAGCAACAGGACGTTGTGTAAAGAAAGACAGTGTATTAGGTAAGAAAATACTTGCTGCTTCATCTGAACCGGCAAGAGCTAAAACATCACCTAAACCGGCAAGAGCTAAAACATCAGTAAAAGACTGCCCAGAAGGTAAAATAAGAAACCCAGCAACAGGACGTTGTGTAAAGAAAGACAGTGTATTAGGTAAGAAAATACTTGCAGCTTCACCTAAACCGGCAAGGCGCGCAGCTTCACCTAAACCTGCTGCTTCACCTAAACCGGCAAGGCGCGCAGCTTCACCTAAACCTGCTGCTTCACCTAAACCGGTTAAAATGGTGAACGTACCTGTCCTAGTTTACGGTTTAGATTTAATGACCAATGATTCTAAGATTTTTGATGATAATACTCCAGCCCTAGACAATAAATTAAAGACTATT
>Ga0209348_1000673_pt1 | contig 17297 bp, 29 predicted proteins | sample ETNvirenome_2_30_FD_184065 | JGI IMG/M metagenome (GOLD analysis project Ga0209348, IMG submission 184065) | Marine viral communities from the Pacific Ocean - ETNP_2_30 (SPAdes) (version 2) | ecosystem: Environmental > Aquatic > Marine > Oceanic | place: Pacific Ocean | collected 2013-06-22
TGGCAGAAATGAATTTTATTGATGGGCAACAGTTACCACCAAGTTCATTTGCTGAAACTGATAGTGTTACAGGTGAATACAAGCCTATAGAATATGAGGGTACTTATGGAACTAATGGCTTTTATTTGAAGTTTGCAGATAATTCTGGAACGACTGCAACAACACTTGGCAAGGATTCAAGCGGTAACGGCAACAATTTCACACCAAATAATTTTGGAACTGGTGATTCTGTAAAAGATACCCCTACAAATAATTTTTGTACCTTTAATCCAACAAATGATAGTAAAGCAGGATCCGTAAGTGAAGCTAATTTGAGATATACAGGTGGAGGTGGTAATGGCACTATTGCTTCGACTTTTGGTATTAGACATACCGACACTCAAGGGTATTATTTTGAGGCAAGAATAATATCAGGCAACCAAGCAAACAGATTATTTGTTGGTATTGGATATACTTCTACCAACTGGATAAATGTTGATGCTCGTGGTGCTAATGATGATTCATGGGTTCTTCGTAATGGTGATGGTGTTTTTATACACAATTCCAGTGTTGATGGAGAAACGACTGGTGCTGGTGGATTAAGTGTTGGTGACATCATACAAATTGCAGTAAAAGGCAGCAAAATTTGGGTAGGAAAAAATGGTAGTTATTTTTTCTCTGGAAATCCATCTGGTGATTCTACTCCAAAATTTAGTGATATAGCTGATACATGGACACCTGTTGCAGACGTAATGACTAGCAATGTTGTTCAATTTAATTTTGGTCAGGACTCAAGTTTTAGTAATAGTGTTACGGCTCAAGGTAATACAGATGCTAATGGTAATGGAGACTTTTATCATTCTCCTCCAACTGGATTTTTAGCATTATGTTCAAAAAACTTACCTAATCCAACAATAAAGCTACCTGATAAACATTTTGATATTCTGCTTTATTCAGGAACAGGAAGTACTCAAAATATCACAGGATTAGAATTTCAGCCAGATTGGGTTTGGGTTAAAAAACGTAATGGGTCAGAGAGTCACGATTTACAAGATGCAGTAAGGGGAGCTACTAAACGCTTAGAGTCTAACAATACTAATTCGGAATCTACAGTTGCTGGTTCGATAAGTTCCTTTAATTCAAATGGATTTACAGTTGTAGATGCTGGAACTACTAATGAGAGTGGAAACACATATGTTGCATGGTGTTGGAATGGTGGTGGATCTACAGTAACTAATAATGTTGGAGATATTTCTTCACAAGTAAGAGCCAATACAACAGCAGGTTTTTCTATCGTTGGTTATACAGGTAATGGAACTAGTAACAGTGATGTAACAATAGGTCATGGTTTAGGTGTTGCACCTGATGTTGTTATTATTAAAAAAAGAGGAACTGGTGGCTCTGAGGCACAATGGGGTATGTTACATCATAAATTAACTTCTGGAAAAAATATTTTTTTACAAACAACTTCAGCAGAAGGTACTTATAGTAATCAAATTAAATCAACACAATCTACAACTTTCACAGTCAATGTTTCTGATGCAAGTGCTGGAAGATATAACAGAAATGGAGAAAATTATATTGCATATTGTTTAAGCGAAGTACCAGGGTATAGCAAGTTTGGAAAATATACAGGTAACGGAAATTCTGATGGCACGTTTGTTTTCACAGGTTTCAGACCAGCATGGGTAATGGTGAAAAATAGAGATAGTTCCTATAGTTGGGATATGAATGATAGTGCAAGAGATCCAGATAATGTTTGTGAAAAAGTTCTTGCAGCAAATTTATCTGATTCAGAGGCAACAGCTACTTCAATGGACTTTTGTGCAAATGGGTTTAAATTAAGAGTTAGTAATAATTCTCAAAATAGGAGTGGTGATACGTTCATATATTTAGCATTTGCAGAATTACCATTCAAAAATGCTCGTGCTAGATAAACGGGTATACATTAAAATAAAACTATGGCATTTCAATTAAACGGAAAACCTTTAGCAGTTGATGTTCCTTTTACAGTTGGAACAGGAGAAGATGCTGTTAATTACCCTGCTAACTGGTTAAGATTATCTACTGCAGAAGAGAAAACTGCTATTGGTATTACTGAGGTTGCTGACGCTCCAACATATGATTCACGTTTTTACTGGAATAATGGAACTGCAAGAGCATTAGATGATGTAAATGCAACAGATGAAAATGGTGATTTACTTAAAGACGAGAATGGTAATCAGGTTGTTAATGAAGGTGTTAAATCAGTATTAAAATCAAAGGAAAAAATAACTGCTGGTTCTTTGTTAGCTAAATATGATTGGTATGTTACAAGAAAATCTGAAAAAGGAACTGCTATTCCAGCAGAAATAACTACTTATCGTGATGCTGTAAGGACAGCTTGTAATACAAGAGAGACAGAAATTGATGCTTGTGTAGATACAGCAGCTTTAGTGACTCTTTATGATATAAAAGAAGATGGAACACCTAACATGACACAATATCCAACAGAACCAAAATTATAAAAATTTCTAAAAATTAGCCATTTTAAACTAGATATAACAAAACTAGTAATTTTAGATGGCATACATAGGAGCAGAACCTGTACCAGGTCAGAATAGAGAAGTAGATGATATTTCTAGTAGTTTCAATGGAAGTACAACTGCTTTCACTCTACAAGTTAGTGGTGTAAATGTAAGTCCAGAAAGTGCAAATAATATATTAGTCAATCTTGGAGGAGTACTACAAAATCCTGGAACAGATTATACAATCGCTGCAAGCACTATAACCTTTACTACAGCCCCAGCATCTGGACTTAGTTTTTTTGCATTAGTATTAGGAGCCGGAATAAACACAGCAACAGTAGCTGATGACACGATAGGTGCTTCTAAATTAATTGACACAGCTGTTACAGCAGGTAGTTACACCACTGCTGATATTACAGTTGATGCTCAGGGAAGAATTACAGCTGCAGCAAGCGGAACAATTGCTAATGCTGAGATAGCTGATGGAGCTGTTAATAATGCCAAAGTAAATGCTTCGGCTGCTATTGATTATAGTAAATTAGCGACATTAGCTGACGGAAATATATTAGTAGGTAATGGATCTGGTGTTGCTACATCTGTAAATCCTTCTGGAGATATTGATATATCTAATACAGGTGCATTTTCTATTTCTAGCGGAGTAATTGTAAATGCTGATGTAAATGCAAGTGCAGCTATAGCTGGTACAAAGATTTCTCCTGATTTTGGATCTCAAAATGTAGTAACAACAGGAACTTTAGGTTCTGGTGCTTTAACAGTTAACACTGGATCATCAAATACTTGTGCATCATTCGTTAGTTCAGATGCTGGTGCAAATATTAATCTAACAGATAATAGTGCAAGATCAACAATAGAACAAAATGGAACTGATTTACTTATTGTTTCAGATACAGACGCAGGTGATGCTGATAGCAAAATAAAGTTTCAAGTTGATGCGTCAACCAAGATGACTATAGATTCAAATGGAAACGTAGGAATCGCATCTAGTCCACTATCAAGATTTTCTATTCTTGACTCTTTAAGTAGTGGTTCAATAATGACAATAAGAAATAATCAAACTAGAGCAGATGGTGTTAGATATGGTATCGAGTTTAGAGATAGTTCGAATGAAACGAATGGAACTATAAGCATGGAGCAGACAGGCTCTAATAACGGAGCTGAAATGAGATTTAATGTTAATAATGGTACTGGTGGTAATGGAATAACAAATGGTACAAATGTTGTAACCTTTGAAGCTGGATCAGCATTCTTTAACTGTACATCTTCTCCATCATCTGGAACATCTGGACAGAGAGCTGAAAGTGGAGGAACATTTGTAATAGGTCTTAGTACAACTGGTGGTAAAAATGCTGTGGAAATTAATAATCCAAATGGAAATGTTGGACGTATTACATCAAGTGGTAGTGGTGTAACTTATCACACCTCTTCTGATTATAGATTAAAAGAAAATGAAACAACTATATCTGATGGTATTACAAGATTAAAAACATTAATACCTAGAAAATTTAATTGGAAAGCAGATTTATCTAAGACTTTAGAAGATGGTTTCTTTGCTCATGAAGTATCTTCAGTAGTTCCAGAAGCTGTTGATGGTGTTAAAGATGCAATTTATGCTGAAGATAATTTAGATAGAGGCATTACTAAAGGTGATCCAATTTATCAAATGATTGACCATTCAAGACTTGTACCTTTAATCACTGCTGCATTACAGGAAGCAATTACAAAAATAGAGACATTAGAAACTAAAGTTGCAGCATTAGAAGCTGCCTAGTAAAATTTAAGTAAATACTTAAAAAAATGCAAAAAATTATTAATGCAATAGCTGTTGCTTCTGGAGTTGTTTCTTTAACAGTTATAGGAACTGGTTTATTTGTTTATTTAAATAAAGATGCAATTATCAACGACATAAAAGAAAAGGCTTTAGAGTCGGTTACAGGAGGCTTAGGAGATGCTATAGAAGATGCATTACCGATACCTGATATGACTGGTGATGTAATTCCTAGAGGTACTGCACCTTCAAATCCATTCTAAAATTGTCTGAAATAAATCAAATAAATATAAATAAATTAGAGATAATTCCTATAAATAGTTATATTCATACGCCTATACAATCGATACCTTTTAGTCCTCCTGTAACATTAACTATTGGCAGTCCCATAATCCAAGTACCAGGTTGTGTAATATTCAATCCTGCTAACGAAAAATCTATAAATTTAATAAACGAAGATGAAAGGGGAAATAGAGTTTTATGTGATGCTGGAACTCCTAGTTACAACCCTATGGAGTACCAACCCGAAAATTTAATATATGTGGAGGATGCTGCTGCACCTAATGTATCCTCTGCTCCAAAATTAGAAACTCCTGAACCAAATTTAGATAATCTTCCTCCACCACAAAAAGAAATTGAATGCCCTGCCCCAAATCAACCAAGAGTTGGAGACTTAACACGTAATGGAGAAGAGATAGTTGTAGGTCATGAATTACAAGGAACTACTTGTGTTGTATTGTATGAACCAAGTTCTTTAACAGAAAAACTACTACCTAATACAAGTCAAGTCAGCACTACAGCAGCAATAGCAGTAGTAGCAACGGCTTCTGCTGCAGCAACACCCTTGTTATTAAGGTTAATAAAACCATTAATAAAACAATTATCTAAAAAGATTAAAGGTTTTTTTGGAAAAAAAGATAGAGAAAGATTTAAAGGATTAAAGAGAAAAAAGAAACTTATTTCGGAATCTCATGCTGATGATTAGGAATAACCCCATGAGGGTTTGCAACTACGATATCTGCACAAATCTGAGCAGCTGGGCTTGATGGATGAAAGGTAACGCCAAGTCGTTTCTGTTCCGCACAATGTTTTAATCTTGCCATCTCAAAGTCTAATCTTTTATTAGCTATCAATTGTTTATTTAATTCATTTTGAGTATTAGCAGCAGCCAAACAGCCCTCATTGTGACGTTTATCCAATGGTATGGTTATGTTCATACTGATTCCCCATCCAATACTGTGATTAGTTTTTTGTCCCGTCCTAGTAGGTTTGTAATAAAGAACAGATCCAGGGTTGTCTAAGACCCCATCATTATTGGTATCTGAATTGTCAAATACTGGATCCATATAATAATCTTCATAAGGTTCTTTCCATGAATCTTGCAATGTTGCAAACGGGGTAATACTGAGCGTTGCTCCCTGACAAGAAATACCATTTCCGTGAGTATTAGTTATATACGGGCCACTTAAATTTTGTACTGCCAAATTAGAAACGCTCCCGGACGAATTTGCTACCGGGTTAGCTGTGGCTGACACCCCTCCTACTTCGTTTGCGTAAATAGGAGCACTAAATATATTTAAAGCTAAGAGTAAATATTTTACTGACTGAAGGTTGATGTTGTATCTGTTACGGATTGTATTTCTGTTGTTCTTTGAATTATCGTCTGAGATTTCAATCCTGGCTGACTCAGAGTAGTAGTCATCTGCCAAGGTTTTGTTTCGTCTACTATCGTAAAGTTTGGCATATTTGTAGAATCTAAATTTGTCCACGTAGAATTTACTCCGTTTAAGGTCTGAGTAACACTTTGAGCTGGAGGAACCAAGCTACTACTATCTGTCTTTATATTATTCCCAGTTACGGTATATTGCCAGCCTGTCTGATAATCTATGACATTTATTGTCTCAGTTACCGTAGAAGTAGTCTCAGTATGAGACTGTAGTACACCTGTATTAAAGTTTGGGACTACTGGCACTGACTTCGCTGTCGTGCTCATTAGGCTTAGGAAGATTACTGGTATTAGCTTTCTCATTTGTCTCATGGTCTTGTTTCTTTTTAATTGCAAAAGCATGATCCTTTAACTTCATCTGATAGTTATCTCACTTACAAATTGACCTGTGGCACTTGTTCCTGCACCACCGCCTGTTAATGTAATTGTTGAACTTGAATCGATAGTACCTGCTAATGTGCCTGCAGTTCCTGCTGCAGTTGAGGTTTGACTAGAAAAAGGACTAACAGAACCTGTAGCTGGAGCAGAAGTTACCAAAGCGTCCCCTTGGGTGAATGACTGAGTAAAACTCCAACTTTCAGATGCAGTTGCTTGAACTGCTGAGAGCGTAGGTATCGAACCAACTCCCGATGTGATTGTTAAACTGCCAACAGAGTTTGTAGCTGACCCACCTTCAGGTGTATACTGAGTTGTTACATTGTTTCCTGAAACACTGTAAGAAGTTCCTATTCTCTCTACATTCGTTGCAGCAGCATTGACCTGAAGTTGTACACTACTGGTTAGTTTATGAGTGATATCCGCTTTCGCTGCTGGTGCAAATATCAATATCAACAAAGGAAGAAGTTTCTTCATTTTTCTGCACTTATTGTTTGCTATACATAAGTTTACATGAGGGTAAACTTAGTATGTAATGGGATTATAAAATGACCGAAAATTTAAAAGAGTCTTCGAAAACACAACAGAAGAGAAATGTTTTCACAAAGATTAAAGAAAACATAGATGACAAAGAGGAGCAATTAGCCTTTATCTCAGTCATAGTAAGGCTTGTCGTAATCGGGTGGTCCGGATTCATCGTCAGCCTTAACTACATAACTATACCTGGCTATTCAAGTGAACCCAAGGATATCACCTTTCCGGCTTCGATTTTAACAGGGGCGATTTCAACATTCGGGATTGAGGCATCACGTAAAAAAAGTGATAAATCTAAAGAGGTAGCTAATAAATCTGATGCAGTTCATACTCAAATATTGCGGATAGAGCAGGCTCCAATTAAGATTATTACTGAGAGTAATAACAAGTGATATGTACTACAGGCAAAGGAAAAACTGGGGAGTAATAGCTTTAGTAAGCATTTTGGGAATATCTAATCTTTCTTTGATGAATAGTTTAGTCTCTCAAAAATTTAAAAATCCTTATCCTAATTTAAATTTACCGGTAGGTCCTTATACAAGTTATAAAGTTGTGACTACAGAAAATGGATACAGTATCAGTTACAGAGCTAATGATCCAAAAATTCTTATGAGAGATAAGCTTATAGATGAAAGTAAAGGTCTATTTAATAGAAAATCTAATGTAGTTTTAAGAGAAACTTACACTATAAATGATTCTGGAGGTGCTAATTCATCTAAAGAAGGAACTGTGATGACTGATAAGGATATAGCTTGCATAAAGGTAGAAGGTAGTGGAAATGCTACAGGAAGGGTCGTAGGAGCCTCTGTAGGGGTTAAAGCAGCTCCTGCTATAAGTAACGTACCAATAGTTGGATGGTTATTGGCTGGACTCGTTACAATGGTTGCTCAAGATAAAGGAGCTGAGATGGGTGGAGAAATTGCTAAAAATTATAATGATTGTTAGTAAGTTAATCTAAGGTTATATTGGAATTAGTTACTTATTAAAAATGTCTTGCTCTACTAAAAGAATAGAGGAATTAATTAAAGAAGTTGAGGATCAAAGGGTAAAACTTGCTAACAACATTAATGAATTAGAATCTAGCTTAAGCCAATCTAAAAACTCTTATATGAAAGTATTAGGAGCTGCAGAAGTCTTACAGATTCAATTAAAAGAAGCAAAAGAAGCTGCTGAAAAAGAAGAGGATAGTGGTGATTAAGATGTTAAATGAGATGAATAAAAATAGATATAAAGCATTACAATTACTAGCAGATCACATACGCACTCCATCAAAAGATTTATCTCTAAATGCAATTTTTAATGATGTTAAGGATGAAGATTTAAAATGGGTATCAGAAAAAATTCATTATTATTTATTAAGACTTTTAGAAGATGCAGACTATGAGAGAGAAGATGATATAGAGCTTGTTTCATTAATGGATTAAAAGATACATCTGTGTAAGTTTGTGCACCATAGAGTTCTTTCAAGGTTGCAAAATAAATGTGATTCATTGCGAGCAGGATTTACTAGCTAATTTTATTGAACTATCACCAAAAGACGCTCGCCATAAGTTTCGACAATGTATTTTTGAATCATGGAATTGGAAATGTGCTTACTGTGATAAGTCTTTAGATAAAGATTCAGCGACAATAGATCATATTTTACCCAAATTTAAAGGTGGTCATAATGTCAAATCAAACATGCTCTGTTCCTGTTCTAAATGTAATAGGTCAAAAGGATCTCACCTTTTAGAAGAGTGGTATAAACCAAATTTTAAATTTTATCAAGAGGAGAGACTTGTTAAAATAAAACATTGGATGGAACAAGAAAGTTCTATCAAAATATTATCTTCGGATAAATCAACTTCATATATTACAAATGAATTCTCAATCGGATGTGTCGCCTGATCCTATGGCTTTTTTAAAGGATAAGGCTCAACAAGTTGCTTTACAGATGGAAGAAATGCAGAAAAATCGCATGCCAAAAGATCCTGCTTTAACAGGAAGTGAAGGACAAGATCTCAAAAGTAAGCTAAGATCAGGGCAGTTCAAGATTATGTAATGAATCAGGTAAATCCAAAAGACGTACAAACTGTAAATGATTTTTTAGTGCAATGTTTAAGAGATTCAGTATTTGTTCTAGACCAAACTAGATTGGTTCACTGGGGATTATTAGGGTCAAAATTTTATCAAATACACTTATTAACAGATGATATTCAAAACGAATTACATAAAGGTATAGATACAATAGCAGAGCATATAAGATCTATAAACGTAATGACACCAATAAGTGTTGGGGACTTATTAACAACAAGAATAAAAGATATTAAGCTAGAAGATCCGTTTGATCAAGATAAAATTATTTTAGACTTAAGTATTGGTCATGACATGCTTGCTGGCTGTTTTGAGGAATTAGCAAAGTATGCTGGAATGATAGGAGATGATCTCACACAAGATTTAGCAGTTGAGAGGGGAAGAGTTCATAAGAAAAATCAATGGCATCTTAGGGCTACAATGACATATATGACTAAAGATCCTGAGAATAATGTCGAAGAGGGCAAAAGCTAAACAACTTTCAAAGAAACATTTGAAATGTAATAAACCAAAGAGGACTCCAAGTCATAAAACGAAGTCCCACGTAGTAAAAGCTTGTAAAGATGGTAAAGAAAAAATAATAAGATTTGGTCAGCAGGGTGTTAAAGGAGCAGGAAAAAACCCAAAAACTGAAAAAGAAAAGGCAAGAAAGAGATCATATTATGCAAGACATAATGCACAGGATAAAAATCCAGACAAATTTTCAGCTCGTTATTGGTCACACAAAGTTAAGTGGTAATTAAATTAAACTCCAACTTCTCCACCATTTTGTAATTATGTACTTATCACCACTCTTTGGTGGTAATGCTTCATGCAATGTTTTAAAGTTTGGAAAACCATTAAAATATAAATTATTCCAAGCAAGTAATAAACCTCTCTGCGGTTTAATTTTTAAATTTAGATGTTTGAAGTAAGTTTCACCACCTTCTTCTACGTCATTAAGATATAGCATTGTTGTCCATGTTCTCTGACCCATCCACTCACAGTAGGTTTTAAATTCTTTAGTATATGGCGAGAAAAAGTCATGATGTTCTTTGTAATACTGGCCTGGTAAATATTTTTGTCCTTGCATTATTTCACCTAAAAAGGGATTTAAATTTAAAAAATTTGACAGTTTTTTGTCTATTTCTAAGAAAAAAGGGTGACCAAAGTAATTTAGGGTTGCAGTTTGACTTGTCCTATAGTCATTTACTAAACAAGTATCCCCTTCGTCTGCAACGGTTGATGCTCTTAAATCTGATCCAATATACTTAATAAGATCTCTGCATTCATTTTCAGATAGGAAATTATCATATTTATAAATTTGTGTGAAAGGATATTTAATTTTTTTACATTTTTTTGTCAGATCATTTTTAAAAAATTTTAAATAATTAATTATTTTTGGTTTGTTTTTAAATTTACACTCTGCAATCAGTTCATTTATTTGTTCTTCGCTTAAATTAAATTTATTTTTAAATGTACGTATTATTTGAGTTTTACTGGCACCACTTAAGGCACACTCCATAAAATACGTAATTATTTCTTTAGATATCATTTGTAAGTTTTATTAGTCCTAGAATGAGTTTATACGTGAAATTCAATTATGGAAGTAATTGCTATTAGTTTTGTGATCTTATTTGGTGGTTCCTACGGAATAGGTACGATTTTTTTAGGATTAGAAGAATCTAATAAAGCTGATTAATTGCTCATTAATTCACTGTTGGTACTATATGTATAAAGGTTTTTATTTATATGGATCTTAACCTTCCTGTAAATGTAGAATTTGCTATACATGCAGCCTCTTTGTCTATTCAAACTTTAGATCGAGTAGAATTAGAAGAAGCATTTATAGAGCTTTTACATCAGAAAGCATTAGATCGTCAGATGTTTTACAGCATCATGAAAGATCATGGCATAGATGCCAACATTCAATTTCAGCTCTCAACTGAAGGGCAAATTTCTTAAAGAACATGGCTACAAGAACAATTGATGCAACTCTTGATACATTCAGTGTTGACGCTGGATCTGAAATTACTTATCTTGGACCTACAGCAGCAGGTAATAAAGGTGATGCAGTAAGAGGATTTAGAGTAAATCCAGGTGGCACAGGAGATATTAAGGTAACAATTGATAGATCTGAGGGTGTTAACACAATTCAAATATTTCAAGAAGATGCATTTGCAACAGGTAGTGCTCCTGCTGGATATCATAAATTTTTTGACATAGCTAAAGCAGGTAAAGGTAAGGGAGCTGTCGGTGTAACAGTTTCTAATGCTGCTAAAAATTATGTTGTGCTTCTAGAATTAGATGGTTATTCTGAAGTAAGTTATAACGGATCTGTTGTCGTCCCATAAGTATAAATTATTTACTGAAAAAGGGTTTCAATTAACAAAAAAATATACATCTCCTAGAACTTATCTAGGATTAGATAAATATGCAGCTTATAAAGATTACGGAGAAAGTATCTGGCGAATTGGTTATGGAAGCGAACTAATTAATGGACATGCACTCTCTGCAAATGATAAAGCAACTCAAAAAGAAATTGATAAACAGTTTTATGAAGACCTTAAACATTTTTCTGTTGAAGCTGAGCAATACGTCTTCGTAAATTTAAATAAGAATAAGAGAGCAGCTCTTCTAAGTTTTGCTCATAGTATTGGATTATGCTCATTTAAATCTTGTAGATTATTGGATTTAATTAACAGCTATGCTTCAAAAACAAAAATAATTAAAGAGTGGAGTCCTTACATAAATCGTATATGGATGTCAGGAGGCGATTTAATGACCTCCAGAAGGCGTTCAGAGCTTGATACGTACTTTGCACCAGATAAGGAGATACCAACCTTCTATCATCATAAATGCCACACTAAGGTGTGCTTATTAAATATTGCTGAAACCTATAACGGATGTTCACATCAGATAAAGGGAATAGAGTATTTAGAAAAAAAACTCACTGAACTTGATCCATCTGGTGAAGTGCTTCGCCAGTTTTTTCGATATTGGAACAGTACTCCAAGTGGTCTAGGATCTCCTTTGCGTCGTAAGGTCGATCCTTAAGCCAGTCAAGACAATCCATTAATAGTAATTCTCTTGAATAATGCTTTTCAAATTCACTCCAACTAATGTCTGGAGCTTTAGGTATAGAACGTAATATTGTTGGATTTAATTCCTTTTCCGTAGATGGCTTTTGCTTCTTCAAGAATTTCATTGTCTTTATCTGATTTCATACCTATTTTTAGCAGTACTAAATATCCAATCAAGTCATTTACAACATCTTCATCAGTTGCTAACAGTCCAGCTCCTTTCATTATTCGATTTAATTTGTCATCAATTCTGACTAGTAGTTGCTCTGTTGCTGATGCCTTACTAAAAACTCTGCATGGATTAAGAGCAGAATCACCATACTTTCTATTTTTATGAATTAAAAGTTCCTTTATGTCATCACAGATACTACTAATTTTTAATTCAGTCTCATTCATTGTCATGTTCATCTCCAATACAATAGATGTATGAAACCTCAGTCTACTTCAAGTTACGACGTTGACAATCGTTATCGATTCTATAAGTCGTTAGATTCAAACAATGATATATCTTCCTCAAGAAGGGGAGTAAGACCTGGAGTAGATAATAATAACTCTAAGAAGTTATTAGATTCGTATGTAGCACGTATGCGGAGTATGGATTTTCCCAGACAGCAAATGTATTAACAAATAACCTTACCAATATTAGAAAAAATATATTTAAATTTATCTGCTTGATTAAAACCTAATGACATTTCTGGTAAATAAATAAAGTAACCCCAATTTATTGGTGTACTTAAACAATAAAATTCATTACCTTGTATTAAATTTGCTCTATTTGTTGGGATACAAATCGGGAAATCCCACATTTCAGGACAAATTCTCATCATTTCTTGGTATGTAGTAAAAAACAAACCCTCACGCACATTTCTTAGTTTCCATTCTCTAAGAAGCCTTCTAAACCAAATAACTGATGGAGCTTTTGCCCCATGACCAGCAGATAAACTCCACCTCCAAGTACCTCTTTCTTTAGAAAAAGAACATCTCCCATAAGTAGGAGGGAATAAATATACTTTACCTGTCCAAGGATCTTCAATATTTAAACCATCATCTTTTAATGTATAAATTTTTTTAGCTCGCAAAAACTGATTATTTGCATCATAAGTAGAGCAAGGATCTAAATCTATGTCTTTTAATAATGCATCTATATAAGGGATATATTCAGCAGGGGTTAACCAATCATGTTCAATATTTGATATGTAACCTGATGGTTTTTTCTTTTTCACATGAGTTTGAAGGATGCACCTTCACTATCTTTTTTGTAATGAACTAAAGACATTTCTCTATCATCTTGGATAATAAATAAAGCTTCTTTATCGGGATCTAATTTTTCTGCTCGCACTATGGCTTGTTTCATGACATCTGCAGCTCCCTGTAAATCGTTCTTATTAAGGTCATCCACAGCACTAATCAGGTTATTAACTGTTAAATAGAACATAGATTTCTTTTCATCTTCATGAGTTGGAACATATACCATCGCCCCAGGACCGTCGTTATGATAAAACTTGTAATAAAACTCACACATATCAGCACATACTCTTTCAATAGTTAGTTGGTAAAGTTTCTTTTCATCTTCCCCTATTGCTGTACCAATTAATTTTTTAAGTAATTGATTTCTTCTACTAGTCATTTAGTTTCTCCAACTGTTACATTCTTATCCTTTTTTTTATCTTTGTCAATTTTTATAAGATCATTTAATCCTGATTTTTTAAGTGTTTCCAATAATTTTGGTAGAGGTCTGTAAAGAACAACAGCCTTTTGCATATTTCCAATTTTTTTAATTAATTTACCGTTTTTATCTCTTAATTTTGTTAGTTCTCCCTGTCTAATTAAGTACTCCGCAACACATCTATATCTTCTTTTCTCAGCTAAATTAATCTCTGGATATCTGTCGCAGATCGTACTAGTTTTCATATCACTAAAAGTAAGTCTTATTTGATCAGCCAGTGATAAGCCAAGTATTAAGTCTTTTGTGCTTGTTTCATAACTAGAAACTAACTCTAAATATCTTCTTAAGTCTTGATTATTAAAGCTACCTGACGGGGGTATAAATATTTCTACTTGTTCAATTAAAGATTTACACAATTTTTTTCTAAAATTTTTTGTAGTGACTGAATTAATATCTAAATCTACAAATCTGTAACTCTGATAGATATTATCAGGGTCTTTATGTGGTGCATAATTTGTTGTATCTAAGATATCTACCCAGTCCTCTAATTGTTCTTCTGCCATGTGAGGACACTATCTTTTCGAATAGTAGCTCATTTTTTCTTTTCGTTCCATTGTTGTTTATGAGATATAAGTAAAACCCAGATATAGTAAGGTTTTTTACTTCTAAAATGATCTTTTAATTTTACATGCTCGTCCCAATCTTCACCATAAATTTCTGTAAGTCTTTTTTTGCATTTTTCTAATGAACCACTGTAATTTTCAGCTTCCCACCAAGAATTTGCCAATAACATTTCTTGTATTGTACATAATCCTTCTAATTGTAGAGTGGACAGATTATGTAGAAGTTGGCTAATATCAGAGAGATAAGGATATTCTTCGTCATGCGTCGTCCCATAACTTATGCAGAGTTGCTTTTGATTTTGATCTTTTTGCCCTTGGGTTGGGTTGGGGTCACTCATCTTCACGAGTTTGTTACCGATAGAATCACTATAGAAGTTAAATTTAAAAAGTAAAATGGGTGGAAGCAAACCATCAGCTCCAACAATAATAATGGATCCGCAGACGCAACCGCAGCAGTACCAGACTGTCACACCTAAATCAAGTTTTCAAGATGTAGCTGAAACATTAAAAACAACGATGGAGCAATCTGCTCAATTAGATAAAAATAGATACGCTGCTGGTTATTCACCTACAGATATGGCTGTTAGACAAGCAGCTGGTGATGTAACAAGTGCAGCTGCATATTTAGGATCCTTGCCCCAATCTGATGTAAGCACTCAATTTCAAGCTACACCTCGTGTATTTGATATAAAATCTACAGATTCATCATTCAGTGTTGCTCCAGGTCAAGTCACTTCAAAAACAGGTGCCTCAATTAAACCTGCAACAAGTCAGTTAGATGCTGTAAAGAAAGCTGCAGCAGAAAGATTAGATGTTGCTAAAAAACAATATGCTGACGCTGTACAATTAGCAAAAACTGCAACTGATCCAGTGTTAAAGGTTAGAACAAATCCATCATTTGCTACTAGAGATGCTGAAGAATATTTACCTAAGAGATATAATCCTGAAACTAAAAAAATGGAAGTAGTTTAAATATTTCCAAAATTTACTAGACTTAAAACAGTATCAGTAATAGAGCCAAAATTTATTTGCTCTTCTACATTTTCTCGTACTAATCTCCAATCAAGGATGGATATATTTAATCCAATATCATAGTTTGTTTCTATAAACCTTATATCGTTTGTAATGACAAAAAGATAGTTACCTTTTTCTAATCTAGTAGAAGGATAATCAGTCAATAGTGCTCCAGTGTCATCTTCCTCATAATCAATTGCTGAGTCATGAAAAACATATCCTTCATCATTAATAGGTAATTCTTGCCTATGCCCATTCTCATCTATTTCATAAAAAGCTAGTAATGTATTTCGATTAGTATTTTCTTCGTATGAAAATTGTGAAAAGTTTTGAGTAAATTGAATGCTTCTTGGTTTGTTTAATTTAATTTGATAAAAAGTAGAAGTTTTTCTTGTAAGACCACCGTGAGTATTTTTTATACTCATAGATTTAAATATTGATGAAAAATCTCCTAAATCAATAGGATTATTTAAATTATCTCCCTGTTCGGCTGGTAAAGGATCTGAGCCAAAGTAAGAAGTAGGACCGTAAGCAGTAGGACCACCACCTCCTGTTGGATATGATTCAACTGTTCCTAAATTAAAAAAACCTAAATTACTGGGAATCGTTGTTAAAAATCTAGACACCTTAAATTTATTTATTTCTTTCTCTATGATACTGCAGAATATTTTCGTGATGAAGCTTAATGTCTTTGATAGCCTTACATTGTGGTATTTCTCTAAGCCCTTTTATCATCAAATGTTTTGGATTACAGCAAAAAGCTTTACATTTTGGCTGACTAAATATTCGATACTTACCTGTATATCCACGACTTAACCAAAAAGCAATACGTGGAGCTGATTGAGTTTTCCCTGAATGAAAAGGAGAGGGAAAATATGCAGTGGATTCAGTGTTGTTTTTTCTGGTAGCACCCTTCCATTCCCAACAATCATCTTCACCTTTTACATCCACTTGTTCCCAAAATCTTTTTACCTGCCAATACCATTTCATTTCAAACTCTCTTACATCAACAGTGCATCTAGATTTTTTTATTTCTTCCATACAATCTAGACATTCTCCCATCAATCCAAAATTACCTTTGTGTTTATTAGTTCCTTGTATATGCCAAGGACATTCATAATGTTGAGTTTCTGTCACGACACCTCTAAAATTTTTTGCTTCATTTGGATGAGCTCTCATTAAATTTATACACACATCAGAGAGATTTGACCAAATCTTTTCCTCATTATATTGATCTTCTTTATCTTCGGCATTCTCATAAGTCTCTCCAGAACAAATTCGTCTAACGGAATGATATGGTAATCGGTAATGTTTTGATAATTTTCTACTACTTACCCCACTACTACTTTCTGTTCTTAATTTAGTTATTAAGTCAATATCAATAGATTTGTCACTAGTTTTTGCATTTTCGTAAGCTACATCTTTTCTAGTTCCCCAATAGTAATGAGCAGGGTTAAGACAATATTGAGACTTACATTCACTTTTTTTTACAATTATTGGATTTTCTTCTGAATAATTTCTACCAGTCATGCTTAAGATTAACGGTCTTGCATCATGACCTTTGTACATAAGTTTTGTTTTCTTACTTGTAGTAAATCCTTTAAACCCAGCATTGTTCATCTTTGTTAAACACCAACAAGATTCTTTACCAAAGTGTTCTAAAGCTGTCTGAAAAGCTCTTACAAATAATATCTGATCATAGGCAGTTAAATTTTTATATAAGAACGCATCGTTATTTTTCATGCAAAGTAGGGGGTAGGTGTATTCGTAAGCATACATCCCTTTGATAGCAATGGCAATCGTTGAACACCCAAATACCAAAAATTTTTCCCTATTTATATTACTTTTATAGAAGATGAGGTTAGGTACATGACTGTTTAACTTTATATACACTCACATACCTAACCACCGCATACATGCAGTTAAGTAAAATGACCATATTTTTTAGGAAC
>Ga0209348_1000675_pt1 | contig 17245 bp, 15 predicted proteins | sample ETNvirenome_2_30_FD_184065 | JGI IMG/M metagenome (GOLD analysis project Ga0209348, IMG submission 184065) | Marine viral communities from the Pacific Ocean - ETNP_2_30 (SPAdes) (version 2) | ecosystem: Environmental > Aquatic > Marine > Oceanic | place: Pacific Ocean | collected 2013-06-22
ATCCCCTCGCAGTAGGGGACAATGGGAACGCCGTTGGCTACCTACAGATCACGCCTGCCGTGGTCGAGGATGTGAATACATTCTATGCTGATGCGGACTACTCACTTGATGACCGATACGATGTCGTGAAGTCAGTAGAGATATGCAAACTGTACCTTACTTATTGGGGCAAGGTATACACCAAGAAGACAGGCGAGCAACCAAGTGCTGAGACATTCGCTAAGATGTGGAACGGTGGTTGTTATGCTTGGAAGAAAACTGACCCCAAGGTTGTGAATAACCTTGAAATATATTGGGACAAAGTTAATAAACAGTTACAACAAATTAAACCAAATGAAAAATAATATGAGAACAATAACACCAATTGAACACTTAAAAAATACAACAAGCGAACATAAGTGGGAACATTCGGACCTACTTACAGTAATAGCTGAGGCTACTACTCAGATAGACGAGGCAAGTGGATGGGATAATAATTCTCCTGTACCTCTAAGTGCAAGGGATATACTAACAGGAATATATCACGCCCTACACTGCCAATTTAAAGAAGAGTACAAGGAGTACAACAAATGATAGACACAATTGATAATCAAGATGAGTGGTTTGAATTACTCGATCAGATAGAGAGAGACGGTGCAAACTACCACGTCGATAAGATGGCGGAACTCCACGACCTTGAGGTACAAACTGAGGGACGTGTCAGAATAATTCACATAACAGAAGATAACCCACACGGAGATTAATTACTATGGATATTGAAACTAAAAACAAATACTTCGAGGCATATATAGATGACCTCAGATTCTTGGGAGCTAAGATCCCATACCTACATTGGGATGTTACATCTGATGGAAACATCTATATGCTATGGGATAAGATGAACGATGAGTTAGAAGATCCGCACATTCAGCTATCAGATAAGTATGTGGCGGCACTCACTGATCTTGTTAATAATTTTAATCTATTGCATCAAGTTAATGACGAGGATTTGTAATTAAATTTTTATATAGTTGACACAATGCGATGAGCCATTTTCTATTCAGAGATGGCTCATTTTTATGACTGCATCACTGACCCCAAGTTCGTAAAGGACATCACCACGCCTGCTCAAGCACGCAAGAATAACTACAAAACCTACCCATCAGTTACGACCATACTATCACTAGTAAAGGATGACTTTCTTGATGGGATATACCGACCTAGAAAGCTCGTAGAATTAGCGAGACTGCACCCACAACTTGATTGGAGGGATGTTGAGACCCTAGTGTACGGAACAAGGGAACACCCTGTCACAGGCGATTCTATTGGCTCGTCAGAATTTGGCACGGCGGTACACAAGTGTATTGAAGATCGAGTAAATGCAAACTTAGACGGCGCTGATTGCGAACCAAACCCATACGATCCGTGGGCTGATCCATTTCTAGAATGGTTAGAAGAAAGTGAGACACGGCCTCTGTGTTGTGAACATATTATTGGATCACACACAATCAAGACCGCAGGATCAATTGACTTTATGGGATATGATTCTGACAACAAACTATTTCTTGCTGACTATAAGTGCCGATCCAATACCAAAGGCAGAGCCAAGACCTACCCAAAGGACTGCGAACAGTTAGCTATTGAATCATATATGGTGATGAAGGAATACAAGTTGGACTACCTACCTGAGGCCATCACTGTGTGTATTGATTGCGATACTAAAAAACATTATCATAAAATGTGGACACCAAAGGAGATGGATCAGGGTATCAAGAATTTTAAATACGCTTGTAAATTATATTGGAGTAAACGAATGAAAAAATGAGTAAAGATAATCCTCACATTGACTTATACTTAGACGGCGCTGATCCTGAGGCCATCAGGTTTGACGGACTTGACTACGCAGTAATAGGAACTGACCATAACGGACTTCTAGTCTACAGCTATGACAGAATGATTGAATGCTTTATAATTGATCAGGATATGGAATTAGAGGAGGCTATTGAATGGATTGATTACAATGTGCTAGGAACTATGGCCGGGCGTGGGTTTACAGTTTTATATACAGAGGAGATGCTTTGATATGGGTAAGGGAATGCAACCAAAGAAGGGGTACAATCAAAAGTTATATACCGAAAACTATGACAGTATTTTTAGAAAGAAAAAATATGAGAACAATAAAACTACTAACAAAAAAAGCAAGTGACCTATCTACCCGTAAACAAACTCGCCGAGTGGCGAAGGGCAAACGAACCAAGTAAGTGTCCGATTATGGATAGGGAAAGTAACGATTGGGTTGTTGACCACGACCACCTGAGCGGAGAGATCCGGGGTGTGATAAGCCGTGAAGCCAATACCCTGATAGGGAAGATCGAGAACATTCATTCAACGATCTGCCGTGGTGATCCCCGCAACTTACCTGATGTACTTGAGAACATAGCTACTTACCTTCGGCAGCCGAACTCAAACCTACTACACCCCGTTGGACTCAACCAATTATGCAGTCGATTTAAAAACAATTTAAAGAAAGATGATCAGTGCTTCTTACTTGAAATACTAGGTGCTGAAAAAAATAAAATTAATTCTTGCAACAATATCTCGAAGAGGTTAAAACTCTTTAAGACTTTACTAAAAACATTCTATGAAAAAGATACAACTACAACAGATCCAGGCGGAACTCAAAGCTCCCAAGGGTCAGACAAACAAATTCGGAGGATACTCTTACAGATCCGCCGAGGATATACTAGAGGCAGTGAAGCCTCTATTGACTAAGCACGGTGCGACACTTACTATCAGCGATGAAGTCGAGGAGATAGGTGGTCGTGTATATGTAAAGGCTATCGCAAGTCTTTGGGATTCAGAGACAGGTGAAGCTATCGCCGGCACACAGGCATACGCTCGTGAAGCTTTGAACAAGAAGGGTATGGATGATGCACAGATTACCGGATCCGCAAGTTCATACGCACGCAAGTACGCACTCAATGGATTGTTTGCTATTGATGATACCAAAGATCCTGATGCTACAAATAAACACGGCAAGGACGCAACCCCTGCTTCAACTGAAGATATATTTTAACCACCAATAATTATGAGTGAACTAAACCAATACGATAACAACAACCGCTTTGTTCTATTTAAGAATGAGCGTAAAGAAAAAGACAGTCACCCTGACTTCACAGGTACAGGTATGGCTGAGAACAAGGAGTACTACATCAAGGGTTGGAAGAAACAATCCAAGAAAGGTACACCTTACATATCAATAGCAATTGATCTTAAGACAGTTACTGAACCGAAGAAACCATCTCCGGTTGATGTCAACGCATCTGATCCATTCTAATGATCCCTGAAGATATGCTACAGAATGATTACGATAAAGTGTGGTGGGAAGATTTCCGCCGCGAAGAAGTCGAGACCATTCTTGAACTCACCGGTAATAAGAACTCTGATTACACAGGTGGGAAACAATGCGACAATCCGTTTGCTAACTTTGATGGCTCAGAAGAATTTGGGATACAACCATTGGTTGGTCTCAGTGTTCGGATGGCCGACAAGTTCCAACGATTGAAAGCATTTTGTCGTGACGGTAAACTATCCGTGTGTGATCACGGTGATACCGCTCGTGATATATTTCGAGACCTGATTGGTTACTCCTTGATAGCCATAGGGATGCTCGAACGTGACAAGTAAACAAGGTAATATATGATATGATCTTCCCCTTCATCCCCGGAGGGGAAATCTATCAACCTTAACCAAGAGAAAAATAACTATGTTAAATACCATACAAGAAGCTACAGAAGTATCCCTCAACGCATACAACAGAATTGAATTAAAAAACATTGGGGAAAATAACAGAGATCAATTTAGATTTCTAGGACAGTGTCTGTCGGTATTGACTGAGCAACTCAAAGAAGAGAATGATAGACTCAGACGAACCGAAAAATCTTGAAGCCGAAGAGAAGCTATTAGCCTGTTGCTGTACTGATGGTAAGTCAGATATCATTGATAGTCTAGGTACTATTTATGAAGATGACTTCTATCTGTATAAGCACAAGCTGATCTTCCAGGCGATAAAGAATTTAGCCAAGAACCAAGAGCCAATTGAAGCTCTTTCGATTGACGAGTATCTCAGGTCAATCAATAGTCAGGATGAAGTCAATGGACTGTCCGGGGTAATGGAGATCCTTGATAAGTCAATGACCGCTACCCAAGTAAAGTACTACGCAAATATCGTCAAGGAGAAGTCACGATTACGAAAGCTGAGAAGAACATTTATGACTGCTGTGGACGATGTCTCAAGCGAGACTGTAAAGTCCGAGGACATCCGGGCCAAGGTCAACGCAAGTCTAGTTGATATTGTTCCTGAACAGGACGATCAGTCAGTTAAAGATACTGCGCTTGAACTCAAGGATGACTTTGAAAAGATGTTATTAGGTGAGTACAATAGTGAAGTAATCCAAACTTATTTACCACAACTTGACTCAATGTTAGGTAGTGGTGGCATAGGGATTGGTGAGATAATGACACTGTCAGCACCGACATCCTGTGGTAAGTCCGCACTCGCTTTGTATATAGCTCTGAAAGCTATGCATAAAGACGCTGTACCTACCCTTATATTCTCTTTGGAGATGCCTCGTAAGCAGATTATTAAACGGATGGCACAAGCTCTCTCAGGGGCAAATCTAAAGCAAATACAAGAGCAGGTAATTAGTGATAAGAATATGGCCAAGGTAAACGATGCACTCAACCAAGTGTCCGAGCTACCTATGCACACAGTGCATACAGTCAAAAACCCGGATGATCTAGCAAGCAAAGCAAGACACCTAGTCAGGAAGCACGGGATCAAGTTCATTGTAATTGATTATCTACAACTTATACCGTGGTCAAAACAAGCTAACAGTAAGTCAGAAGGTATAGCTGATATATCTCATAGGATTAAACAGCTTGCACTTGAACTTAATGTAGGGATCTTACTTCTATCTCAAGTAAATAGAGAGGGAGCCAAGCGTGAGACCGGCTTGAGTCTATATGACCTAAAAGACAGTGGTGATATTGAGAATGATGCTGACATAGTCCTACTACTGTGGCCAAAAAATGGTGACGTAGAGGGAGCGAAAGACGTTGACAGCGGAGGGCCATTCACTAATCTGCAATACAACATAGCAAAGAATCGTGAAGGCGAACGCGGGATCGGTGGGTACTTAAAGTTTTATCATTGCTACGGAAGATTTGTATGACAGAAACAGAGATCGCAAGTGAGTTAAAGAAAAAGTTTCCTGGCTTAAGCAAAATGATTAAGGCCAAGGATAAGCACAGTCGATATGACTATGAGAACAGGGAGTATATCTTTGAATTTAAGAGTAGAAAAAAACATTATAATCCTTGGATAATTGAGAAAGAAAAACTTGACAGCAATTTAGATATTGCCGATGATATGAATAAAGATTTTATTTATGTCACTGAATACAAAGATACACTGTACGTTTGGAATATCTCAAAACTTATCCGAGATGGATATGACTTTAATTTTGAAGAAAGGATTGCCCCTAACTGCACAGATCTTGAAGACCGTGAATATCAATATATGAAAATAAAAATCGTTGGCTACTTATATGAAATTTTTTGTTCCACTATTATATACCGAGGTAATCTGTTTGAGTAATCGGCAGAAGGTTTAATGTTATGACCCATATGAATCCTCGTTGTTGTAGCAAACTAAAATGCCCTGTCTCTTTGAGGGGAAAGAGACGGGGCTTTTTTATATGAGAAATATTAATTTACCAAAGGCTAGGGTTTACGTACGCAAAGATGCGTGGGGTGGATCCGATCAGGAGTTTCAGGAGGCGTGGCTAGTATCAGTACGTGCGCTCCGTGGCCGGCCCTACTGCTTTCAGGTATGGGTTGATGAGTTCTGTGCTTGCTACGATAAGGTTAAACCTGACTGCTTGTATTGGAAGTTACCGGATCCGGATCACGAACGATTGGATGTAACCGAAGTGCAAATGTGGGAATGTCTGTCAGGTAGTATAGAGTTATTTCAAAAGGCACAGCTTGCTGATGTACCTATGTTAGTATACCTGGGTGAAGGTGAGTTTGTTGAGGGTAACTATTGGTTCTCAATTGACTGCTTACCTGAGCGTCAGTCAATGGGATATATAGACGTAGGCGATACTGAGCTACTGGACGAACACAAAGAATCAAATGTCGTGCGCTTAAAGTCAGGTCAAATTGCTATTTATCCTAACAATCGACTTAAGTGGATTCCGGAATCATTAGCTACACCTGAAGCAATTAAGACACCACCACCGTGGAAGGTTGCATCAAATAGTGTATGGGATCAGGAGTGGTTAGAACAACCATACGAATTGTTTGGTGATTCGGATTGGAGCTATTAGAAGTTCAACAACTCAACCGGGAACTCTCCCTCAAGAGACTTCTTATATCTCTTTCTAGCTTGGCTTTCTTTACCTGGCCCGTATCTGTAGTAAAGTAAATCAGAGAACGGAGCGTATCTAATTAATGTCTCAGGCTTACCCTTTGATTCATCATCATAGAATGCTTGCAATTGTCCCATTATATCAAGCGGAACCTGAAAGGATACGGGTGAAAAATAATTTAGTACCATCGCTTTGGGATCTCTTTTGAATTCATAGGCACTGTACTTACTGATACCAAACATTCTTATAGAACTATTCACCAAGTAATCATTTGGATACTTGTCGCGACCAGCAAGTAAATCTTTTAAGGCATCAATTGGAACTCCTGTTAATATAAAATACAGTAGCAATACTGTTAAGTCTTTAGCTGCCTTTAACTTTTCTGCATTTGTTGCTTCAGGATTAGCCATTACGCTAAAGTATTTTTGGAACACAAAGTTAGCCTGCTTTACAATGAAAGTTTTCATTACGTACAATGTTCGGAATGAAGGATTCTTTTTTACTATTGCCGGCATCTCTAGGTCAGATATAGGTTGTGTCTCAGCAAGTTTCGTAAACAAGAATGCACGTACCTCAGGTGATCTAGGAGTATTGTTCCTGAGATCATATATAATCTTATCCCTCAACGAAGGCATACGGAAATCAATCTCAGCTATTAGTTTCTTATATTCAGGACTATTCTTTGACTTAAGTGCGGCCCGTCTGTATCTATTGTAGTTAGCAGTCAAAGTTGACTCCTTAATAAACTGATCCATACGTCTAAAGCCTGTGAGCTCAAGTCCTTTAGCTACTAGTTTCTGTAATCCCTTTGCATCCGGATTGTATTCCGCAGAGAACTGTCTCTTATCAACTCCAATGTCATCCAGTGTCATTGTTTTTTTACCTAGCATTGCGCCAATGGTAGCACGCAGTCCATTATCAATTGCAGAGAAAGCTAACTCATAAGCATTGGATAGTGTACTTGTTGGCTCAATCATTAACGCTCCATACATAGCTGAGTTTAACATACCGAATGGATCAACAGTTGGATTGGAGCTAGGCGTTAGGAATATGTTTGTTATGTAAGGAACTTCTAAGAATAATTTAGCTTGGTCTACACTCGAATCCTGAGATAGTTCCATTACTACCTGACCTAGTCTACCGATTTCTTTATTATTGTTTATTGCTTCCTCTAGTCCAGTTTGAGTTAAGTTAGATCCACTAATGTTTCCTAACAACTTAGTGTTCTCAATTGCTTTATAACTGCTGTCAACGTAGCGTACAAATGATTCCGCTGGAGTATAGTAATACTTCATCGCATCTTCATCTATAAAGGATACCTTACGCTGCTCAGAGCTTGATAGCTTTGGTCTTAGTTTTTTGTAACGATCACTTTTTATATAGTCCCCGTAGATAACTCCGGCCAATGGAGTATTAATATCAATTGACGCTTTATTATCTTCATTTCTTTTTGCATTTACTTCTGATAAATAAGTTTTGAAATCATTACGTATATCATTGCCTAAGTAAGCTAGGTAAGATGACATATCTTTGATGACACGAGGGAAGTATTCAAACAAGAATCCTTCTTCCATTCCCACACTCTTACGCTCCTCGTATATCCTATTGAATAGTGGACGTATGATTAAATTAAATTCATTATACAGATCATACTTCTCCATCAATCTATTGCGTTCCCGTATGATTGACTGAGCTTCAGTAGTGCCTGCTTCCTCCTGAGTCGGACTGAACGCCAGGTATCTGTATAACTTTTCTTTATCTGCGGTATTCTTAATACCCTCTAGCTTTGAGAAGAATGGTTGACCTAATTGTTTAGCGTCCAAAGTTTTACTTGCTATAGCCTGTTGCCATACCTGAAATACCTCATAAAGTTTAGGACTAATATCCTGAAGAATACGTGATGGAGTATAGAAGAAATCCTTTAGTCCCATCTTACCAAATATCTTTTCTCTTTCTTTAACTATCTTTTCGGGATCTGATTCTGTTGGATCAGCTATATTATCTGCCGTTAAAGTTCCTTGCCCCTGTTGCTCTACAACTTTTTGGTTAGCTATATCTACTTGCTTTTGGTAAGGTACCTTAGCGTTAGGATCAGCCTCAGCTACTAGGTCAGCTGTTTGTTTTATTATCTGAGCAACCTCATCGTTTGTTTGTAAATCTGATTTAAGGCTACGAACTATCAATGAATGTATTGATTTAATTAAAGAAACTACCTTTTGGAATGCACTACCTTGTAGCATTGTTCCTTCAGTTGTTTCACCGTACAGCATTTGCTGAACAACAAATCTAGTATACTCAGCACCAGCATCAGTTAAACTTAACTCCTTGCCATATACCTGACTGATACGTTCTCTCTGTTCTGCTGTCAGTGCGTTACCAATGGAGTTCATAGTTTTTATAAACGCCTGACGTGGACTTAGATCCTTGGCTTTACGAAGTATAACCTGGTGCATAGCTGCGTGGATTATCTCTTCACGCATTGCGGCCATTGCATTTTTAGTACCACGACCAGCTAGTAGCTCAGGAATGTATTCTATTCTTTGACCCTCGAAGTTATATTGAGCATCACGATTTTCTGGCAATCTTTCAACCTCAAGTATTTCTATGTTAAGTTTCTTAGCTAACTTCTTAATCTGCATCATAGGTTTGCCTATGATATTTAATACTTCAGGACTTAGGTTGCCTGCGGTACTTGCCCCTATAAATCTTTCGTATGGTTGTGCGAGACGGGTTCGATCAAGAGCTCTCATTAAATCAGCATCACTGCTAGGAATGTACTCCCGGCCAGTCATCTTGGCTTGAGCTCTCTCTGCCTCCCGGATCTTATCAAATGTTTTTATCTGACTTGCTGTTGGTTGACGTGCAGCTACAGCAAACGGTTGCTTAGTTGAGTACATTGATCTCAATCTATCCTCCTTGCCGATCAATCTTTTCTGGAGAGCTTCGTCTTTTTTATTTGATTCAAGTTCTAGTAAATCAACGATGTTTACAACATCAGAAAATCCACCAATGCCCCTACCCTTCATAACCTTAGGGTAACTTAAGTGAGTTGGTACTCCGAGTTCAGATGCGTCTATAGGGGTCTTACCTTGACCCTTTTCAAATTGAACAGCAGCAACCACATCTCCGTACTTTAAATCCTTGAGCTGTGGATCCACCATCAAATCTAGGATTTGAGTTATATCAGGGAATCCTTTAGTTAAATTCTCGTCCTTACCTAGAAGTGTGCCTCTGTTTGTACTACCCTTTTTAGGTGCCGGACTGTATCCAAAGAAAGCATTTCCTCTTACGTCAAAGTTAGTAGCACCAAGAGCTTCTTCTACTTGCTCTAATGATTTCCATTCCTTAGAGAATAAAGGTCTAGCTTCGCTTTGTTCTCCAATGTAAGGCTTTCCTCCCGCCTTTCTTTTTAAAGCCTTTTCTCGCAGCAAGTTGACCTCATCAAAGAAATCTTTCTTCTTTAATTTATTTGTCCTAATAGCATAATCAACTTCAGCCATATATGCTTTTAAAAAAGTTTTATTACCACGGTGATTCTCATAGGCCTGTAATGCTACAACCCCTATACCATCATCTACATTAGGATCATTTACTTTATTGTTTACAGTTGTATATACACTTGTGCCCTTATCGCTAAATGCCCATCCAGCACCACGCTCTGCGTTCTCTGCTATAAACGGATAACCTGGGCCACCCTGTAATGGAATGCTAATACCACTATCAGGATCAATTCCAGTATAAGTTCCTACTCGTGTTCTGTCAGCGAAGAATGGAAACACCTTCTTACCTCTTAATGATTCACGTGTAATTTGCTGTGAGTTAGGATAACTAATTCCTATTGATGCTCCTACTGCATTTGCTATATCATCTCCGTCAAGAGCTTCTACTGTAGCTGTTCCGTGTTCTGCTTCTGTTTCTAATGCAGCCTGTTCTGTAGTAACACCTGATTCAGTAGATGTATCTGACTTTTCAATCCTGACTGTAGGTACACCGATCCCTGTCTTCTTTGATCCAAGAGCTGTGACAGTGTATTCATCTCCTAGAACATCACCGACATAGTCTTTAAGTTCTTTGGGAGTAAATCCTTTTTGGAATGAACCAGTGCCAGTAATGATTGCTCCCTCTTCACTTGCGGGTTGTGCATTCTTTGTTGATAACACGTCAGCTTTAGGACGAGTAGTAATAATTGCTTGGCCTCCGGGCTTAAGAACTCTACCAATGTCTCTGACAATACCATCTCTTATATCTCTTGGTACAACGTTTAATGTATTGAGGTTAGTTACGTTGTCATATGATGAGCTAGGTATAGCTTCAGCATCTAAGAAGTTGGGTTCAAATCCACCTTGAGGAAATGGTTCAAGGGTATCAGCCTCTAGCACCTCGCCTCCTATACCTAGTCCTGCACCGAAGTCCAATGTCACACCGTCTTTCAGTAACTTCTTAACCTTTTGGTACGTAGCTTTTGTGTTAGCTCTTTGAGTTGTCTGAGCTCTCTTTGGATCCACTCCGGGTTCTACTTCTGACTGTAGCCGTCTTGCTCCAACTGATCCAAGATCATCACGGGTTGCATCTCGTATATCTCTTGTACCCTCTGCGGCCGCACGTATCTGAGCTTCACGTACCTGTGGCTCTAACTCAGTAGCAAGAAACTCTTCCAATGGACTACGTTCTACATCAACTTGTCCTACCTCTATAACTTCTTGTCCTGTTGGAGTATAATTTACTTCCGGAACTGACCCAGGGTCACCCCTTCTTGCTTGTAGTACAGCCTTAGCTCTTTCGGCATTTTTCTTAGCTCTTTTATACTTTTTTTCTTCTTTAGCTAAATCATCTTTATATACTTTTTTATCGGGATACTCTTCTATGAGTTCTTGAAGTATCTCTATTTCTGCTTCAATTTTTTTTACTCGCTTAGTAGCAAAATCCTCTAACTCTTCGTCAGTTAAACTCTCGTAGTATGCCTGTATCCTTTCTTGATTAGATAAAGTAGTATCTTCAAATCTGTTTTCAACCTTTTGATTCTGTAGATCCTGGAATGTACCTACTTCAATAACTGGTTTTATAATCAATGAATCAACATCAGCATCCTTATCTCGTTGTAGAATCTCGACCGCCTTGGCCCTAGCTTCTTCTTCTGTGGCCGCTGATATTGGCCCACTTTCTGTTTGTGGTTGACCTTCAAAGTCTAATCGTTGGTACTCAAATGTAAAAGGTGACTGAGATTTTATAGTCTCATCAGCTACAGCTTCAGTTGCCTTACGTCCGCTGAGTGGCTCTCCACTCATTAGTCTATCAGCTCCACCAAGTACAGCGGTAGTACCACCACCGACAACTGATCCTACTATAAACTCATTGAAGCGATTACCTAACTGATCAACTGTAAATTGTTCTCGATCAGTATCGTATGTAGCTGCAGCTAGTCCATCTAGTAACTGCCCCTGTGCAGCTTCAGTCATACCCTCAAAGGCTCCACCTCTAAGTATTTCTCCCTTCAAAGATTTGGTAATTTGATTTACTTCAGAAGCACTGAGTGCTCCCTTCTTATTAACAAAGTTAATTATCTTATTCTTGAGTGGCTTAGGAATTACTTTACTAACACCAGCGTATTCCATTATCGTACCAAGGGTCATATAGGATAATGATGAAACTGCAGTCTTATCTTTTTCTTCTTCAGTAAAGTCAGCGTGCTTTTTCTTTAACGTTCTTTCAGCATCCATTATAGCTTCAGTCTGCATTTGACCAGCCATAGTTAATCCACCACCTATAAGTCCGCCCGCAACTGTACCACCGGGCCCTGCTAAACTTCCTACCGCAGCACTACCAACAGTAGCTGCTATGTTAACGGGCATTTGACCAAATCCCTTGGCTATTTGACCCGGTAGTGATTCAGCAAAATCCCTATCAAGGCCTATCTTTTTGTCCACCTTCATAGAGAAGTCACGAATCTTGGCAGCGTTACTCTGTAGTCCCTGAAGAAATTTACTATCAGGATCATCGCCTAGTGCTGTAGCTGTGGCTGATTGTAAACCAGCTGCTGTATTTGCTACAGCCTGAATAGCTCCGGATCCAAGGCCTTTAATTATATCAACAGCAAGAGGATCATCAAAGTCAACGTCAGTGCTAATGCCTAATTGCTTTTGTGCAGCTGCAAACAAGTCCTCTTCCGAAGTCCCCTCCGGAACCTCGAATCTCATTATCCTTCCATCGGGAGCTTGAAATCGTGCAATTGGCATTACTCGTAACCTAAGAATTTAAGACCAGAACCAGATTCGGTGTTAAAGTATTCTGTGAAACCAGCTTGTTGGAATCCTGGGATTTTAGCAATACCCATACTCTCTAATTCTTCTAGAGATAAAACCTTATTAGTCCTCTTATCAACAATAACTTTTTTACCATCAACCGTTTTAACATTTAAATCTTTTCGACCCTGAAGTGCTTCTTGAAACTTCTGTGGTGTGCCTACTGTAAATCTATCTTCATTGGCCTCTATTAGAGCCTTAGCTATCTCAGCCTTTTGTTTTTTCTCAAGAACAAAGAATGTCTTATCAAGTGTTTGAACTTCCTTCGGATCCATTTCTTGAATCACACCATATACTTCATCAGCTGTAATATCTTTGACATCATCAGCTTCAAACCCAAGAAACTCTAACATATATGAGTTTTTGCCCTTGGCGATCTTATCAGAAAATGCTCTCTTGTTCTTTTCCTCATCTCGATTTGCCTTATATCCTTTAATGGCTTCACCAATATTTTGGCCAAGTCGTTTCATACCTTCTGCCTCTACTGCAGCGGCACGTTCGTAGCCACTGAAATCTAGTAATCCCAATCTTGGGTCAAATCCTTGTCCTCTTGTTACTCTCATATATTATCCTTATGGTTTTATAAATGCTCCTACTATATTTCCAAACATTCCGCTCCTACTTGCCCTATCTTGTGCATCTACATTTGCTTGAGCAATATTTCTGTTAAGCATATTACTTGTATTAACATTGGCTATATCTATTCCACGTTCTGGGTTGAACATTTCTCCAAATGATTGAGATACTTGAGGGCCTTGACTTACAAATGATGAGCCAGCTTGAGCTGCTCCTGGTGCTACTCCGGTTAAGTATCCTGTAGCTGGAGCTGATATATTACGTGCTTGGTTGAATGCCGTTTGACTAGCCGCGTCAGCCTCAGATAATGCAGTTGCTCTCAGTGATTCATCCATAGCAGCTAATTGGCCTTGTTGTGCAAATGCAGTTTGTCCAGCTGCAGATATTTCACCACGTAGTCTAGCTGCTTCGTCCGCCCTTTGTTGTCTAAGTGTTTCTTCAGTAGATATTAAACCAGCAGTCATTCGAGCTTCGTCATCAAGAGCTGCTTGAGCTTCATCACGAAGACCCCTGTCAAACTCTGCAATACCTTGTTGTATTTCTAGTGCTTCAGAGCGTCTTGTTGCTGCCTCATCACGTAATTCTCTAGCTTCATCTAGTAAACCTTGTTGTTGAGCTTCAGCCGCTGCTCGCTCTAAACGAGCTTCTTCTCTAAATGCTGCATCAGCACTCATAACTGCTTGTTGTCTACCAGCTGCTTCGTCACGTGCGGCTCTATCAGCTGTAATGAGATCACCTGTTTGAGTAAATGCCTGTCCTTGTGCGAGCATCGCTTGGTCTTGTCGTTGCCTAGATAAATCGTCTAAATCAGTCTGTACGTCTCTACCCATATCAAAAGCTTGACCAGCTGTAGCTCTTCCCTCTGCAAGTCGATCAAGTTCTTGTTGAGATATTTGACCTTCCATCAATCTGCCTTCTTGCATTCCAAGTTGTGAGGCTTCGAGAGCACGTCCTTGTCTAGCAAGTTCTTGTTGAGATATTTGACCCTCGATACCAAGTCCCGCATCAAATGCTTGACCCTCAACAAGTCTGCCTTCTTGTAATAAAGATAATCTCTGTGCATCAATATCACCTTCTATATCACGAGCTCTATCAAATCCACCTGTTTCAAAACCAAGTGCTTGCTGTCTAAGTCGCTCTGCGTCAGTTTCTATATCTGTAGCAAACCCAGAGGCTTGTCTAAATGCAAGGTCTTGCGCCTCTCTAGCTTCAGCTCGTAACAAAGCTCTTTGTTCTTCTCGGTTTAATAACTCAGAAGCTAATTGCATTTGATCCCCAATACGACCTGTGCGTAATCCTTGTTGTCTAGCAGCTTGTTCTGCCATACGTCTACGTTGAGCTGATAATGGCCCTAACGCATCAGAAGATAATTGTCTTGCTTGCTGTGCTGAAAGTTGAGCTAATTCACCAGCGGCTTGTCGAGCTGATGAAGGTGTTGCGGCTTGTGCAAATAAACCTTGCCCTCTTTGCATCATATCCATAGCCGCAGCTTGTAACTGTTGCTTTTGTTCAGATGGAGCAGCTTCTGCTTGTGCAAATAAACTTTGTGCACGTTCTTGCATAGCACTAGCTTGATTACGCAACTGTTGTTGTTCAGGAGATACTTCTCCTGCTCTAGCAAACATCTCGTCTCCTCTAGCACGCATTGCAGTAGCCGAATCTCTCAACGCTTGTTGTTCAGGGCTTACTTCCCCTGCTCTAGCATATATATCGTCAGCACGTGCTTGTTGCTGTTGAGACATAGCTATAAGTCTTTGTCTCTCTTCATTTGGTAAAGCTGGGTTCTGAGCTTGTTGCATTAGTGATACCGCAAAATCTTGAGACTGTTGAGCCATATCACCTAACGCAGCACGTTCTTCTGATGGTATAAAGGCTTCCCTTTGTGCCGCATCTGCTAGTGCACCTAACTGTCCTCGGCCTTCAGCTAAATTAGGGCTCATTGCTCTAGCCTGTGCAGCCTCAGCTGACAGCATACTCATATCACCTAACTGTTGTAAATTTTGAAATTCTTCAAACCTAGAAGGATCTTGTCCTAAACGCATTGCATCGAAAGTTGCAGCATCTCCAAGGAATCCCATAGTTGCTCTTTCTCGGATAGATCTAGGGTCTTCAGCTCTTGCTTGAGCTTGAGCAAACATTCCTGTTTGTTTATCTCTAATTGATTTTAAATTCTGTAACTCTTGGTTTTCTGCAGGAGTTCTTGCTTCTGCTTCTAGGGCTTCTAGTTGAGCAATTCTATCTCTTCCTTGTTGAGCAATATCCCCCATAGCAACACGCTCCCTTGATTGAGGCTGGCCTATCATAGCTCTGTCTTGTGCTCTTTCAGCTCGTGCAGCAGATGCCTCAGCAAGTGCAGTTGATTGCGGATCCGCTTTTCGTAAAGCCTCTACTAGCCCTGGGCCAAGATCTTCTAAATCAGCAATATCACCTTCACGCTTCGCTCTATCAACTTTGACTTGAAGCTCTGACATTCTTTGTGCTGATTCTTCAGCCATATCAAGAATGCCTTTTTGTGCAGGCATATTCTCAATACGAGTTATTTCATTATTGGCATCAGCTAGTTCTTGATCGATTTCATCTAAACTAGATACATTAAGACCTGTTGAATATTGGTTGACAAGGATTTCTCTTTGCCTTTCGTATCCTAATTTTTTTAACCGTTTGTTGTAATCACTGTCGGATTCTCTTGTTTTTGCCTTTGGCTTGGGAAATATTGTATTAACGATTGCATTTACATCATCAGCGGAAGGTATCTCTTCAGGAGTTCCTGCTTCTAAGGCAGCTTTTTTTACTTCAAGCGCTGCTCTTCGGGCAGTAGCCTGTAGGTACATAGCTGACTCCTTGGGGTCTTTGATACCCTCAAGCATAGTCTGTGTTCTAGCTAGACTTACTACGTCAAATTGAGGGCCAAATATAGCTTCAGCATCTAACTGTTTACCTACTAACTCTGGATCAGTTATTGCGTTCAAGTAATCACGCATTGACTCCTCTACGTTAACAGGCTGTGGTGCCTCTATGACTGTCTTTCCTCCTTTTCCTCCCATTATGCTTTAAGTAATTTGTTAAAATATTTTACTGATAAATCTATCTTTGTTGGAATCCCTCGCCTCTGTCTTATTCCGATTAGCTTTTTGGTTAATACATCGGGCTCTTTCTCTATTAAATTAGCTGTTAGTTCCTTTAATACTTTTCTATTTTCTGCAAATAAAAATGCTATAAATACTGTATCTCCATCTTTCTTATCTTCTTCCCAATTAAGGACAAAATCCCATCCGTCTTCATAATCACAATTATACCACATAACCACTCCTATTATATTTCCATCCTTATCTTTAACAGTAATGATTGTGTTTTTTGTGATGTGATAAAAGATTATTGTATTTATTGTTGCTTCTTCTTCTTGAGGAAATACTTTTCCATTTTCTTTTTCTCTACAGTATTTAGTTATTTTTTTTACTTCATCAGGGACTCCGTACTTCTCTATATATCCTTGAACAAAATTTGCTAGCATTACCGTCCGATTGCTATCCAATTAATGTGGCCAGATGCCGTACCAGCAATAGCAGTGAATGCACTTGTTGACATAGCGCTTATCATTAATTGTGTTGAGCCCGTTGAGCCATCACTTCTTCTTGGAGTAAAGACAACTGTATAAATTTTATTTGGGAAAGCTGTATCAAAGGTTATAGTTTGACTACCACTACCAGACTGTGAACCAAACTTAACAATTAGTCCATTTGAAAATGTAATTGATTCGGTACTATCATCTATACTTGTAGGATTTATAAGATTAGTTCCCAGAACTCCAATTACCTCGGATGCTGTAAGTGCGTGTGGAGATGCAGAGCTCCCATCATCATTTCCTACAATTGTTTGGTCAGCAATTGCTGCTAATTTAGTTACAGCTATTGAAGACTGAAGCACTTTAAGATTTGTTATAGCATTATTTGCTATAGT
>Ga0209348_1000676_pt1 | contig 17212 bp, 16 predicted proteins | sample ETNvirenome_2_30_FD_184065 | JGI IMG/M metagenome (GOLD analysis project Ga0209348, IMG submission 184065) | Marine viral communities from the Pacific Ocean - ETNP_2_30 (SPAdes) (version 2) | ecosystem: Environmental > Aquatic > Marine > Oceanic | place: Pacific Ocean | collected 2013-06-22
CTTTCTGTTTGTACGTTTTCTTCTTCTACTATTTCTGTTTGACCTAGTATACCTGTTCCTTGGTGTATAGTGTGAAAACCAAAGCTATTTGTCCATACTGTATCTGTTATAAAGTTTGGATTATAATCTGGTGAATTAGGATCTAATACTGCTTGTGGATAAGGGTTAGTCGAATCATTTTCAGGAGGACATACATTATAATCCATAGTTCCAAGAAGCAGATATGTCATTGATATATAAGCGCCGCTTCCTGGTTGCATTCTACCTTGAAAAGCTATAGTTCCATCTGGAAAAACCCAATAAACTGGGCCTCTTGCAGTCTCTTGATAACCACCGTTTAAATATTCTGTACCAAAAGCACCTGGTATTTGAACTATCGACGCAGTATAAAAGTTAGGACCTATTAAATCAGCAAAAGTATCTTCATACCATACTTGAAAAGGAGGTTTTGGCAGCATCACAGTAGTTCCACCAGTAATAGGATTTGGAACAATAGGGTTTTGTGATTGATAACTTCCAGATGTTCCGTCAGGCCACATAGCATCTACAATGTTTTGTGGTATATTAAACGGAGCTTCTAAAGCTTCTTCAGGCGTTAAAACGTTTCTACAAGCTGTTCTTAAAGTACACTCACCTTCTAGCGATTGGCATTGTATTTTTATTTCATTTGACTCTGGCTCAGGATCTTCTACAACTATAACTGGAGGCTGCTCAACAGTATTTGTTGTTAACTCAAAAGAACATCTATCTGTTATAGACATTCTAAGCGTAGGTGGAGTTAATGGATCTCTTTTCTTTACAGTTATATAATCTTCTTCAACGTATTGTGGTTCTTCGTTAAAAATAGTACCACCATTAGCAATTGGAACAGTAGGAAATATATAGTCAGCTCTTTTAACTTCTAGACCTGCTAAATCACCTGCGCCTGCAAAACTACCATCATCTCTTCTTGATACAACTCTAGTAGAGTATCTTGCATTGTTAGCTAGTCCAACTATAGCAAAAGTGTTAGCTCCAGTTCCTAAATAAGATCTTTTTATATTTACTTTTTTAGGTTCTGTATAGTCATCTGTCCACATTATAAAATCGTCGACAATATTTATACCTGTTATTAGCCTATTTTCACTGTAGTTTAAAACTCTTGGAGCAAAAAAGTAAGCGTAGTCTCCAACATTTAAACCTGTTACATCAGCAAAAGGTGCTATAACAACTTGATTATTTGTTACAACGCCTGTGTTTGTATTAGTTACACTAGTTACAAGTCCGCTAGTATTACCAGGCAAACCTACTTTCATACCAGGCTTAATACCTTCATTGTCTGAAAGTGTAATTACAGAACCTATTTCGTTACCGTCATTTCCAATTAAACCTTGTTGTACGTTTATTATTTCTTTAGTGGCTTGATATATATCTACAAATACATAAGTAAGTTGACCTGAGTCTACGTCGTACTTAATAATATAGTCTTTGTTATAAAGCTCTTCTTGAGCATCTTGCATTTGGTTTCTCTTGCCTGCTACTAAATAGTATATACAGTTTTCTTCACCATTTGTTATTGATCCAACAACATAACCGCCTTTAGCGTCACTGTCTAAAGTTACATTTGTATTTCCTAATAGATTTTCTAAAGCACCTACATTACTACCTTCAGACGTAGATACTTCTATATTCATGGCATCTACATACTGACCTTTTGGAACAAGCCTTTCATCAAGGTCTTTGTTCATTTTACCTTGTGCAAAATTTCTATTGAACTCTGGCATACTTAACGTTTAATCCATTGCGCTTTGTTTCTCATTATCTGAGCAAACTCTTGCGACTTAAAGTTAGACAATCTTATTTTTGCTTTTCTTGTTTCAGCAAACCTTTCTTTTTTCAACATTTGAATTGTTGCAGGGCTGTAGTTAGATCCTGTTGAAGCTATAGAGTAAGCTACATGTTTATAAAAAGCTTCTTCAGCAAACTTATGTATCATCATGTTTCCACTGGCGTCTATGCCATCTGATAAGTAATCTAATACTACTGTTTTACCTATTAAGCTTGGATTAAAAAATATACAACCATTTTTATAATCCATAAAGTAAGAGCCATTTACTTGAGCGTGCTCTGGAACTATACCATATCTTTGACCTAGTGATACATTGCCATACGAGTGATCATAGTCTTGATCTACAACTAATGGCTCGCCAAAGTCGCCTGTCATAAACTCTTGTTGAGTAACGCCACCGTAGCTTCCAGCAACACTACCATCGTCGTTAATTTGCCAGTAGTCTTGTCCAGTCTCTGTAACGTTTACTATCTCATAAGTATTTTCTATTATTTCTTGCTCTACACTTCCGGCAACAAAATCGTTTAAGTCTTGCTGAAATCCAGTTATTGTTAAAGCGCCTCCATCTACATTAGTTCCAAAACCAAATTGATCTAGTCCACCGTACTCAGGATTCATAGCGTTCCAATATGGATTTGGATTTGGATTAGCTACGTCATAACCACCTAATGGAGGGTTAGCTTCTAATATACTTAAAGACACGTCAGCTCCACCAGCAACATTGTGAGGAGACGCATCAAAAGTTGGGGCTGTGCCATTTTGCCAAGTTCCATCAAGCACGTCTTGATTACCACTACTAATAGCAGCTAAAGCATGTGGGATAAATTGTGTTCTTTGGTTACCTAGTGTTGTTACTCCACCTTCAACTTTTTCTCTTGGATAAAGAAACGCATTAAAACTTCCAGTGTGATTATTGTAGTTTGCTTTATACTCTTCATAGTCTTGTTTCCAAACACTAGTTGGTTGGTCAAAAGCGTTATTATTATTTATAAAGCTTAAATGGTTTTGATTTGTATGAGAAAAAGAAACATTAGTGTTTGCGCCGCTGCTACCTTCTCCGTGGTAAGCTGGGTGCGATTCGTCTGCAAAAATTATTACTAACACATTGTCGTTAGAAGCTGCCTGTGGAGGAGCTCCTTTTAGTGTAACATTACCTAAACCAGAGGCAGCAATAATAGCTCCAACTTCTACACCTATACCACTACCAAGTGGGTTAGCAACATCGTAAAATTGATTACCGCCTGTTAGATTTCCAGCTTGAGCAGACCAATAACTAATTGACATGGCAAGACTACCACTACCTATAGTGTTCTGTTGATTAGCATGGTCAGGGTGGCCAGCTGTTACTAATGGATATGCGTACAAAGGATCGTTAGCTACTTGATCAGTAAAACTATTGTTAGTGTTGTTAGTTTTAATTTGTCTATTGTTAAACTGACCTGTCATTGGAACTGAAGCCCAGTCTAACCATCTTTCACCAGCGACAGAAACGTGATATACGTTGTGACCAGGTTGTGCGCTATCTTCTTGTCTGGTAAATCCAGATATTCCATCAAGCCACTGTGTAACAGCTTGGTAAGATGTTTCAACTTGCTCTAAACCCATTGAAGTTCCATCGTAAAATATATAAACCTTAGTATCTGAGGGTATTTCGTTTTCTATTATTTCTGTTTCTGTTATTGTTTCAGTTGTAACAGTTTGCTCAAATGGCTCGTCAGTTACTGTTGGTCTAAAAGGATTTTGAGTATGTCTAGTAGGATATAAAGGTCTTTTTACACCACCAGGACTACTCCAATAAACATTTGTATATCCTACAAAGTTATGAGGAAAAACTGTTTTTGCACTATTAGGCACATCAAACTCCCAAGTTTCTTTTGATCTAAGAGTATCGTAGCTTAATTCTTGAGCAGCTCTTCTAGCAAAAAATGCTATATCTTCTTTATTAGCTTTAGGTATTATTTTATTTTCACCAACATAGTAAGCTATAAATGTATTTATTAATTCATCTAGCTCTTGATATTGATAACCTCCGTGAGTGCTTCCGTTGTAATAATCAGCCTCGCTATTTACATCCCAATAACCTGTACTCATTATGATTTACGTTTATTTTCAGCTTCTACCTTTTCACCTTTACCGTAACTAGATAGACCTGGCTTATTAATAATTATACCAGCTAATTCTAATATTTTATAAACTAAAGATGTTTCTTCAGCTGGATGCAGTTCAAAGTTTGATGCACCGTTAGCGTTATATAAAGCTTTTTCATTAACAACTACATAATCCCACTCTACTCTGTTTGGCTTTCTGATGTAGTCACATCTTATATTGTTAAAAATATTAGCAAAACCACCCGCTGCGTTTAAGTGAAACACTTGTATAGCGTTGTTTTGTCTAATGTAAGCTGGGTGCTCTAGCAGAGGTTGACCACCAAAAACACTTTTTTTCATTAAGTGTAATTTTTTAGGAGTAACTTGTGAGCATATATTTTCGTTATGTCGTACTTCTTCAAGTCTAAACATATCACTAGTACCAGCTGGATAACCAACTGTAGAATCTATAGGTAATAAAACATCATTACCACTAGTCACTGTTAAAGGAAAGTTGTAAACTTGAAATATACTGATCTTGTCTTCAATGTCATCTACTGAATCTCCAGCAGCTGAATCGTTGCCAGGGTTTCTATGAAATTGATTTAGATCATAAAAGTATTGCTCAAAAATTTGAATTTGAGCTTGATTAGCTAGTAAGTTAAACTCTTGCGGAGTTATGTAGCCTCTTTGTTCTTTATTTGCTAATGCTAGTACACGTTGATATACCGTATCTATACTTACCATTTAATTATCTTTTATAGTTAAGTAACCACCCCGAAGAGTGGTTACTCTTCTATAAAGTAATTACACGTTTAGTCTCTTTTCTATATTGTTATAGACTTCTAGACCTTCGTCTGTTTTGAACCATTGAGCTAACGCTGAATATGGATGCTCGTCAAAAGGAACTGTCATAAGTTTTCTACCAGTAGAACCCCAAGTAAACGTTCTTTGATCAGAGCTTAACTGTATAAGCCCATCTTCAACAGCTACTATACCAAAGTTTCTAAGCTCTACATTTTCGTCATTAACTAAATCTAAGAACAAAATAGGATTTTTTCTTGCGAATATCAAGCAATCTCTTTTTAACTCCTTAGAGCTCATCGTAGATACCTTAGAGCCTAATTCTACTCGCATGATAGCTTCCATCTTTGTAATATCTAACGTTCTAGCTAATACTAAAGCGTCAGCTTCTAATTCTAAAAAGTCTAACTCTGTAGCCGCTTGCTCAACAGGTTTCCACTCCTCGTATATGTGGTTTACCATAGGGTGATATAACGACAAAAGCTTTTGAAGTGTAGTTTTATTTTTAGGAACTGTTAAAGCCCCGTTTCTAAACACTATATGTTCTAATCTTTGATCTCCTTTCATTTCATCTACAAATGGAGTGCTTTGATTTGAACAGTATTTTAACTCTCTTTCGTACCCTTTTTCTTCGTCAAAGTAATATATACCTGAAGATCTTATAGAATAACTTATAGGACTTTTGTTTCCTTTTAAGTAATAAGTTCTATCTTTTATTTCCCAGTGTGTTTTTTTATCAACTGGTTTAGTAGTTGGTTTTTCAATAACCACTTCTACCATTTCATTTGTAGCTTCTATTTTTGGTTCAGCTACTTTTTTAGTTGTTTGTTTTTTTGCCATGATATAATATAATAAAAAATTAAAAAAGATCGGGGCCGAAGCCCCGACCTAATATGATTACTTCAATAACATGAAGTTGTTAGCACCTTGAGTAACTAAACATCTTTCAGATAAGAAGTGAACTTGCATTGCATCAATTGAGTCAGTGATGTTTCCACCTACAGAACCAGTGATAAATGATTTCATTTTTCTATCTTCCATTTGTGAAGCACGGTAACGTACATGTAAGAATGGACGCTTAAGGTTTTTACCTAAAGACTGATCATAAACAGTTGATACACCAGCAGGAATAATAACTCCACGGATAGCACCAGCTACGTCTCTGTCGTTAATGCTACCACGAGTAGCTTTGTCGTTTAAGTAACGGAAGTCAGACTTATAGAAGTCGTAAGATCCTCTACGGAAACCAGAGAAGCCTAAGTTTAACGCCATATCTTCAGAGTTGTTGAATACACCAAAAGATGTACCACCAGCTCCGTAAGAGTTCATAGAAGCTAACATATCATCAAAAGCAAGAGCAGTAGCTCTGTTTACAAATAACATGTTTTCTTCAATAGCACCCTGACGATCAAACTCAGATAAGATTAAGTCAAATTCAGCTAAATCAACTGGACCACTAATACCAGTTACACCAGTAGTAATGTTACCTCTAGTTTCAATAGCATCAAATAAACCTTGCGTACCAGTTAATCTTTCAGCAGCAACGCCAATTGCACCGATACCTAAACCAGACTCAACTTGGTCAACCGCTTGGTTACCTTGAATAGACTCTAACATAGACATTTCTAAGTAATCAGCAAAACGTGAACGTGTGTCACCTTCAGCTTTCAAATACCAGTAGTAGCCATTTTGTCCGTCTTCACCAGTAACTTCTACCCAACCAATTTGAGACGCATCAGATCCAGAGATCTCGTAGTAGTCTTTTAAAATAATTGGCTTGTTAGTGAAAGTTTGGAAAGATGGAGCGTTAGCAGATCCACGACCAGAAGATCCTTTTGAAAATTCAGATCCATATACTAATACTGTCATCGCAACACCATCAGCACCTAAGCTAGATAAATCAGCTAAACCAAAAGCAGAAACTTCAACAGTGTTTGCTCCAGCGTCTACAGCGTGAACAAAACATCTTGCAGTTCCAGCAGCAGTAGAAACTAACAATAAATCGTTAACTCTAATACCGTGAGTACCTGCAGCAACAGCAGTTCCGTCAATATCGTTAGCGATAGTGATTTCTGCAGGAGCAGCATTAGTACCACCGTGACCAGTAACATCAGATATAGTACCAGTGTAAGATAAGTGTAAGCGTCCCATCTCTGACCAAATAACTTGATCAGAAGACATAGCTTCTTCTGCACCAACTTGAGAAAGGAAACCAGAGATTGTTCTTGAACCGAACACTTCAGCTTCACCTTCCATTAAGTCCGGCAGGTATTGTTGTGCCCAACCAGCAGTGTTGGCACTTGTAAAATCGATGTAGTTTGTAACTAGTGTTTGTTGCGTTGCAGCAGCCACAGAGTTTAAACTACCTCCAGGAATTAAAGGCATAATTCTAAAATTTAAAGGTTAATTATTTTTTTATTTTAAACTTAAAATCTGATTTAGAGTCACCACTTAAAATTCTAAACTTTGTTCCGCCAACTTCAACATCTTTGTTTGTTTGTCTAGTGCCCATTGAAATGTTTTTAGACTTTTCAATAGATTCTTTTAAACCGTCAGCTTTACCTTGCTCGTAGAAATGTTTTGCTACAGCGTCAGCATTCATAGCGGTGTACAAGCCTTTGTGGTAACCAGCAGCGTCTTCCATTACACCATCTTTATTCAAAAACTTTTTGACAAAGTTGTTAATGTCACTTTGATTACTTTTAACTGAGTCAGCGTCTTTAACTCCAAACCTAAATCTTTTTTCACCTAAATTAAATTCAAAACCCTTGAACTCTTGCGAAAATAAACTTTCAGTTTTGTTATCAAACGCTTCCTTAGCTTGATTAAACTTGTTTTGTCTTTCCTCAGACTCTTTGTTATATCGATTAAAGAAGTCTACAGCTTTTTGCTGTTCTGCAGTTAGCTTTGAGCCTGCTTTAATCTCTTCGTAATATTTAGACTTTTGCCCGTCTAAGTAGGCTTTAGCCTCTGCAACTTGCTCTTTTAAGGCTATTTTCTTTTTTCTAATATCTTTTTCTTCGTCAACCTCTTCGTCATACTTGAAGCTTTCATCCATTAAGAATTGTCTTTCTTCAGCATCTAAATGAGGCTTTGTTTGTTTATAATACTCGTTAAGAGCTGTTAGATTATCCATCTTACTAAAGTCTTGGTTTAATCTAACGTAGTCATTAATATCACCACCTGTTTCTTCAATAAACTTAACTAGCTTATCTACGTTTTCTGGCATTGATACTTTTTCAACTTCAGCTACTTTCTTTTCAGCGGGTGTCTCATCTTGAACGTTGTCGGTACTTTCTCCGGTAATTTCTTCAATTGTTGTTTCGACGTTTTCTTGCTGAACTTCTTCGCTAACTTCGGGTTCGTCGCGTACAGGAACCTCATCTGTGCTTTGCTCTGAAACGGCATCTTCTTCTTTTTTACTTAAATCTATTTTGACAACATCTTCTGTAGTTTTGTTAAGTTTTTTCATTTTAACTTTTAAACCTTCGACCTTGTCGTCTACTATAGGCTCTTCTTTTTGAACAACCTCTTCAACTAAGTTTTCTTTTTTTTCTTCTTCCATAATATAAAATATAATAATTAAAACTCATTCATATTCAAACCAGTCCCTAATTCATCATTACCTGCTGACTCGAATTTTTTACTCGCTGTCTCTTGTCTTTTATCTTCTATTAAGTTTTTAGACTCAGACTCTAAAGCTTTGATCTTCATGTTATACTGAAACTCTAACTCCATAAGCTCTTTTTTAATTTTAGCTTCTTGCTCTAGGTTTTTAGCTTTAAATTCTGCTTTTGCTTGCTCTAGCTGTATGTTGCTTTGTGTTAAAGCTTGTTGCTTTTGTGTTTCAGCTTGCGCTTGAGCTTGAGCGGTTTGTTGTTGCGCTTGTTGCTGCGCTTGTATGTTTTGTTGCTGCTTAGCTTGATCGTCTGCTACTTTTTTCTTTTCTTTTATTTTAAGCATTTGGTTAGCAAGCTTAATATTGTTTATGCTTCTTAAATCTATAGCATCAGACAAGTTTATTAACTTTTGTTGTAAAGCCATCTGAATATTATTTTCAAGCATTTGCTTTTCTTCTTCATCTGGAGCTAGCTCTATAAATATACCAAAATCATATAAATGTAGCTCTGACATTTCTTCTAGCGTAGCTACATTGTGTGTGCCTATTTGCTGTAAAAAAGCATCTCTTGTTGGCGAATACTCTATAACGTCAGATATACGTAGCGATATTTGCTCAGCTGCATCTGCAGTTAAATACAAACCAGCTTGAAGTATATGTCTTGTTGCTGTATTGCTATTAGCAGCGGCTAGTTTTTGTACTCCAACCAAAGCGTGTCTGTCAGGTGTACTACCATCACTAGCTTCATTGAGACCGGTCACGTCACGTATCATTTGCAAATAGTAATTGTAATTACCAATTAACGTTTGTATTTTACCGCCACCATTACCGCTAGCTATTTCTTGTATAGGTATTTTACCAGGATTTGGATCACCGTCCATTGTGTATGATCTACCAATAATACTACCAGTTTGGAAAAACATGTTTAAAGCTTCTTGCGGATTATAATTTGTACCGTTACCAAGATCAACTTCAGCTAAACCATCAGCGTCTAAATAAACACCATCAGGCACCATACGAGCTAACACTTGTTGTATTTTTAAATGTGTCAACTGTATCATATCTGCAAAACCAGTAATACGACTTACTAAGCTTTCTATTCTACCTTGATACATACGTGGAGCAACAATAGAATAATTTGTTTTAACTTTAGTCATATCGCTTTTTGGTCGCATCATATTTTCTGCTAGCTGCCAGTTTAAAAGCTTTTCAGATCCTAACACTTTAGCTCCTTCAAATAAAACCTCTACTTGTCTAGAAACTCTAGCGTACCCACCTTGCATATCAGCTGGAGGATTAAACGTATCGTCTTTTTCTATAAGTCTTTCACCGCCTGTTGCAGTTTCTTTTAACTTGTAAACCTCGTTCATATATGTTTTATAATTAAAATATAAAACATCTATTTGGTTTAAGTCTTTAGATTTTCTAGCTCTATTGTATTCAAACTTTGAAGAGTTAGCAGCTTCTTGTATTTCTTTTAAATCTGCTTCTGATAAATGAGGAAACTCTCTTACAAGTTCGTTTATTGGTATTGTTTTTACTTCACCTACATAATATACGTCGTCAAAATAAGGTGATTCACTATAAGAATAAACAAGCATATCAGGATCAACATACTGTACTTTGACACCTGATGATTCATCAAAAGTAGTTTTTACAGCTGCTATACCTAAAACAGCTAGATCATAGTATACTCTTTTTCTTATTAAGTCATAGTTGCTACCTTTTAACAAAACGTTTATAGCCTGCTCTTCAGCTAGTTCAGTTGCTTGCTTATATGTAAGCTGCATGTGAAGTTCTAGTTCTTCCTCTGTTTCAGGTAAAGTATCAGGATCGTTTTCTCTCATGTCCATGTTAAAGTTCTTTTGAACCTCAGCGTCAAACTCTTTTGCCTTCATGTCTCTAAGCATACTTTCCATATACTCAGTTCTTTTAGCAACTCCAAAAGGATCTTGAGAATAAACTTTAATATCGTAGTTTCTTTCAGACATACCGTTAACTACAATATCTACAAACTTAGGTATAATTGGAACTGGCTTCCAGTCTAAGTTTAAGTAGCTCAAGTCACCATTTATTGATAACTCGTCTTTATATTTTTGAACAGACTGTTCGCCTCTAGCGTAAAGTCTTAATCTGTGAAAATCATTTCTGTTAGCGTAAAATCTAGAGCCAGCCCTGTGGTGCTCTCCTCTTTCGCTTCTGTCAAACCATTCGTGTTCTATGGCTTTTGCTATTTCTAAACCGTAATCATAGCTTAACTTTTCTGCATCAGGTACTACCTGACTTGGAAAACTAGTGTTAGATGAATAACTCATATTTAATTTTTAATTATTCTTGATGTTGTTCCGTGGTTAGAATACTTTGCAAAATTAACATTCAAAGCAGTTCTTTGTCTTTCTTTATTTGGTCTATATAAGTGCCTGTTGCAAGCCATTATAGCTAATCCAGAACTAATAGCCGCATCAAACTTAGTACGTCTATTTATATCAAACTTAGCCCAATCATTTAAAGTTTCTGTAAAATACATTGACCCGTAGCTACCGTCTTGAAGTAATCCAACGTGATCGTTAATATACATTTCAATAGCAGCAGCATGAGCTTGTTTAATATCTTCACTAGAGTTTGGTATACCTCCAACTTCTTTTTCAGTTACAGATAATTTATTCCAAATCTTGTCTGGTCTGTTCATACTAAAACCTCTGTAGCCTCTACGCCTTAAATAGTATAGTAATCTTGGTTTGTTGTTTTCTGCAAGTAGTGGCATACCGTAAAATACAAGAGCCATCAATACATCTTCAAAAAACATTTCTGCGGTTTGTGGTCTAGCTATATATTCTAAAAAGAACGTATTAGCTGGAGCATCTTCCATTGAAAACTTTGTTAGTCCATGAAGAGATCCGTTGGATCCTCTACCATCAACAGTACCGCTAATATCATAGCTGTCGCAGCCAAAAGCGCCCATGTGTTCGTTTCCAGGATATTTAACTCCATTTTTAGTTATTACATTATTTTGTAAATTTGCACCTGGAAACCAACTTATTTTAAATCTACCGTTAGGATCTGGGTTAAAACTTACTATTGTGTCTTTTACTCCATTAAGCCATTGAAAGTTTCCAGTATTTAAAACACCTTGTCTACCTAAACCTTCATTGTAATCTATTTGTTCGTATAATTTAACTAAGTTAAATATACTATTTTTTGTTTCATCTCTAAAAGCGTGCTCTTCGGTTCTTGGAAACTGTCGATAAAATTCGTTTAAAGCGTCTTGATCAGACTTTAAACCTTCAGCCTCGTTTTCCCAATGTGATACAACACCTATATCTATTAGTTCTCCGTGAGGTCCATAACAGTCTTGTCTTGGAGTATCAAACACGGGTCGTCCATACTCGTCAATAAATCCTTCATAGTTCCATTCCATTGGGATAAACAGAGAATATAAACCAGAGCGTGTTTGACCATTTCTATTTCTTTGTGTTACATCACTATTGTAATACAACTTTTTAAAGTTATCACCACCTTTATCTAATGAGTTGCTAGTTGAACCCATCATACACTTACCTATAATTCTACTACCTAAACGTAAACAAGTTTTTGTTACACGCCAGTTATTTAGAATATTATCAGGCCTTTCCCATTTACCACTTTCATCATGCACTAACAGGTTAAGTTTTTCACCGTCATAACTGTTATCGCCTGTATTTTTCCAATCAATAGTAGTGTCAAGTCCAACCAGCTCTTCTTGCTTTTCGTTCGCAGTAATTTTTCTACGCGTAAACTTACTTGCAGGAACCCTATAAGCAAGCTCACTCTTAGGTCTGTCCATACCGTCTTGAATGGGTTTGAAGAAGAAAGGATAGTTAATAGATATTGGTACAACCTTATCGGTAAACATTTTCTTTGCATCAGCTCCACTTTTTGATAGTATTCCATATCTAGCATCACTCGATATTGTAGCTAAGTTAACAGTCTCAGCTGAGCTCATAAACGAAAAACCACTACGTCTATTTTTTAAGTAGCACATGCCATAGCATCTATCGTCTGCCTTGCAAGCTTCCCAGAATATAAAGAATAATCTATTTGCTTCACGAAAGTCTGGTGCGCCTACATCAATTTTACTCCATTGAAGATACATATAATGACTACCTGTTATGTAAGTAGGTTCGTCGTTGTTACTAAACCAAAAGCCTTGTTCTCTTCTATCAAACTCTACGTCAATAAAATCGTACCATTGATCTTTTGCTTCTTCAGGATAATCTCTCCAGTCAAAAACATTTTTTAACTTGTCAAGTTCTTTTGGGTAATCTAGCTTTTCCCATTTGTTGCTTTTGCTTTTATATATATTGCTAGGCTCTTTAGGTAACGCTATACGTAATCCTTGTATCTCTATAATTTTACCTATAGTTCCATTTTTAGAAATAACAACAATATCATGTTCTTTGTTATGGCCATAAGCCCACTTCTTAGACCTGTTAAGTCTTTTTATAGTGTTGATTTTTACTGGCTCAACAACTTTATATAATGTTTGTTCGTAATTCATTTCGATCTGCCTTCCGCGAAACCTTTAAATACTCTTTCTTTTTTCTCTTCAGATGTCTTTCCTTCCAAAATATTTTCTTCTTCTTGTATACGGTTGAGTATCTCGAACGCATCGAATATAGCTAGCTTTTTTGTAGCTGCAGCATTTTTCAGTCTGTCAGCAGAAATATCATCATCGCTATCAACAATAGCTTCTTTAGCAACTTTGATTAACTCTTCAACTGCTTTGTGCCCAGCTTGGATTATACGTTTTTTCGTTTCCTTTATATTCATATTTAATTGTAATAAATTTAGAATATACTCTGTATAATCTTTCACCATCAACAACAAACTCATACTCTGAGCTTGGCATAAAGCCAACTAAGTCACCTATGTTAAAAGATCCATCTGTATATTTTATTATTCCTTTTAGCTTTTGCTCTTTGTCTACAGTCATATCTTTGTTTTCAACAGGACTAACCCAACAAAAGCCAGGCATAGATTGCCAAGGTTTATTTATTTTTCTATATAAAAATATTTGATCTTCACCTACTATATAAGTGTTTTCATCAAAAAAGCTTTTACTGTTTTTTTCTTCACCTCTTATGTTATGCCATCTTCTAAATATATTGTGATGAACTATAACCTCGTCTTGTGGAGAAATATTAGTAGAACCTACTATAGGTGTAGATATAACACTAGCTTTACGATTAACATATTCGTGATTGTAAACCTCAGTATTCAATATTAACTCTTTGTCTTCTACGCTAGAAGTATTGTTGTATCTTTTACCTTTTGGCGATATAACAAAACAATAAGGACTTTTCATTAATATTCTAGGTTATACTCTACTGATATAGCCATATTTTTATTGAAGTCTTTCCAAGGTATTACGTCTTTATTTTTTCTAATGTATATAGAGTATTTTTCTTCTTCTTCAATAATATCGCAGATAGTATGCCCTCCGTAAACCTCTTGGCCTACGGAGTAATGCATAGCATCTATTTTGTAATCTTTACCTATCGTTATCTTTCTTATCAGCTTCGTCTGTATCATTATATACAATTTTACCATCGGTAATACTGACGTTATCAGTACCGTAGTCGTTATTAAATTCTTTTTGAAGTTCTGTGATTAGCGCCTGCATTTGAGTTACTGCATGCATCGCTTCATGTTTTCTAAGCTCTAAAGCACCAATATCGCTTTGAGCCATATTAATTCCTTTAACAGCTTTTTGTAGTCTTTCTAATTGTTCTTTAGAAATAGTTTCAGGTCTAAGGTCTTTCACCTTAGGAGTTTTTCTCTTTGCCATAATTTAAAATTTAATATTATACAATTTTTATTGCCGCTACCTTCATAGATGTTGGCGTTGCGCTATATGTTATGTTGCAATGACCATCTCCATCGTTATATGCTTTTACTGGAAATGGACCAACAACAGTTCTGCTACCTGCTGCGCAAGCTTTAGCAGCAAAACTTTTAGTTAGTGTACCGTACTGAGGATCTTCTACAGAAGTGTCTTGTACAGTTATTGTTATATTGTAGTTATTACTACCGTGATCATTAACGAACAACAAGAACTCGTTTCCGCTATTATCAAACTCATCACCACCACCGGCGCAAGTAGACATTGTAAGTGTAGTTCCTGCTTCTGTTAAATCTTGTACTGTTAGTTCTGCCATTGTTATTTAATTTAGAGTGCTACAAAGCTAATATCACCTGATAAATCAGCACTGTTTCTCATGTAATCAGCTGTGTTGTGATTTAATGGATAATATAATACAGGCCCAGCGTTAAGATCAGTGCTGCTAAAAGCACTTGATGCTGACAACGTTCTAACGTCAACAAAGTTTCCACTATTATATAAAGTAGTAGCATCTTTTTGAGATAACTCACCTTTAAATATAGCAAAATCTCTTATACGCATAGACACTAATCCAAGATTATAATCTACTGTGCCGCTCTGATAGTTTGATGTTCTAAGCCTATAAGTTCCTATACCAAGAAAGTTAACAGCGTCAGCCACTACTTCGGGCTCATCGTCTCCTTGACCAAGATCTATATTCATGCCTAAGTCCTGCGCGTTCCAATAAACATCCCAAGCAGCGCCACCTGTTTGCTCACCTCTAGTGAAAACTAGATGAACATAGCCTTCGCTGTTAGTATTACCAGGATTTGCTTCGTCCCAAAGACTGCTAACATTATTACTACTAGACCCTGTCCCTGTTATACTGTTAACGTCATGCATAGCTCTTTGAGATGCCGCTCTATCATCGCCATCATCTACAATAACTGACATTCTATTTCTAAAGCTACTACCACTTCTAAAATTTAAGTAAGCAATAATAGCTCTTTCTTGTCCACCTGTACCGTCTGCATTACCAGGTGCGTTAAACTGAAAAAAAGGTAATACTCGATCTCCGTTTGACCAATTGCCGTTTGTCGTGCCTCCTGTATGGCTCCACGTAGGCTTAATCCACATTGAAAAACCTATTTTATCACCAAAATCGCTCCCTTGTGTAGTTAGTAAATCTTGAATTGAAACACCACTAGCTAGATGACCTAATTCTTGAAGATTTCCATCAGCGGCTAGCTGTAATCCTTTTTCAAAGTTATAACCAGTTGCACTAGCGTGATCTGAGTACGATCCGTCAAAAGTATGGCCGTTTGTCTGGCAAGCATGAGTAGCCGCCCATTTGTACCTTTTAAAGTCAGGCTTTTTATTTAAAGAAGATAAGCCTAATCCCATTATTTACCAAAATAACAGATTACACCTCCATCAGCGTCTGCAGCTGGAGTAACTTTTGTCCATCTTCCATATATTGTTATACCTCCAGGAAAAGTAACTCCTGTGGTAGTTGTTCCGCCTACACCGTGATATTCGTCTAAAAAATATAGAGTGTTACTACCGTCTAAACTACTAGCATCAAATACAGACCCATCGAGATTTTCTATAGTCAAACTTGCGCCATCAATATCTTTAACAACTAATCCTTTTCTATTTGGACCTCTGTAAACAGGATCTACATTGCCAGCGCCTGTGTCTATTGTCATACCTGCATTTATAGTATCACCATCTGCACCTATAATAATAAATTGACCTTTTTTAATTAAAGAGTTTGCAGCTGTCAAAACAACTACACCAGCTGTAGAGCCAGCAGCGTTGCACGCGGCTTCAGTTACACCTAAGTAATTAGCGGCTGTAGCTTCAGTAGCGTCTGTTCCTGGAAACTGAGGGCCAAATGAGTTTAAAGTTTCTGTGATCATTTCTGTTGGCGAGTTGTCAGCTAAAAACTGAATAGCAACTATAACATGGCCTTTTGGAGGATATACCGGTTTAGCAAAATTAGTGAACACGCTGCCAAGCTGTCCAAAGTCATAACCAACACCTGTTGAATTTTGTCCCATTTTATTTTTCTTTTATTTGTTCGTTTTTCTTTGAACTTCCACCGAAGAAGAAGTCTATTATTGTATTTACTTTAGCGCTCATAGCGCCAAAAATTGTTGATATAAAGCTTATTTCAAATTCACCTAAGTCTAACGACTTTGTAACAAAATAATTAAACATTACAAATGTAATGCCAAAATAAGCTATAGTAAATAACGTTGCTAATACTTTTTGTATAATAGCATCGTCTTTATACATTTCTCTAGCAGACTTGCGATCTTCAACCTCTTTTGCAAACGCTTCACGCTCTGCATCAAGAAGTAACTTTTTAAGAGCAAGCTTAGCTTCATCGCGCTCCTTGTCTGTAGTAATAACTTTGTCAAGTATGCCCTCTGCATTATCTACTATTTTACCGAATAAACCTCCTACTAAATTGTTTATCATACTACTCGTCTTATAGTTTAACTACGTATTTACCCTTGCTGTCTTGTTTAATAGTAGAGTAGTCTTGTACGCTAAGTTGAGGATAGTTTTGAGGATTTCCACCTTTTTTAGAAAACTTAGATTCAAGCTCATCTTCACTTATATAGCCTCCAACTTTGTTATCGTTAGAAACGTATATTCTGTTTTCAACTGGTCCTTCATCTTTTTTTCTTGGAGGATTTTCACCTTCTATTTTAGGTAGCCCAGCTTTAGAGCCGTAGCCTTGCATTTTATAAGCCATAACTTAATCTTTAAATTCCCACGGTAGGTCAACATCACCTTCTTCATGCCACTCACCTTCGTAAAGTATGTAGCCATCTTTTCTAGGATATTTTGCTCCGTCCCATGTTACTGTTTCATCATCATAGTCAACTCTACCAAGCTTGAAATGTGTCATGTGTTTCATTTCATGAGCTAAAACTCTTCTATACTCTTCAGAATCTTTTTCTATGTTTTCATTTATATATATTACACCTTCTTTGTGACAT
>Ga0209348_1000677_pt1 | contig 17196 bp, 24 predicted proteins | sample ETNvirenome_2_30_FD_184065 | JGI IMG/M metagenome (GOLD analysis project Ga0209348, IMG submission 184065) | Marine viral communities from the Pacific Ocean - ETNP_2_30 (SPAdes) (version 2) | ecosystem: Environmental > Aquatic > Marine > Oceanic | place: Pacific Ocean | collected 2013-06-22
TGGCAAATTCGTCCGGGAGCGTTTCTAATTTGGCAGTCCAGAATTTAAGTGGCCCATATATAACTAATACTCACGGAAATGGGGTGTCCTGTCAGGGAGCAACTCTTAGCATCACTCCGTTTGCAACACTGCAGGATTCTTGGAAAGAGCCATATGAAGAAAGCTATTTAGACCCAGTATTTGACAACTCAGATACCAATAACGATGGGGTATTAGACAATCCTGGGAGTGTACTTTATTACAAGCCTACTAGAACAGGACAGAAAACTAATCACAGTATTGGATGGGGTATCAGTATGAATATAACCATACCCTTAGATAAACGTCACAATGAGGGTTGTTTAGCTGCTGCTAATACTCAAAATCAATTAAATCAACAATTGATAGCTAATAAAAGATTAGACTTTGAAATGGCTAGATTAAAACACTGTGCGGAGCAAGAAAGGTTAGGAGTTACCTTTCATCCATCAAGTCCAGCTGCTCAGATCTGTGCAGATATTGTAGTTGCAAATCCTCATGGAGTCATTCCTAATCATCAGCACGAGATTCCGAAATAAGTTTCTTTTTTCTTTTTAAACCTTTAAATCTTTCTCTATCTTTTTTTCCAAAAAAACCTTTAATTTTCTTAGATAATTGCTTTATTAATGGTTTTATTAACCTTAATAACAAGGGTGTTGCTGCTGCCGAAGCCGTTGCTACTACTGCGATTGCTGCTGTAGTACTGATTTGACTCGTATTAGGAAGTAGTTTTTCAAATGCAGAACTTGGTTCATATAATACAACACAAGTTGTTCCTTGTAATTCATGACCTACGACTATCTCTTCACCATTACGTGTTAAGTCTCCTACTCTTGGTTGATTTGGAGCAGGGCATTCAACTTCTTTTTGTGGAGGAATATTATCTAAATTAGGTTCAGGAGTTTCTAATTCTGGAGCTGGGGTTACATTAGGTGCAGCTACATCTTCTACAAAAACTAAATCTTCAGGAACATAATCCATAGGAAAGAAGTATGGCACAGTTCCATCACATAAAGTTCTATTACCTCTATCATCTTCAGTTACAAGTTTTATGGATTTTTCATTTGCAGGATTAAATACAACACAACCTGGCACTTGGATTATTGGACTACCAATAGTTAAAGTTACAGGTGGACTAAAAGGTATTGCTTGTATAGGCGTGTGAATATAACTATTTATTGGAATTATCTCTAATTTATTTATATTTATTTGATTGACTTCAGACAATTTTAAAATGGGTTCATAGGTGCAGTGCCTTTAGGAATTACATCACCAGTCATATCAGGTATTGGTAAGGCATCACCTATAGCATCTCCTAAGCCTCCTGTAACCGACTCTAAAGCCTTCTCTTTCACATGATTGATAATTGCATCTTTATTTAAATATATGCCTAATCCAGCTCCTACAACGGTCAAAGAAACTACACCCGAAGCAACAGCTATTGCATTAAAAATTTTTTGCATTTTTTAAAAAAATCTCTTATTTTTATTTTACTCTAAAATTAAAAACTAACCAGTCTAATCAGCAGGTTCTGCTGTATTTCCCTCCGCTACCCAAGACAGATATTCTTGATAATCGGTGTTATCTTCAGCTATCGGAATAAACCTTTCATCTGCTGTTCTGATGTTTACTAACTCACCTGTTATGGGATGATTTACTAATTTGTAAATAGGATTGCTAGGAAATGCCATAATTAAAGTTCTGCTGTTATTTTATAAATTGATTGATAAGTAGTGCTTGTAGATGCAACTGCATAAGCACCTCTAAAATTTGATAGATCTCCAGAAAGATTAAAATAATATTCAATTTGTGATGTTTGAGCAGCGGATGAATTTAATGAAGAAATACTTCTATTAGTATCTCCATCATTTACATATTGTCCAGCAGTGCTTCCTGTGTTTGTAACTGTTAAAGTTGGTGCTGCTCTCATTTCAACAGGAAAGTGAAATCCATGTGAATAACTTTTACTTGAGTTATCAGGAACATAGCCAACAGACATAATATTTGTATATTGCTGATAATATCTTTGACATAAAGCAAATTCTTGACCGAATGTTCTATGCTCAAAATCTGTTGCCACAACTTCCTCTAATTGAACTCCTGTAATCTCAAATGTTGCTGATCCCGTACCTACAACTGAAACTGCACCTGTAGCAGAAAATAAATCACTTGCTGTCCAAGCTCCAGCAGTACCACTTTTACCTGACCCTGCTCCTAAACTAAACAAAACTCCTAAAGCTGTCGTGTTATTTGTGCTGTAACTACCGCTAGTATCAGCAGCTATCGTTACTGTTTTCTTTTCCCAATCTGCACTTGATATTGTATAACTAAAAGGGTGTGTTCGACTAAATCCAGCACCTCGAATAGCACCACCAAAAGTTCCCTGAAGCGAAGATTTTACATGAAAACTTAATTTTAATACTTTTGCATTAGCAGTTCCAAGTCCAAATCTACTTGTTACGTTTTGCCCTTCAATTCTTTGTTCAATTGCAAAATAATCGTTTGTGCCAACTGTAACAGCAGAAGCCACAGTAAATTTTAAGTAATTTAAAAAACCAGTTGGAGGTGAAGTGCTTAGTTGCTGTACATTAAATTTTGATGCTTGACTTGCTGTATATCTCCAACGGTCACAAGTATAATCTGTATCTGCTGGTGTAATACTACTTCCACCATTTCTTTGGTCAACAATCATACTTCCGTTTATTATGACGTTTCTATTAGATATTTGAGAACCACCATTAGATGTAATATTGGCAGTACACGTTCCAGAGGCATTATCAATACTGATTGCTGGTGTACTTGCACCGACTCCTTCTAAACTGTTGACTTTAATCTTCGACATAATTAACTAGGTTTTGGATTAGCATCTTTAACAGCCTTAACGTGTGTTGCCCAAGTACCAGTGGTATCAAACTTACCTGCTACTAAGTCTTTGTAGATCATGTCAAGCTGATTACCATAAGAGTCATACGTTGTGGAACCGTTAGTTGTTCTGTCTGTTTTATATTTAACAGCAGCAGCTTCAGCGTTTAATGTAGTTCTGGCAGCATCTATTTTAGATTGATCAAGAGTAACTGAATTACCTTTTTCATCAAATGCTCCTGTGTCATCATCAATGCAAACTACCGTTCCTGCATATGCCTTATAAATTGCCTCATGGTCTAGTGCCATATCAAAAAAATCCTTTTATTTATTTATTTTAGAGGAGCTAAACATATCAATTATTTATCACACTATCTCCGTAAGTGTAATTCTTGATTGACCTCTTAACCCCGAATCATAATGTCTCCTATTTAAATAAGCTGTATTACTACTGCTATATGTTGTTCCCTGTAGTTTGTAAACAAGGTTTGACCCTGCACTTTGTCCATGTGTATCAATAAATTTAAAACTTATTTGGTGAAAACCATATTGATAATTGTCACCACTTTCAGCTATGTATTGAGCAAATGTTTCTGGTTCACCAGACGCAAAAGGTAAAAATGTACTATCTCTAAACAACTTAAAACCAAATCCACTAGCAGTATTTCTACCAACCAATAATTGTATATCGACCATTATTTTACTGCCACTTGTAACACCACTTACAGTTGCAGTCATACCACTTAAATCTACATAACTTGCACTTGAGTAACTTACTGCTGACTCTTGAGTTGCAGTGACTACTTGAAGAACATTTCCTGTTCTATTGAGAGTATCAAAAGTTGAGTTTACATCAGGTACATTTAATATTCTTGCATTTGAACCAGAAGATGGAGCCTTAATTTCAAAAGTACCTCCTCCAGAAGTAGCTGTTAATTTTATAGAACTCATGCTGCTATCTCCATTGCTGTTATATGTGAAACAGCTCCTTGAGCAGCATAGGCATCTCTATTAAGATAATATCCTGTAGCATTACCGCCTGATCCTTCAATCGCCCATTGTAATTTGTATGTATGAGCATTTGTGTCGCCAGGAGTATCTAAAAACATCATGGTAAAAGGGTGACACATTGTATCATTAGTGGTTCTATGGTCTGTTTGTGCATTTTGACTAGATCCAGCCGTACTATTTCCAATAACTGTACTATCTCTTAAAAGTCTTATTGAGTTATTCCTATCAGTAGAATTGCTATTTACTTGAGCAACCCAATTAATAAGAATGTGATTTGATGAACTGCTAGGTGTAATAGTTACTGACATTCCAGAAATATCATAATATGTTGAGCTACTATTACCCGCTTGTGATGTTCCGCTAGTTTTAAAAGTTTGTACAACTTGAAGAACAGCTCCTGCACCTCTTTTAGGAGCTGTTACTGCAGAGGCAGCAATCATATCTGTGTCTACTATTCCGTCTGGTAAGCCTCCTACCGAGACTCCTGTTATTGTTCCTGATCCGTTAATTGCAATAGGCATAATTTAAACCACCGTATAGACTGAACCGCTAGGTATAGTGAGGGTCACATCTGCATTTATTGTAATAGGTCCAAAGCTACCACCATTACAGGTAGAACCAAATGTTGTCCCAAGTGTGTAGTCGACCTTTATTTGTGTATCATTTTCAAATATCACCTTATTAGTTCCACCACCAGTTGATCCGCCTCCAGATTGATCAACATATGAGAGAACTCCAGCACCATCGGTGGAAAGTACTTGACCTGAACTTCCTTGAGATGTAGGAAAAGTTGCAATTTTAGTTCCATTAGAACTAATAGAAATTAATCCTGAACCACTTCTAAATAATCCTGTGTCGGTATCATCGGAGAAAGTAATACTTGGAACCGTATTCGTGCCATCGGGGAAAGTGCCACCAGCATTTAAATAATCAGCAGCAGCTAAAATTACACCAAAGAAACTTTCACCCGAAGCTGGAGCAGAACCAAAAACTATATTAGTTCCTGATAATGTAAAACCTGTTCCTGGTTCTTGAACTACACCACCAACAGAAATTATTAGTTGTGTCTCATATTTTGGAAATGGTACAGGTGCAGAACCACCAACTGTTAAAGCAAAAGTTGTGGTGCTTCCGTTAAACGAACTTGATACATCATCAACCGTTTTATAAGCATTATTCGATCTGAGATTATTACCTATATACGGCATGCTTACTGAAATCTTTTATTTGCTTCTTCTATTTTACAGAGACTAATTTTTAAGAATTAGGACCAGCTGTTGATGGTTGTGTTGGCCATACAACATCATTAGGAGTTTTGTCTTTATAAGTTTGAGGAAGATCTCTTAAATTCTGTCTATATGCAGCCCACTGAGCTTGGTCTACAGTTGCTCCAGTTGTCATTGTCCAATCTGTAGATTGTAATATTCCATCTCTTTTTGACCTAATGTCATCCCATGTTAGTCCATCAACAGGGTCAGCTGTATTTGTTTTAGCCCACTCTAAATATTCCTGATAGTCGATGTTTTCTTCATCAAAAGGAATTTGAGTATTATCTGTTGTTCGTCTTACAGCTTTTAAAGGATTACCATCACTGTCTAACAATAGTTTGTAACTCATAGCTTAAAGCTCCGCATCTGCTGTGTAATGGCCTAATAACATACAGGCCACACGACTACCACCTGTAGGCATATATATTGAGGTTCTTTTAGTAGTTTCCAAATAAAATGTTGCAGTTGTATTTCCAAGACCTCCTGTATTGCTTTCTCCTGACCATTTCCCAGTTGCACCATCAACAGAAGAATATGCAACTAAAGAAGGGACAGCCCTCATTTCTACTGGGAATTCTATATACATTTGACAATTACCAACGTGATTGTTAGTGCCTTGATGTTGAAGAACACCAGCAGAGCCAGAATCGCCAAGCGGTCTAGCATCTTCGTAACTAGTGTGAAAATAACGCTCACAAAGTTTTTTTTCTTGGCCATATGACCTATGCTCAAAATCTGTTGCTACACTGCCTACTTCTAATTGCATACCAGTAATTTCAAATGTCGCATCATCTGCTTCCCACCAATCTGAAGGTGTATTTTTTGCTCTTGTTCCACTAGCAAATGCAGCCCAAGCATTTTCTGTTACAGAATTATCTGTATAACTTGTAGTCAAATAAGGTAGTATGTTAATTTCAAATCCAGAGGCATTATTGTTATCAAACTGTAAATTTGAATTACCAGGAATTGTTTTTGTTATTTTTGTCCAAGTATCAGCAGTTAAAGAACCTGTTGCAAATGGATAATTTTGTGCTGTACCATCCTCTGTTTTTATATAACCTTTAAAATCCTGTGCCACGCTTGATTTAACCCAAAAAGATAAAGTAATATAACTAGAACTAGAAGTGTAATTCCAACCACTATTTGCAATATCTTTTGCTTCTATACGATATTGTATCCACATATAATCACTAGTACTAACACTTGTTTGATTTCCGTTAAGTATTTTTAGGCATTTTCTAAATCCTAAAGAATAAGGAGTCGTTCCACTAGCTACATCTGCTTGTGACTGAGTGGGTGCTTCATCTGTTCCGCTATGTTGAGGTTTAAATCTATCAACAGTATGATAACCAGAAAGAGCAGATGATGTACCACGTTGAGCTATGATACACGATCCGTTAATTATTAAATTTTTACTTGTACCAATCTTTTTGGTGGTTGCTGTATTTAATCTTTCTAACCCAACTTGAGTAAGAGTCATTTGTTATACCTCCTTAAGTCTGATCTAGATAACTTACAGTTGCATCTATCGCATTTGTTGTGCCTGTTCTTATTCTTAATTTATCGTTTGCCTCCATAATTATTTTTGATCCACTTATAACTTCCAAAGAAGATCCTGCAGGAACTGGAGCATTTCGTAGAAGATAAACATCATCACCACCAGATTCAAGATAAACATCTACGTCCGCACTAGATGCGACTTTGTTTGAGAGGAGAACACTTAATAAAACTAAAGTTGAACTACCACCTGCTGTGACAACTACTGCGGTGCTATCAGTTATAACTGCTGTAACAACATTTGCTTTTGTGTCACTTTTGAAGGTATTTGCCATATCAGCCTAGAGCGAGAATTAATGCCAATTGATCGGAAAAATCGGTAGTAGTTGCAGCTAATGTTCCATTTATAGTCACATTACCTGGAATTGTTACTGACCCATTAGAATCTATTGTAAGACGTGCAACTCCTCCAGTTACTAAAGAAATGTTATCTGCTGAAGGACTTATTAGACCTGTATTTGCATCTCCTTGAAATTTTAAAGCACATTGATTAACATTTCCACCTGCTAACGAAGCATTTGCTCCATCTTGTCTGAGTAATGGAAAACCTCCATTTGTAATTGCGTCATGTATTACAACAGTCTTTAATGAAGTATCTACGGTGACTTCACCATCTGCACCTTTAAAACCTGAGTGCTCTGCTGTTGTTCCTCTTCTAAATTGAACTTGGGTTGCCATAATACTATCCTAAAGCCACTGCTATTGCGGTAGCAAAATCTTCTGTCCCTATTGTCCCATTACTATCTGGAACAGTTAGGGTTCTAGTTGTACTTCCTGAAATTCCTGAACATTCAAATGCTAATTTTTTAGTTGCATCTGAATTATCTTTTACTCTGAAAACATTATCTGCAAACTCACTAACTGCACCTGATGATACTTGATTATCTACATAAGCTGTTGTTGCTACTTTGGTTGAGTTATCACTAGCAGATTGAGTTGTTGCTGTTATGCCGTCAGCTAATGCTCCAGAAACTGTATTATTTCCTAAAACAATAGTTTTATTTGTAAGAGTTTGAGATCCAGTAAGAGTTGCAACTGTTGCATCAATAGCTAAACTCACAGCTCCTGTAGTTCCTCCTCCTGATAATCCAGTTCCTGCAGTTACAGCTGTGATATCACCTTGTGGTACGCCAGCTATTTCGGTATCTACGTAAGCTTTAATTGACTGCTGAGTAGCGAGATGACTAGCTGAATCACTAGACATATTATCTTCATCTTTTATTGAGGTTCCTGATATCGTTCCGTTCAGTATTGCACTAGTTAATGTTTTATTTGTTAGTGTCTGAGATCCAGTAAGAGTTGTAACTGTTGAATCTATGGCTAAAGTTACAGCTCCTGAACTTCCACCTCCAGATAAACCAGTACCAGCATTAACAGCTGTGATGTCTGCACTTATACCAGCTATTTCAGTATCTACATAAGCTTTAATTGATTGCTGTGAAGCAACTTTTGTGGCTGAGTTACTAGCCATGTTATCTTCATCTAAAAAAGCATCTCCACTTAAACTTCCTGTTATTGCTGGACTTGTTAAAGATTTATTTGTTAAAGTTTGAGATCCCGTAAGTGTTGCAACTGTTGAATCAATATTTAAAGTAACATTTCCTGAAGTACCTCCACCAGATAATCCAGTACCAGCAGTAACTCCTGTAATATCTGCACTTATACCTGCAATTTCATTGTCTACATAAGCTTTAATTGATTGCTGAGTAGCGAGATGACTAGCTGAGTCACTAGCCATATTATCTTCATCTTTTATTGAGGTTCCTGATATTGTGCTATTTAAAACTGCACTAGTTAAAGTTTTATTTGTAAATGTTTGAGCTGCTGCCAATAAAGCTAAAGTATCACTTGCATTTGGAACAGTAAGAGTTCTAGTAGTACTTGTTGCAATTCCTGAAGCATCAAAAGCTACTTGTTTTGTAGTATCAGTGTTATCAATAACTCTAAAACCATTTGCCTTTGCAACAACAGCATCAGATGTTAGTGATGTTATCCCAGTTAAAGTTGTGATACTGCTTCCAAGAGCAACCGCTGAACTACCAATTGTAACTGTACTATTAGCAAGATTACTGTTAGCAATTGAAGATGCTGTTGTAAGAACAGTTCCTGTCTCGGCTGGAAGAGTAATAGTTACATCTGAAGTTGATGCAGCACCTTTAAGAGTTACGGAATTTGTTCCATTATCAGTATCTTCTTTAAAAATTATGCTGCCTGCAGAAGTTGAAGATCCTGTTAAAACTGGAGCAGTAAGACTTTTATTTGTTAAAGTTTCAGTTCCTGTAGTGGATACTAAAGTAGCATTTGAAACTGCAGTATTAAACTGAGCAAAAGTACCAGTTAAAGTATTATTTGCTAAATTTACAGATTTATTAGTTAAAGTTTCACTTCCTGTTGTAGAAACGAGAGTCGCATCTGTAACAGCAGTATTAAATTGAGCTAGAGTTCCTGATATTGTATTTGAACCAAGAGCTAAAGTCTTATTTGTAAGGGTTACAGTATTAGTTAAAGTTACTGGATAAACAATATCGCTTGTTAATGCAACGGTTCCTGAATTATTTGGTAAGGTAATAGTTTTATCACCACCAGAAGCGTTTGTAGCTGTAAGTATAGTTTCATCACCATCAGCACTTGATCCCTCAAATATAATATTTCCACCACCAATCTCAATAGAATTGGCTGCATCTTCAGTACCAGCTATCAATGTTGTAGAAGCTAAAGATGATAACCCTGTAAATGTAGTCTGTGATGCACCTAGTGAAACACTAGTCCCACCTATAGTCACAGCAGAATTAGCTAATTGAGAATTAGGAATTGCACTAGTGCTTAATTCCCCAGAAGTTGAGTTGTAAGTAAGACCTGATCCAGAAGCAACACTAAGAGCACCTCTAGATCTTGCATTAGTAAAATATTGGTTTGTGCCCTCACTTAAATCTGAAGTACTATTCCCTGCAAAATCTAATTTATCAGAAGAAGAATTTAACTCCTGAGTTAAACCAGAGATCAGTACTAACGACTTCCTAGTTGCCATTTCTTATCTCTATCAAGTTCTAACCGAAAGAACTTATTAATATTTATTTTACGATGACCAAACTGTCAGCTTAAAAGGATAGGAGGTTCAATTCTTATTACTAATTGAGCAGTATTTACAGCTTCTCCTACTCTTACAACATATTGACCTGCACTAGAAGGCGGAGTTTTAACGACAGCTCCTGCAGAGGCAGCAGATAAAAAATATTCATCACCTGCGTCTAATCCTGAATTTGCAATAGCCCCAGCAACAATGACTCTTGCTGTCTGTCCTTGACTAACATTTGTTTCAACAAATCCAGCTACAATTGCTTTATCTAAAGTACTACTTGCTATGGCTTTTCCGATCTGTCCATCACTCGCTCTTGAATAAACAGCATCACCTTGATTTAAATTTTCAAAAGCAGTAGTTTCATAACCAGTAACTTTTTGAGCAACAATGCCAGGAAAGGCATTTTTTAAGTCTATTAATGCTTCAGTAAAACCTTGAGCATTAGGGGCATATGGTAAGTAAGACATTAGCTTAATTTAATTGGAGGTTCTATTTGAATAGCAAATTTTGTTGTAGTTCCAGCTTCTCCTACTCTTACAACAGCCTGACCTGCTGAAGATGGAGGAGTTTCAACAATTGCTCCAGCTGTTGATGCTGATAAAAAATACAAATCACCTGCATTTAAACCTGACAATGTTTTTATACCTGCAACCACAACTTGTAATGTTTCTCCAGTATTAGCAGCTATATTTGCAAATCCAACTACTACAGCATTCTCTGCAGTCCCATCAGATGCAATAGCTTTACCAACTCTTCCATCACTAGTTCTCATAAATAAAGCATCACCATCTGCGACATTCTCAAAACAAATCGCATTAAAAATTACCTGTGCAGGAGCAAATGATGGAAATCCTTCTTTAAGGTCAACAACAATATCAACTAACCCTCTATAGTTAGGCTCATAGGGCTCACGAGTTTTCGTAATATTATTAGCTATCATTAAATCTCTTAAAGCAGCAATAGCTCCTTGTATATTTGGTTCGTATCCTGTTGCCATTTTATTTACATATAATTATCTATTTTAAACTGTGCCTACTATTATAATTAAGGTATGGAACCACAGGTTATTGCAGCTATTATTTCAGGAAGTATTGGAGCCTTTGCTGGTATAACAAGGGCTTTAGGGAATTTTAGTAAAAAATTAGATAGAAGATTTGAAAATGTAGAAAGAAATTTAGATAAATTAAAAAATGAAGTTTTACATGATTATGTTTTAAAAGAAGATTTTTTAAGAGAAATGCAAGCAGTACATTCTAAATTAGATAGAATTTTAGATCATTTATTAAATAAATAATTAGGCATTTACCCATCCACCTACAGAGGATAAGTATATTTTCAATACTCCATTACCTCCTCCAGCTGTATCCCAATGTAGTTGACCATTAATTGGATTAGCTGGTTGCCCTGCAGAAACAGATACAACAGCTTTAATAGTCTGAAAAGCTGCTCCGTCATAAACTTTAAATATTTGTGTACTAGCTGTATCTAACCAAGTTTCTCCTTTACTAGAAGAAGTAAAACCAGCTGCTGCATTATTAGGGGCAGTACTTCCTATGTGCACAGGACCTACTTTTATTAATCCAGTATTTGGTGCAGCAGTATCATCTGCGAAAAATAATCCTGGACTTACATTGTTATTATTAAGTGCTAACTCGCCAGCTCCTAATCTTATTGGAAAAGGTCTATCATGAGCTGTGCTTGATCTACGAGTTTGAATCTGTACTGCCATAATTAAACATTTATGTATAAACCTGCATCTACTACTGTATCTTGGGCAGTCTCTGGATTATATGTACCAGCATCCATATTACTTGTATTAGCTGTAGCATCTATTAGTTCACCATTAATATAATCTCCTGCTTTTAACAAACCAACCTCAAAAGTATTTGTAAATTCTGTTAGTGGTTTATTTACTATTCCAAACTTTATATCATCTAAAACTGTCGGTGATTTATTAAATAATTTATTTACCATAGCAATCATTCTGTTTGTAGTATTTAATTGTTTACCTGATCTATCTAAATCACCTTTTGCATCTCTTTTTAAACTATCCGTTAAAGTCATGGCAATAACAGAAGGATCAAAATCAGCAACATCTTGAGGTAAATTGAAATCACCAATAATATTTTTGTTACCTTGCCATTTTGTTGAACGATTATATAAAGCAAAAATTTCGACAGCTTCCTGCATTTTTCTTTTTTCTTTTGCCCATCTTTTTTCCCAACTTTCAAGACCCTTCCCTATTGGTTTATCACTAGGTTCTAATAACCACGCTCCAACATATTCATGTTTCTTTAAATTTTCTACAGTTACATATCCACCAGTGGTTTGCGTGAAAGGATAAACAACAGTAAAACTATTCGGATTAGGAACATCGGTAATTGTATATTCACCTGATATTGCATTTCCACTTGTAAAATTTAATTGAATTTTATCGTTTTTATTTAAATTATGATTTTCAAAATCTACAGTAATATTTACACCATCTTGATTATATTTTGCAGCTAACTTTAGTGGCTCATTACCTTCATCATGTAGTATAGACCACATCGCAGCGTAAATATGCTTGCACCAACGTAATTGATAATATTGTAAATTTTGAAAAGAATCTTGTTTTTCATCTTCATATTCTGGTAATTCATAAAAATTATTTATTGTGACATAACCTAAGTCTCTAAAAACTCCAGGTTCATCTCTTCTTTCATCTATAGAACCATCATTCTGAATTATATTTCCTGGCTTTGTATCTCTAATTGCAGTTACAGGAAACTTCTCGTGATTATTTCTACTGAATAAATCATAACTATCCCGTCTAGAAAAATCTTGACAAGAACAATTCCATCTTAATTCTGTAGTCAAAAATCTTCCTACTGCAAAACCTCTATGTGCTGGTACAGTTGTTTTAGCTATTGTATCTACAGTCTTTGCACCATAGCTATCTGCCTTTTGAAAGATTATTTCATTTGTGGTTGCATCAGATCCAGTAACTGTATATCCAACATAATCGTCATATCTAAATCCTCTAATTAATCTAAATAATTTTAAATTTCCTGAAGTATTACCAGTCGGGATTGTAGTAAATTTAAATTGAGTCGCACTAGTAACTTCAATTGTATATCTACCCGAAAGTAAAGCTCCTGTGCTCACATCTACAAAAGCTTTATTATCGGTAGATAATCCATGAGCAGAGCTACAAGTTACAGTAACAACTTTACCCACTCTTGAATAAGTAGAAGATATACCTGAATCTCTTTCGACTATTCGATCTGCCATTCTTTCACCTGCTAAGAAAGCAACTTCTGTAGGTAAAGATCTAAGTTTTACTCTTACAAATCTCCATCGAGTATCATTAAATTCTGTAGAATTATGATAAACAAGATTACCTGAAGTTACAGCAGCATTCGAAGTAGTTACAGTAAAACTATTTTGAGTTTTACTTATAATTTGTAAAGTCTCATCTGTCCCACCACCAGTAGTTATATCTAAATAAACATTATCTCCTGGAAATAATCCATGATCATTTTTAGTTACTGTTAAAGATGTCCCATTCTGTGAGTATGTTGCATTGACTTGAGGAGCTAAATATCTAACATCTAATATCGGCAATCCAAAATCATAAAAACTAAACCCATCTGTATCTCTCATTCCACATATATGTTCTCCTAATTCTTGATTAGTAGATGGAAAAGTAAAGATTCTTGCAGGAATAAAAACTCCAGGAAATTGTTGAAATGTAAAAAATAATCTATAGTCTCCTCTTACATCTCTTTCTTTAGAAGTAGATCCTAAAATCTGTTGTGTAAATGTATATAATTCATATCCCCTTCTCCATCTAGTCCATAGAGAATCTTGATTATAAAATTTAACTTCACTTTCTAATGCATAACCATCAGACCCTCGTGGATAAACACTAGGTTTTTTTGGAATATTTTCAAAATTTTTAAAATTATTTTTTAATTCGAAATTTGATTTATCTTCGAATTTTTTAAATCCGAAAGACATAATCTTTAATAGAAACCACCCTGTACATTACAGTAGAATCCATTTGTCAATGCAGTAGAACCACTAGCAGCTACATATAAAGCTTGACCTCTTCTTAACATCAATCCTCTTTGTTTTGGAGCAATTTCGTTATTTGCACTTCCAAAATTAGCTCCTGCTTGAACTGTAGGATGATTTATAAAAGGTAATATTTCCTCTAAAGTTAGACTGTAAAAAGGCTTATCGGATGGTACACTTGCAACAAATAAGGGGAAGAATTGGTTGATATTAGTTATAGTTCCTGTGCTTACAAGATAAAAACAAAAATCAGTAGGTAAAGATAAATTGACATTACCAGTGATTGTTGCTCCACCAGCAATAGTAGGTACAGTTACATCAAAGGTTGTACTTGTAAAGTTTGTTGTGTTGTCAACTGTAAATGTATCGTCTTTAGGAAAAGTACCTGCACTATATGTTAAAAAGTCAAGAAATACATTTTGTCCAATCTCTAAATTATGACCTGAACCTAAAGTTACCGTGCAAACTGTACCAGTAGCTGAATAAGTACCTTGCACTGCAGTAACTGCATCTATCTTTTCAATTGATCTTTTTGCGTATCTAAACCAAATTTCATCTATATATGCACCACTAATTGAAGTATCTGTTTGTGCAGAGTCAACATCAAATACTTTTGTTGCGTTACCAACCGCTGTTGGAATTAAACTTGTTAGAAATGACTGACCAGACGCAACCGTACATAGTGTTGAATTCGTTGCTGGGCGGTCAACCATTAACGGTTGTTTGTTTGAACTACTACTTGCCACGTTATTTATTCATAGGACTTGTTTTAATTATATAGGAAGGGTTTTTTACTTATCTTTTTTTTCTTCTTTCTTATCTTTAGCTTTAGTAGCTTTATCTAACGCCTCTTTACGCTTTTCTTTATCAGACATTTCTTTGCCATCTTCTTTTTTCTTATTTTTGTTTTTAAAATATTCTAATAATTGTGGTGGCATTTTACCTTTTTTGTCTGCCATTTAGTCTTCCTCCTCCCTTTCTATTGGAATGTCTAAAGTTTGAGTAAATCGTTTTGGTAGATTAGTCCCTTTCGTATAAGAAAAAGGTGCTTCATCTGGGCGAACAGCAAATAAATCTATTCGTTTATCTCCTGCCATTCTAGTACGTCTACCTTTGAAGGGGCTTGCTTTTTGCCTCTCTCTTGGACTGATAATATCTCTATCTCTTTTTAAACCTAATGTGTATCCTAATTTTGTTGAAGGTAAAACCATCTCTATCTATGATTAGTTTCTAATAAAATTCTTGTGCCTACGGCAACGTCTGCTGGCCCTGGAAGTGCTTGAATGAATTCTGCACCTTCTCTATTGAATCTATATCTAGCTTGTGCTGGATTTCTATAGTTTGGAACATATAAGTGCATTGCTAATCGATCAGTTTCATAAATATAAATTTCTGTCCAAGTTTTTAAAGTTTCACGAAAATCTGAAGTTGCAACAGTTCTATCAACATCTCCAGCAATACTTTCTATTCTGTTTCTTGGAATAGTATCGTTGTTAATACTACCTGTCATGTCTGTACGCTTTTCAGCTTCATCACAACGACCTAACTGCTCAACAATTTTGCTTACCCAGAAAGAATCCTGCACATTATTTAAAGCTTCTTCAAGCCTAGCTTGGTCACCAGCTGGTATGGAAGTTAAGTTATAACCTAAATGCCAACGTACTTTTGATTGTAAAAAGGTATCAAGCTTCATTCAAACAAGTAAAATTTACCTGTTACTAGTCTACTCTCACTAAGTTTTCTTTAAATATTTCATCCCAATCTATACGTTTAATACCTCTTAGTTGCTCTAACTTTGTAAATCTTTCTCCTGTAAGTGTAGTTTGTAAATCTTTTATATCTCTAGCTGTCTTTAAACCCACTCCTGGCAGGGCATCTGCTATCTGTCTAGCACCAGCAGTATTAATATTTAATCTATTATCTACAGGAAAAGTTTCTCTATTACTTAACTTTGCTTCCTTATCACCAGATGCATTAAGTTCTGCTTTCAATCTTTCTTCTGTTTTAATTTTTTCACCTGTAGCTCCAACACATGGAATTAAATCTTCATCATTTACATACTCGGTTTCATCTTGAGCATTAATGACCATAGATACCCCTTCTCCATGTTGAGATATCTTTTCTACTATGCCTCCAGTAATTTTGTGTTGATACAACATAATTTTAAATAGTCCTTCTTTAAATAGCTTAACTCAATAAATTTTTCTTGACAATGAAAAAGCGAGCCATAAAGACTCGCCTTTCATATTAACTATTAACGATATTATTCGTCGTTACCACCTGTCTGTGAAGCAAAGTCAATGAATCCTTGGATGTCACTGAATGATACTCCTGCAGCTGGGCGTAGGTAATTAACACGGCATATGATATATGCTGCTTTACCTGCAGTGTGATCATCATCAGAGATGAATAGACCATCACCATTAACTGCAGTTGAAGTAACACCATCAACATTATAAATTTTAAATGTTGTGTTTGCTGTCACCTTGTACATCATGGAATTAGCTGCGTTAGCTGCAGTAATACCACCACCTGTTACTACTGTCCAAAATGGAAGTTTACCAACAGAGACATTTGATGTACCTTGAGCAATGGTTGTACCACTGAATGTCAAAGTAGATGTTGCTGCTGCTAAACCATTTTGCTGAGTAGATGGAACACCTAAAGGAGCACCACCATTATCAGGACCAAGTAGTATCACTTCAGTATTAGTACCACCGATATCTGCTGTCACTGGGGAAGCAGGGTAAGATGGTAGACCACCTGAAGGGATGTCTTGACCTATAGCTATAGAAGCTTGATAGATATATGCTGGTCTGTCTGAACTAGCATTTACTACTAAGCTGCTGCGGTCATCACGTACACGATCATCAGGACGACGATCGGGAGAAGGGATTGTGATGTTAAAGCTCTTGTGGTTTGCTTTTGAACCTGACTTGTTAGATATCTTGTGGAATCCAATAAGTTCGAATGCTTCAACTCCAGGCCAACCTTTAACACCTTCATGGTTGAAAGATGATAAACGTCCAATCTGATTGCCTGGTTCTAGGATTGCTCCTGCGTCACTCTTGTAAGTTGCCATTAGTTAATACCTCCTATTACTCTGTAATTGTGAAGGCAGTGGTAATGAAGTCCTTATTCAAGTTCGCAAAACCAGCATATAGCTGCCATATAAGGATGATGAATCTTGAGAAGTCATCATTGTTATTAATTAGAACTTGAGCGTTAGGACCACCGATACCAACACCAATTGCCTGTGGACCAAAGAACAATCCTGCTGGAGTTGTTCTTGAGGATGCACCGTTTCCATCTCCAATATCGACCGTAATTGTCTTAGATGGG
>Ga0209348_1000678_pt1 | contig 17182 bp, 38 predicted proteins | sample ETNvirenome_2_30_FD_184065 | JGI IMG/M metagenome (GOLD analysis project Ga0209348, IMG submission 184065) | Marine viral communities from the Pacific Ocean - ETNP_2_30 (SPAdes) (version 2) | ecosystem: Environmental > Aquatic > Marine > Oceanic | place: Pacific Ocean | collected 2013-06-22
CTTTAAAGAATCATTTAAAGCATTTAATAAAGTGAATGCAGATAAGATTGAAGTACAAATTAGAGATGATGACTTATATCAACTAGCAATAGATGCTGGATTAAGACTTGTTAAACAAGGGGATAAGCTAGGACAAAGGGAAGAAATATTACAAAACAATTTAATAGATAAAGTACCTGTTATAGGAGATGCTACACAAGGATTTGCAAGAATACAAATTACTGGTACTAACTTTATTAGATATGCTGCCTTTAAATCATATATGGAAGGAATACAAAACCCTACATTGCAAGATGCTAAAGACGCAGCAAAAGCAGTAAATATATTAACTGGATATGGTGTTTATAAAGCAACAGGAGGTACAGTAGAAAAAGCATTAAACTTGTTACTTATATCTCCAAGATTTGCAGCTTCAAGATTGCAAGCACCAGTTTTATTAACTCAAGCAGTTACTCAATCAGTAAGAGAAAAAGCAGGTATAGAACCTAGAGATGGAAAACAGTATATAAATAAACAAGTAAGAAAGAGAATTATTGAAGATGCTGCGTTTACTTTTGCTACACGTTTAGGACTTATGTTTATAGCTTCATTAATGTTTGATGATGTAGAAATTGGTGATGATCCTAAAAGTTGGACATATGGAAGATTGATTGTAAGATTAGGTCGTAATAAGTATAGAGTCTATGACCCTTGGGCAGGTATGAGTTCTGCTTTAAACCCTTTGAGAAAATCAATTTTTGAAGAAGGAATGATTGATGTAGGTACTATTGGTAAATTTTTAGAAACAAGAGGACATCCAGCATTTACAGCAGTTAATGCAACAGTTTTTGGTAAAGACTACTTTGGAAAAGAAATAGGAAAAGTTGATGCTGTTGCTACTTCAATAAGTCCTATTGTAGTAGAAGGTATAAGAGATGCAATAGAAAAAGATACAGGATTATTAGACTTATATATGGCTGTATCTACAGATGTAACTGGTGTACCAAGTTTAGTAGTAGAAAAGAAAAGTATTCCTAAAAAGACTTTTAGATAAAAATATAATTTTTAACTTGACATTGCAATATAAGGTGTAATACAACAATTAACGGAGGTTCGGTATGGCGTTATCAGGTACAGAGAATAAAACAAGTTTTACGGCTACAGCTAGCCAAACAACATTTACATTTACTATTCCTTTTTTTGATGCAACTACAGTAGATGTATCAGCTAAAAAGTTTGGTGATATTAAAGTAACTAGAGAAGCAGCATCAGATGGAGCATTAACAGAGCTAACTCCTAATGCTAGTCCATCAACAGTAGACCAATTTAAAATCGCAGCTACAAATAATGACCCAAATCAAGGGTGTACAGTAACTATAGGTGCAGGAGCAACTGCAAATGATATATATACTGTAGAACGTGATGTAAAAACAACACAACAATATGATTTACAAGAGGGTTCAACCATAGACCCTACAGCATTAAATAAAGCATTCGATAGAATCGTTGCACAAAACCAACAACAAGATGATAAATTAAATAATAGTATTACATTTCCTGCTACTGATGCTTCAACTATAACATATAACGTAGATTCATCTGCTTCTAGTCGTGCTAATAAAGCACTAGGATTTGATAGTAGTGGAAACATTACAGAGTTATCTTTAGTTTCTGCGGGTTCGGTAGCTGGTAATACAAACGCAGGGATTGATGTAGCAGATAATACTATAAGTGCAACTATAGATACAAATCATATGGAATTTAATAGTGGTAGTATAAGTATTAAGGCTGATGGTGTTACTTCTACAGAACTTGCTGATGATGCAGTAGACACAGCTGCTATTGCTAATAATGCGGTAACAACTGCTAAAATTAAAGACTCTACAAGTAAAACAGATGGGGTTACTCTTGCTAAATTACAACATATATCTACAGATAAAGTATTAGGTAAATTAAGTGCAGGTGAAGGAGACGTAGAGGAAGTATCAGTAATTGAAGATTTATCAAGTACAGTATCCGCACATACTTCATTAGCAACTGCTAAAGCTATTAGAGAAACTTTATCAGGTCTTCGTGTTGGTAGAGTAATACATATTCAAGGTACTGCTGCAAGTAATTTAGCTGATCGTATACCTACAGATGATACTGAACCTTTAATTACAGAAGGACGAGAAATATGTACTGTTAATTATACTCCTACGTCTACTAGCAATCTTATACGAATGACTTTTACTGGAAGATTTTATAATGATACCGAAGGTGAAGTAATGACAGTAGCATTTTTTGAAGCATCAACTTGTAAACAAGGATTTGTATGGAATCAACCTAAAGATGGAGTTATTCCAGTAAATTATTATTTTGAATTTAATCCATCTTCTACAAGTTCTACAACTTATTCTGTAAGAGTAGGGAGAAATTCAACTGATAGTGGTTCAAAAAAATGGAATTATACTGCAGCAAGTGATGCTACTTTTAATGGTTTAAAAGCAAGTCCAACTTTATTAGTTGAAGAATGGGTCGTATAAAATAAAAAAGAAAGGTAAGGTAAGGTTATGGGAGCAGTAAAAATAGCAGAAGATTTGTATCAAAACAAACTACAGTTTGCACATTTAGATACATCAACTTCATTAAAAGTTACAGGTGGAGCAACGTCTGTACAATTCAGTACAAGTTTAGATAGACATATAGTAATCACACCAATAACGGCAGATGCTTATGTTGCAATAACTAGTGGTTCACAATCAGCACCATCATCAAGTGGTTCAGGTAATACATTAGGTAAACTAATAAAGTTAGGTAGTTCATACACAACTATTATTCGTAAAAATGAATACATTAGTTCTAATGCTGATTTAAACGTGGTAGCTCTTGGTGAAGCGTAATGAACTTTGGTCACTTTGGAGATTCTTCAGGAACTTTTGGTATTTCAACTAATGTTTTAATGCCTGAATTTATAGGTTCTGTAAATGCAGGAAAACAACATTCGGGTAGTCAAGGTGCAGTTGGTTTAAATTGTAATGGTATATTTGAACTACAACAATCATCTCACGGAATAACAGGATACTATACTGAATATTGGTGGCAAATATATCCTTGGGTTAGTAGCAGTAGTTTTGAAACTAAACTTTTAAGAAAAACTAGTGATGATACTTGGGTTATATTAGACGCAAATGATACTAGTGTATATTATACTAATTCATCTACATCTTCTTTTCCACCTGCTTCAGGTTGGGCGGTAAGCGGATCAACTGCCACTCCTGTTCCTACATTAGTATTTAATACTATTTTAACAGAACAAGATTTAACTGCTACTACTAACTGTTCTGAAACTGCTAGAACAACTAGATCAATTACATTAGAGTCTAGTAGTAGTGCAGCACATAAAATATTTCAATTTGGTACTAATACATTATCTGATGGAGACAACTTTGCTATTGGTTATAAAATAGATACTACTAGTATGGGTGGTAGTGATTCATTTACTATTGCTTTTGGTGGTATAACTCCTGTAATGACAGGTTCTACAGGTAGTGCTAATTCAGCACAAAAAAAACATTCGTTTGACCAAACAGTAGGAAGTAATAATACAGGTAGTACATCATCATCTAATGCAAGTGGATTACGTTTTACTACTTCGGGTACATCTCAATTTCCTGATGATGCTACTATAACATTTACAGATTTGAGGATAATGGCGTGACATATGATATTACATATAATGAAAAAACTATAACTGTTACTGCTCAAGAAGGTGGTAATTTAAAATTAGAGTGTGATAGTTCTTACACTTTACTTTATAAAGATACTTATAATGATAATGATTTAGAACTTATTACAACTATAGATGATATACCTGATACAATTATAACAGATAAAGATTTAATATGAGCAAAAAGGGTAAAAACGTAACTATCAAAGGTATACTGTATGAAGATGGTACAGTAGAAACTAAAAGTGATGACATTTATAAATCTAAAGGTGGTAAAGAAGCAGTAGAATCTACAGTTACTGAAACAGCTACAACAGAAGTAGTAAGCCAAGCAACTCAATCAGGTATACAAGCTGTGGTTGCACAAGTACAAACACAAGTAGCTAATCTTGGTGCATCAGGTTTAATAGCTGTGGGTAGTGCGGGTGCATTTCAAGTAGAACATATGCACGACCACACATCCCAAGCAGTAGAGAAAGCTGCACCTATGATAACAGAGTTAGTAGAAACAGGAACTATACAAGAAACTATACCTGAAGGACATAGTAAACACGGACAAGAGATACCTGTAGTTAAAACATTCTTTGGTGTTAAGGTTGGAGAAGAAAGAAATAAAACAGACGAACAAAGAAAAGCTGAAGAAGCTATGATAAAGTCAGCTAGAAGTCCTGGTGTAAATGACTTTGGAGAAAAAGAAGCGAGTATGGAATGATTCACTTTGATATAATTTTAGAACATATAAAACCTCATATTACAGGTATCTGTATTGGATTAGGTGGACTGATATGTACGTTGAGTATGTTTATGCCACGCCATTGGAAGATATTTAAACTTATAAAATGGATTAAAAAGAAATGAAGAAAAATATAATTTTATGGATAGCTTTTGTATTACTATTAATGTTAGCAAGCATTACTAGAGGTGACTTATATGTATATGATTTAGAAGCTACACTTACAGAAAGTAATGTTACTTATGTAGACCAAGAGCCATTCTATTATGATATATTTCATATACAAACAGATGGATATGCAACGTTAGCATTCGATAATTATGATGCTGATTTAGGTAGCAGTGATTCTAACTATGACTTCAATGATCCATATCTTTATCTATATGAAATAGAACAGCATACATTAAATGGATTTAGTGGTGGGTCAGTACAGCTTACATTGTTTGATGAAGACGATGACGGAAACGAAGATAGTCCTGAAGGATTATTTTTTTATTTAGATGATGTAGAAATGAATAATCAGTTAGTAGCAGTTATATCTAGTTATGATCCATACGTTGTAGGCACAGTAGATTTTACAGTAACAAGTAATCAACCATTAAGTATTATACCCGAGCCACAAGCTATTAGTTTGATACTACTAGGTGGTGCAACATTATTAATAGCTAAAAGGAAAATGTCGTGAATGATTGTATTGAAAAAGGTTTGGTGGGAACAATAGGATTTATAAGTAGCTGGAATCTACAATGGGTTAATCCTTTGTTATCGTTTATAATATCTATATTAACTATAATATATTTAGCTGTTGGTATAAAACAAAGATTAGGTAAGTAATGGCAAAGTCAAGGGTAAATGAAGCGGGTAACTACACCAAACCTACTATGCGTAAAAATTTATTTAATCGTATTAAAGCTGGTGGTAAAGGTGGTAGACCTGGACAATGGTCTGCTCGTAAAGCACAAATGTTAGCTCGTATGTATAAAGCTAAAGGTGGAGGATATAGGTCGTGAAGAAATCACAACGATCTTTAAAAAAATGGACAAAACAAAAGTGGCGTACAAAGTCAGGTAAGAAGTCATCTGAAACAGGTGAAAGATATTTACCTGAAGCTGCTATTAAATCTTTGTCTAGTGCTGAATATGCAGCAACTACTAAAGCAAAACGAGAAGGAACGAAAAAAGGAAAGCAGTTTGTTAAACAACCAAAAAATATAGCAAAGAAAACTGCAAAGTATAGATGAGTAAAAAAGACCCAAGATTAGCAAGAGCAGGTGTTAGTGGTTTTAATAAACCAAAACGTACCCCTAACCACCCAAAAAAATCTCATATAGTTGTTGCTAAAGAGGGTAATAAAATAAAGACAATTAGATTTGGTCAACAAGGGGCTTCTACGGCAGGCAAACCAAAGAGTGGTGAGTCTAAACGTATGAAGATGAAACGTAAATCATTCAAAGCTCGACATAGACGCAATATTGCTAAAGGTAAAATGAGTGCGGCATATTGGGCTGATAAAGTTAAATGGTAAGGAGGGCATTATGCCAAATGTAGGTGGTAAAAAATTTAAGTATACAAAAAAAGGAATGGCTGCTGCAAAAAAAGAAGCTAAAAAGTCAGGCAAAAAAATGTCTATGACTAAAGGATATTAATATGTCTGTAGAATTATTAGCTATGTTAGGTGGTAGTTTATCGGGTTTTGTTATGAAACTTATTGCGGCACAATCACAATCACAATCACAAATGCTTGAAGGTATGTTGAAGAAACAAACAGCGGCAGATGAAAGTGCTGATAAAGCAGCAGCTAGAACAGGTGCAGCAGGTGCAATAGTAAGACGAGTAATAGCTATCTGTACATTGTTCGCAGTAATTTTTGCACCTTTTATTCTTGCTTTCTTTAATGAGCCAGTTACTATAGAAGCGAATAAAGGTAGTGGATTATTACATATGTTTATTGGCGATATGTTTTCCAAAAGTAATGGCTGGATAGAATTAAATGGTTATGTTTTATTACCTGAAGTTAGACAAACAATGTTAGCTTTAGTAGGATTTTACTTCGGTAGTTCCCAAGTCAAAAGTTAGGAAGTAACCTTGAGGGTATCATTTCCCTATTCTCTGTAGTGTGGCTCTACAGTAAAACTTCCATAGTCACATCTTATTCACATTTAAAATTAAAAGGGAGTTATGTCTATGTATCGTATTGTTCACAAAGAGTCAGGTAAAGAAGCAACAGTTGAAGTAAAAGGTTTTGATAGAAAAGAAATGATAAGACAAGCGAGTGAGCAAATCGGTATAAAGATATGTCCCACCGAAGTAGGACACATCAAGATATTACCTCTGTAGGATTTTATCTTTTGACTTTATAAGTCGATCCTCTGTAGTTGAGAACGATTTCCATTGATGACCTCCAATGTTTAGCGTTCCTTCGCAGACTTTCTGCTACTTCCGACCATACAGGTTGAACGAGTTATATTACGTCATTACAGGAATTGTAAAAGAGTGTCAAGATTTATTTTGTTTTTTGTTGTTATAAAATTCTACATAGCTTTCACATTCTGGACAAGTAAAGTTTGATACTATATCAAAAACCTCTGCAAGTTCATCAGAAACTTCATCTACCATATGATCGCCACCCCATATTAGTTCTGTATTACAACGCCAACAATTCATTACATTCCCTCTGCTTCTAACACAGGGACTTCTGTAGTAGATTTTTGTTTAGCTTTAACAGATACCTCAACATCAGTACCAAAGAATTTATTTAATGCGGTTTCAAACACAGATACTGTATCTTCTAATGTCCAGCTATGTTTATCTTTAACACCTACTATTTCTTGTTCATCTTCTATTGTAATTTTAATCACTTGTTTCTCCTATTTTTACTTGTTTTGATTTATTTATATGCATATATCCAACTTCTTTTTCTATCCATTTTGTTTTATCGAACTCTGTGGTAGCAGGCAAGTTTCTTTTTTCCCATTTAAAATCATATCCCTCATCAACCATTTTTGAAACATTATGTACATAACATATACCTTGATACTCTGATAGATATAAAAATTGTTTTCTTATTTCTTTACTTATCTTTAAATTATTTCGTGCTTTTAGTTTTTCAATTAACCACTCATTATAATATTTATCTCTAGCTTTTACTTCTATTATATAATAATTACATTCAAAATCATATGAGCAATAAGGATCATCGGGAATGATAACAGATTTAAGCATTGGGTGTAATGCAAAAAATCTAAAACCTATTCTTAATTCCTTATCTTTCATCTTCCAGTTTCTTTTCTAAATTAGCTAACGCTCTCCAAGCAACTGCATCCCATTCTTCATCTAGGATATGTCGCATCATAGAATCAAGTTCATTCTTTGATTTGTTTCTATCCCAATGCATTGGCTCGTCAGGGTGTAGTTGTTTACTACCTGCCGCTGAACGTAATGCTACTGCACATAACGCTCTTGGGAAGTATTTGATAACACCTGAATAGATGTTTATCTTTTTTCTTTCATTGTCATCTTGTGGTAATATCACTAATCATCTCCATTAGACCAACAAATATTAATGCACCCATAATCATTATCATACCATAATATAACATTGTTTCATTATCCATTTCATTCTCCTTTATAAAAAACTAACCAATGTGACTTACCACCTTTACCTGACCTTTGACCAAACAAAGGTTGTTGACTAAAACAATTTACAACTTCTCTTATCTTAACTTGAAGGTCGTGCCATTTAAATATTAAAGTTCCTCTTGGTCTTAACACTCTCCAACATTCATCAAATCCTTTTGATAAATCATCTTTCCAAGTATCCCAATGTAAAGTTCCGTATTTTTTTGCCATTACACTTTTTTCTGTAGATATATCTTTATCAAGGATATGTGGTGGGTCAAATACAATTAGACTAAATGATTCATCAGGTAAATCTAAATTTCTAAAATCCATTACTAAATCAGGATTTACTTTAAAATTAGGTTGCCACTTCTCAACAATACCTGCACCCTCTTTTCTTTTGTCTAAATATAAAGTATCTATATTTTCTTTATCAAACCAAAATTGTTTTCCACCACAACAAACATCAAGAACTTCTTTCATTTTATTATCTCCTTTACAATCTCATAATACTTTTCTGCATAGTCTGACCCATCAGCTTTTGTATTTTCGTGTAGTTCAGCAAGAGTTGGTGTAGGTATCTTCCATTTAAGTTTAGCGGCTTCCATAAGATAATGGTATCTTTCGGGAAACTTTTCTTTAAACCATTCTGTTGCGTGTAGTACGTCTTTGTGCCACCAATGTAAATGATAGTAGCTAGATAATACTTTCATATTAGTAGGGTCGAGTTCAAATGCTTTGTGTGTACCTACATTTAAAACGTGAGAAGCGTGACAATCAGACCCCGAACATTCTTTACCCGAATATTGGCAGGTATAATTGTCACGTTCTTTAACACACAACTTCGCTTTAGCCACTAATTTTTTAGTATACCAAGTTCGGTTGTGTGGTAGTTTAGGCATTAGAAAGGCATATCCTCTTTGGATTCTTCACCCGAAAAGTCCATAGCCACTTCATATAGAAAGTTCTCTTGTTCTTCCCAATCCCAAACCTCTTTACCTTTTACAGTTTTCTTGGTTGGTGGTGGCATACCATTCGGATTTTCTTTTGTGAAGTTCATCAATACCTTATCACCATTTTGTTTTGCATATAAGAAGTGACGTTCTCTTTCTCTGTCATATCCTATACCTAAAAACAAAGGTTGACTCTTATCAATGTTAGGCATACGTTTTGCATACTGTCCAAAGAATTGTGAGTCTAGTGGTATCTGAAGTTTAAACCTTGCTCCCTCGTCATCTTCTAATTCAGTTACAAAGTTTGTACCGAAGTCTGATTCATCAATGTATGATGATTTGATAAGACCCTCGATACCTGTGTATTGTAATTCTTTGATTACCTTACCTGCATTAGCACCTTTCTCAAGTGTGCGTTCTACTGCGTTAGGATCATCTGCTCCTTCAGGTAACCTGATTGTGAATCTTCCTCTTACTATTGTTACTATCTTGCTTGTTCTTTTTGATGTGTTTGTTAATCCCATCTGTTTCTCCTTATTGTTTTTTATAATATTACATTTATGTTTGTTTGTGTCAACACTTACTCCCAACGCAAGTGTTTAAATGTTTGTGTTATCTTATCAAATTCAAGACTAGCTACTGGAGATAGACCTTGTCTGTTCTTTTGAAACTTGGCTATAACGTGGTCGCCCGCTATGTTACTGTCTTTACTTATTCTTTTACCACTTACATTTATATCATCTATAACTGTTTCAAGATAAAGAATTACGTCAGCAAAGTTTTCAACGTCACGACTCCACGCAACTTGTCCCTCACTATTTGGGTGTGCAAGTATTATTATTGGTATTCTTAAATCATCTCGTAAATCTCTTAATCTACGAATGAAGTGATCATACATAATAGTTTTTGAATCATATCTTTTACCACCATCGTTAATCGAAAGTAAGTTATCAATAAAAATTGCATCAACACCACTTCTTGACTCTGATATAGCCCACGCTCTTATATCATCAATACTCATACCTTTATCACGAACACATAAATCAAGAGTTTTAATACGTTGTACTGCTTCTTTTGATTTATTTACTTCTTCGACGTTGGCGTGACCTCTGACCCTCATCATATATGTATTGATTTTGCCAAGATAAGCTATCATTCTTGGAAGAAGTTCGGGTTTAAGCATCTCTATACTAGCTAATGGTGTTCGTTTAATTTTGCTATGCGAATCTAATATCCATTGTAGCATCAATGCTGTCTTACCAGTTGATCTTGGTGCGTGAAATATCATAAGTTCACTACTCATTTTGCCAAGATGTTTTGTCCACTCATCACACCACCAATCAAACTCACCAACTTTACCATCAATACAATCTTGAATAAACTTCTCGCCCATTTCTTCAAATGATAAGTCTGTATTTATATTAGCTAAACTTAATTCACTTATAACTTTATCAGCATTACTTTCTCCCTCGTATGTTTTATCCAACGCTTCTGATAATATTTTTATCTCTCTGCGTAGATTGGATTTATCTAACACAATACTTTGATAATGCTGCGAATGACTAGGAACAACAATAACTGCTTGTAAATTAAGTAAATAGTTTTCACCACCTACTTTATCTAATAAGTTATTGTCATCTAAATAATTTCTAATTGTAATTGTATCTAGCGTAAGATTATCAACGTACATATTTCTTAATGCTTCAAACAACACCTTATGTTTGTGTTCATAGAAGTCATCTTTAGATAAAGTAATTTTAGGAAAGGTTTCTGTTGGGTCTAAAAGAATAGAACCTAACACACCTTTTTCTGCTTTGATGTCGTTAGGTAATTCTCTCATATACTTCTTATCTCCTTTCTTTCAATCTCATCTGCAAACATTTTGTTAGTAGGATTAATCCAGCCTTGAAAGTCTTTTCTATATTGATACTCTCTACTACCTTTATAGCTATGAATATTATCGTGAACTAACTGCTGATCTTCAGTAGATAGTTTTTTCCAATAACGTAATGCTATTTGTTTGTTACCTTTACGCTCATAATCTACCCAACATTTTTCAAACAACTCTATGTTATAATTCTTTTGATTCTCTTTCTTATGGTTAGTGTCCAATTCTTGAACGTAGTCTTGTTCAATATCTGAACGTAGTCTACTGCCTTTAATGAACACTTTGTATTGATTACGAAGATAACCACCTCGACCATTATCTGCTTTATCTTTGAATATATAACCCAAATTTTCTAACTCGTTAAGTGTTTGTATCATTGTTGTTCTTGACTTGATACCTGTTTCTTTGCATAACGTATTATGACTAGGGAAACAAGCACCTGTCTTACTATTAGTATGATAGATCAACCAACTTAAAACTACTTGTTGATTAGGTGTCATACCCTCTATTAGTTTAGCTGGAAATATTCCAAACTCTCCTCTTTCATATATCATTTTATTCTCCTTTATTTAATTTTTCTTCTAAAACTATTTCATAATCTTCATCACAAAAATATTCTGTACTAATTAAACTGTTATCATCTAAATATCCGAGACAATTGTGGCTTTCTTTAATTTCTTCATATTGTCCTTTGTTTAAATAAAGTTTATGATATTCTGCTGTGCGTACATATTGTTTAACTATTACAAGCCATTCTGTTTTACGTTTTTCTTTTAATGTATTCATTTTATTTTCCTTAATAATAATTACTTATGTAACAACCAACGCATTCCATAGCTTTCTTGATATGTAAACACCCTTGATAATTACTCTCTATTTGTTCTCTTGTTACCCATTTGGTAGAAAACCTTTGTTTGTTATCAGTACCAAACGCAACAACCATTGCACCCTCAATATCTTGGTCATCAACTTTACTGTTCATTGCATAGATACTGATTTGCATTTCGTGTTTCTTGCTTGGTCGTTTGCTAGACTTCCAATCCAACAAACAAGGTACACGTTTACCTTTGTATTCTATATATCCTGCAAAGTCGGGCTGACCTGTAACCATAAGGTTATTATCATAAAACCTTTCTTCACCCCAAACAAATTCGGGTTGATACTTTTCTACAAAGTTATCCCAACCTTTAGGCAAATGTTCTACGTCATAATCTTCTTTACGAAAATAACATTCAATTGAATCGTGCATTATAGTTCCATTTTCTGCAGCGAGATTGAGTGCTTCTTCATATGCTTCGTATGTATCGCCTTGACCAAACGCCCACTTGATTAATCCCTCACTACTTCCGTATGGGTCAAAGTATTTAAGGAACTGTGTACAACGAAGATACTGACCACCAATGATTCTACCATTGTCTAGTTCAACGTCACCTATCTGAAACGTCATAGATTGGAACTCACCAATGTGTTGCTCGTTCCATTTTATATCATTGTCATAATAAGCATAGTCGATGATATTAGCTGTGCCATATTCGAGTGCGTACTTCTGTGCTTCTTCTGATTTAGGAACATAACCAATGTGCTTGTCTTTGTACATAACCTTGACTGCGTTTGGGTCGTGTTCATTTTTTGGCTCTGCTTCAAAAGAAACTACACCACTAGGGCGTAGCTTCTTAATGCTTGGGTCATAGTTACTAGCAAAGGTAACTCCAACTAATCGTAGTTTCATTTAGCTACCTCATCTTCCATAACTTGCTTGGTAAGTTTGATTCTATTCTCTACCATTTCTAATTCAAGTTCTGATTTAGCGAGTGATTCTTTCGCCCACTTAACGTCACTTAATTTAGATTTTTGTATATCTTCTAGTCTTTTTAATTCATCTTGCATCATTTTATTGTCCTCTTTTGTAGTTAATTTCTTGGTGTGCTATGTCGTTGTTCCAATCTTGTTGCTTGTATTCATCTACCCTACCCACATACTTATCAAACTCTTTTGAAGTTATAAAGTGTGCGATTGTTTCAGCTTCTTCAACTGAATATTTGTTACCACTAATGTTGTATTCATCAGTTACTTCAATGTATTCTAATTCTAATTTACTCATTTATTTATCCTCACTTTCTAATTGTTCTGCTACATAGTTATCATAAAGGTAATCTTCTTTGCCGCCCTCATACTCTCTATATAAATTTTCATCATCTTCATCTTCTTCAACCTCCTCTGCCTCAAACTCTAATTCGCCTAAAGCTAGGTTGTTGTTTTGGACGTATGCAATTGCACTTGCTTCTGAAGATTCATCTTCAACTTCAATGCTACCGCTGAATGTTACTATATATGTTGCCATTTTTTATTCTCCTTTATATTTATTCTTTAATTAAGTTATCATCTAATGGACATATTGTCTATTAGTTTTTTACATTTATTCCAATATGCTTCTGTCTTGTGTGGTTTAAATATCCAACCACTACCACCATTATGAAATCTACAAATGTTTTCAGCGGTCAATGGTAGGTTTCTTTTCTTACACCAATACGTTGTATAAAGCATAACTATTTGTTCCGCTTTCTCTACATCAAACGCATCTTGGTGTGTGAAGTTTGTACCTTGCGTTCGGTTTACGTCATCAATATATATTTCCCATAATTGATATTGTCCATAAGCCTTGCCATTATCTCCTATTGCATCTGGATCAAGACCACTTTCTATTGTTCCTATAACTAATAATAATTTAGCCCACGTCATTTTATTTAACCTCCTCTAATATTGCATCTTTATGAAATTCTTCATTGTAATCCATACAATTAAAATCAACGAAGCATAAGTCTGAATATTTCTTATCGTCATAATCTACTACATCTCCATATCGAGATGAAACTATTGCATTAGCTTCATCAAAATCTTTAGCCCATACAGTAAATGAAATCTCTGTCCACACTTCATAAATAGTAGTGTTGATGTAAGAAAATTCTTCTTCATACCACCAATTCTTATGAATTGTTTGTATGCTACGCAAAGACATTCTATTATCTTTAATTAAATTACTAATTGATTTACCAAAACGCTTCATCAATCTAAAATGTTCAACCGATAAAAGCGGAGCGTCATTTTGTAACTGACAGTTTCGGTGTATATTATATTCTTTCAATCCTAACTCTTTTCTTTCCTTTTCTTTCTTTTCATCATACACTCTTAATCTATAAGCGTTAGAATATTTCCATAATTTATGATTTTTACTCATTATTTTTTCCTCTTTTCTTTTTTAAGTTCCCTAATTATTTTTGATACGAATATATAATTAAACCTTTGATTTTTTTCGTAACCATATTCTAAAAGATTGTTTACAGTCCATTTATTTGGGTTTGTATCTTTTAAATCTTTTACAATATCTTTTAAACTCATTGTTCCAAAGTACATTTTTGTTTCTCCTTTTTTGTTATCTATTAATATCTATTATCCTCTATTAAGGTCAATTATCCACGACTTGTTTTGTCTGCTGTATGAATCATCTCTAGCTAATGCAGGATATTTAAATCCAACAGTAAACCAACCATCAACATAACGTTCTTCTTCATCAGCAATCCAAAAACCAATAACTTCATCTTCATAGGTTTCTTTTTTGTTTAATTCTTTGAAGCGTTTTAATGCTTCGGCTCTAGCTTCTACTAACGTTAAGTTTCTTACTTTTTCTTGATAATGGTCGTCTGCATAACCCGACCAATTATCTTCATCAAATAATGGAGTTTCAAATATCCAATCTAAAACTCTGTTTGCATCTTCATTATTAATTTTTCTTGTAATGTCTTTCATTTGTTTCTCCTATTTTTAGTTTATTTTAAGACGCACAGAAGTGCGTTTCGGATTTAAAATCCTCTTCAGTTAAGATTCTAAAATTTGAATTTCATCACCATTGAATCCATTCTTTTTAAGAATTGGGAAGATATATTTTGGCAAACCATTTGGAAAGTTGCCGTCGTAATCACATAATTCAAGGTCATCATCGAATCGTAAATTACTAGTTTTATAGTATTCATTACCACCACTTTCAATGTGTGCTAACTCCATAAAACCATATGTATCATATTGATGTAATTTATTTTTTTCTTTCCATACATCAATAATGACACTGATAGTTTTGCTAGGACTTGTGGTTTTAATACTTTTAATTATTTCTCTTTCTTTCATTTTTTCATTCTCCTAATTTTGTTAAATAATATTTCCCATTTGTTTTTCTTTTATTTTTTTAATAGTTCCTTGAAATATTGCTGATATTGGATAATCATCTCTATCTACATATTGATAATTTAATAATGGTGTTTCTTTTCCTTTTACTTTTACATTTCCTAATATTTTTATTTTCATTTTATTCCTTTTATTGGTTTGATGATAGTATTTTTTAATCTTCTAATTCTCTTTTTAAACAATTCTCTTTAATGTTTGAATTTATAGTTAAGATTTATATTTCTTCTTTAATTTTCTTAATATCTTCTTCTTCAAGCGTTTCGCTGCAACAAAATTTTCGCAAGTGTTCGCTTTCGTTTAATATTTCTTCACCGACAATATAAGCAAACATATTCGCAACCTTTTCAGCATCGCTAAAATCGGTTGAAACTTCGCCGAAGTTGTTTTGCTCGTATTCTTTTATCATTTCGATTATATCAAAAGTTTCAGCCCCTAAAAACTGTTTTGCTTTATAAGTGCCAATTATAAAATAATCTGTGTTACAAAGTTCGTGATGCAAATCACAAGCATAAGTATCTACATAATTATTATCTAATTTATTTAATATATCTTGTCTTACTTCTTCTTTTTGATTTTTCATTTTTTTACCTTTCGTTTAATTGTTTTCGTGCCATTCATCATATGTTTTACCGATTGATTTACATTCTTTTTTTATCTTTGGTAAAACATTAATTAAAACTTCATTTGATACATTTTCTTCCCTTAAAATATTACAAATATTCAAAGCTACTTGTTCACAAATTCCTAAAGAAAAATTAGTAAAAAATTCAGCTTCATTTATTAAATGTTCCTTATAATAATCAACTCTTTCTAGTTTATTTGGTTCATCACTATCCATTTTTTTGCCTTTCGTTAGTCTTCTAATATTGATTTTATTGTTTCAATGTTAAAGAATTCATCTCTTTCAATTTCTATTATAATTTCTACTATTAAACTAAAAACCTTAACATCTTCTTTAGGTGCATAAGGATATAATTTAATAAATGTTTCTCTTAATTTTTTTGCTTCTTTTTTAGCTTTTAATAAAAGCTCTAAATGTTTTGCATATGTTTTAATATTATGTGCCATTTGTTTACCTTTCATTTAAGTATTATCTTAATTGATAACACACGAGAACACACCGCAATTAAGCGATGTGCTCCGATGTTGTATCAATATAATAGCTTCTTGATATGTTGCTAATATACCTCAAAATCTGTCGTTCGCTTGGATTTATGCCGTGACGTGTCGCCGTCTGTTCCCTTTGCAACTTGTTTAATTTAACTGTAAATATGCGTTGTATTTTTTTTAATGAGCGTCACTTTTTTACGCTAATATATGCTATATTTACGTTTTTCAATTCGTTGCCGAAGTGTCTACGGGTTTGCTAGGTTTTCCGTCCTATTGCTAGCCTAGAAGCTAGTAAGTAAGCTAGTTGTACCATTTTCAGCCAAGTTTCGACCCTTACTGTTTTGCTAAACGCTTTGAAGTCCGTTGTGCGACTTGGTTGAAAATTAGCAAACTGTTCAAATAATGCAACAATTATTTTTAATTAATTTTTAAAATGTTAATATTTCTTAATGTTTTTACAGTTTTTTAAGGTAAAATAATTTAATATTATGTTCAATTAATGGCTTCTTTTTTGTGTTAATTATGTAAATAATATATAAAGAAACACCATATACAAAAACAATAAGAAGGGTTTAAACTTTCCCTGCTCAAATCCCTTAACTTTTTCAATCCCTCACATATACGCATATATAGAAGATCTTTTAATAATATATGCTTATAATATGCACATATAAAAATATATATAGGGGGGGCGGTTTTATAAGGGGGTGTCGGGAGTTGGTTTTTGTTTGTATAGTGTATTTAGACCCCCACCAACTTTTAAAAAATTTGACTTTGTGCTAATAAAGCACCTTATAAAAATATTTTATTATTTTCCTTTACTTATATTACCTACAGAGTTATAAGAGTATTTATAAATACGGATTTTGTTTAATATCAATAATCGGACATTTTATTAATGGAAACAACACAATCAGTTTTCTCAAGACTTAAATCAGCAGATAATAAACAGCTATG
>Ga0209348_1000679_pt1 | contig 17181 bp, 25 predicted proteins | sample ETNvirenome_2_30_FD_184065 | JGI IMG/M metagenome (GOLD analysis project Ga0209348, IMG submission 184065) | Marine viral communities from the Pacific Ocean - ETNP_2_30 (SPAdes) (version 2) | ecosystem: Environmental > Aquatic > Marine > Oceanic | place: Pacific Ocean | collected 2013-06-22
CTAAACTAGATTCGGCTGATTCTAATCTTTGATTAATATCTTGTAATGTTTGTTCTGCAGAAGAGACACCGCTACCTAATTGATTTAATCTAGGCATGATACCACCTTCTTGTGCTTCTATTCTACCGCCATCTGCCGCAAATCTAAGTCTAAGACCTTCATCTTCTCCTGGTTCTTGTTCCTTGGTGCTTGATGCTTGATCTCTTAATGATGCTAGATATTCTTCCTCGCTACTAAAACCTAATTGTGCCCAGTATGGAATATCTTGACCTGCATCTCCTCCAGTAATACCTTGTGGTCCTTGGTTTGGTAATCCTAATATTGATCTTGCTTTACCGGTTTGATACCCTGTTTTAAGAAAAGTTCCTATTGGGGTGATTAATGAAAAAGGATTAGCTCTTAAATTAGCTTTTAAATTTTTTGAAAAACTTGTAATTGTATCTATTGGCTTATCAACATTTGGATCAGGATCTCCTAATCCAGCTGCAACTCTAGCAGCTGCTCTTGCTTGTGCTGCTTGCATGGATCTTTCTCTTCCTCTATCTCTATTATCTCCAAATCCACCACCTACATTACCTGCAGAATCAGCAACTCCACCCATATCGGCACCACCACCGAATTGTAAAAGTTGTCTTGCTATTTGTGCTCTAGTTATGGCCATTTTACTATTCTATTTTGTTTTTCCTAATAAATCAAGGCTGGGCATCATTAAAGTGACGTCTTTTCTAATATCATTAGGAGACACCCCTTTTGACTTCCATTCCTCATCATTTTTATATTCTTCACCTGTCTTCTTATTTGTTATTTTTTCTATGATTTTTTCAGGTTTTAGTTCTATCATTATGTTGTTACCTCTCGCGGCTGTATCTCTAATATTGAAGCTATGACGTGCAGCTCGTTCGCGTCAGAAGCTTGTACTTTAAGTATTTCACTCTCTTCCATCACAAGAGGTTGAGTTAAAAGTTCTGTTGTAGTATTAGTATCCACTGCTTTAGTTTTAAATAAACTAAATATATTAGAAGATGCATCCACTAACGTTATATCTATATTACAACTAGATCCTGCATCGTTTGACACTAATATAGATTTAACCACAGTTGTTGTTGCAGTTGGCACTGTATACAAAGTTGTAAGATCAGTTGTTGTTAAATCTACTTTTTTATTTTTAAAACTATTAGCCATTAATTTAAAAAGAAGTTTTGTGCTTCTACCTCCTGTTTTAATTCTTCTTGAAACGTAGTATTTAATTTTTCTACTATTGCATCAAGGTCTCTAACCTGTGCCTCTGCTGTTTCAATTTCATACTCTCTACTTGGTCTTGTTAAGACCTGCACTATCTTTGCCATTATCTACGTCCATCTGGTTGTGTGTCTAATCTAAAAGTTCCAAGTCTCCAATTCTGACTAGATCCTGTGTTTTCTACTTTTAACGCTATAGCTCTTGCTCTCGCACGTGTATCTACTTTTTGTGTAGAAGAAGTTATATCAAATGGTCCTAGTGATGAGCTAGCTGCTGAATCATTTGGAAAATTTCTTAAATTTAGTGTGACTCTAGTTGTTCCTGTTTGTGATATAAAGTCAGGTATAAATCTTCTTATCTTCATTATAAACTCACCATCTCCTCTAAATGTAGCAACACCAGTTTGTTGTCCTTGCGCTGATCTTGATTGTGTAATATCAAAATCTCCAGATGTTATATTTGCAGTAATTGCAGTAATAGTTCCATTTCTATTTTGATCTACTCCTGTTTCGTGTTCATAGTAACTTGTTCTACCTTCAGTATTACCAACTACATCAAAAGATGTATCAGTGGATGCATCGTACTCTAAAGCATGTGGTTTACCAAATACGGCAGAGTCTCTCCACATTGTTCTTGCTAAACTACCCACTGTCCACACCGGTCTCTGTGGTGATGAATCAAAATAATTATATGCAACCATTCTATTTACCACTGAAGAATTAGACTCTGGATAGAACCACATAACCTCACCAAATAGATTATTTAATCCAGCAGATACCATCTGATTACCTGATTCTAAATTTATATTATTGTATACAAAATCCTCTACAAGACATGGTAAAGATTCTAGTTTACCAGCATATCTAAAAAAACCATTCTCTGACATCCAATACGCAGCACCGTCTACCTCAACACATGCGTTCTGTCCAACAAGTCCACAGTGTGTTCCAACTTGAGCAAATGCAAATGTAAATGGAGATCCGACAAAACGTTGTGTAAATAATGCTGTATCTGTCCAAACAAGAATTGCATCTCTACCTCTGATTGCTCCTCTGATCTGTGATCCGTCGGCCAGTCTCTGTGTGCCAGCTGTATTGGTTGCTGTAGGTGTATAAGTATTTATATCTTCCTGATCAGAGAATCTTATAAACATATCGTCTTGTGTTGATGGTGTTCCAATAGTTGTTTCTGTTCCAAAAAATACCAAGTGACGATCCGGTGTTGATACAACCATATGTCTTGATGCAGTTGGTGCACCAGTTATAATTGTAGCTCTTGTTTCAGTTGCATTAGATAAACTAGAGTCCCAAGAAAAAACTGCGCTATCATGAATTAAACAAATAGCCTTATCACCAAAATTATCTAGTGACCACATACCCGGTTCTAATACTAAGTCTCCTGAAGCTGCCTCACCCCATGCAATGAAGTCTGACGAGTTTGTAACTGTAGCACCATCACTATGTGCTGACCTCGTAGAGTTTCTAACAGCTCTTGTAATACCAGTTAAATTATTTCCAGAAACACCTGTATAAGAAATTTCTTCATTTCCAACTTGTATAAAATTAGTTCCTGAACTTGGAAACTGTGAAGCATCTGTTAAAGTTATGGAAGTTCCTGACCCACCTGTCCCTGCAGTATCATCTAACAACGCTCCATTTAAAGTTGTAGTAATTGCAGATGTGTCCTCACCACCCCAAGAACCTAAACCCCAACCAAAACCTTTTGCCTGCACTGCTGGTCCTACAGGATAATAATGTTGCACTCTAATACCTCCTGATGCTGTAGCACCACTACCTGTTTCATTTGAAGGCATAGTAATTGTAAGAGTTTTAGCTGTTGGCACTGTCGTCACCATAAATTTTTTATCGTCAAAATCAGAAGCACCAAAATTAGATCCTGTAATAGTAGAAAAATTATCTAACAATATTATGTCTTGAGGGTTGATACCGTGAGATGTGCTGAAAGTTATTGTAACAGTTGGTGACCCGTTAGTCGTGGTAAATGCACTCGTTAGCGTTGTTGTAGATTTAATAGGATGTATGTCATAAAACACTCCTCCAGAAAAAGCGTATAATATTCTGTTGGTTCCTATGATAGAATATTTTCTAGACAAACTATTAATAAATTGATGTAATCCTCTACCAGCGCCCGTTAATTCATTTGCTCCAGATCCACCTAATTGATTCCATCCACCTATTTTTTCAGGTGTTCCATACCTAAATCTAACATTATCACAATCTACCCATTGACCTTCTGCTCCTGTGGGTGTGAGTTGTTTGTTAATACCTGGTTGAAATCCTATTTTTTGTAGCATTTAAATCCTTTTTTCCAATAGTACCCTAGCTAATATCACAGATTTTAAAGGTTTTAAACTACTTATTTATTGTTTAATCCTTCTATTTCTCTTACTTGATCCACAGAATTATAATCTTCACAATTAAAACTTAAACCGTATTTTAATTTATTTGTTTCATTAGTTCTACAACCATGTTTTAAAAAAGAACTAAATAGAACAAACCTACCTTTTTTAGGTTTGACCGACGCACCTATTTCAGGGAAGTGCAAAACTTGACTGTGGTCGTTTAAATAAATTGCTCCAGACCACACATTAGGTAGATGATCATGAAATTTAGTATACCCTTTTTTATTTAATACATATCCCCAACAATCTTTTAATTTGTAATAACGATCACCAAATATATTGTTTGAATCAACATAATCTCTAAATTTAAAAAATAATTTTTGGAATTCTGGATCATTTACAAAACTATCCCAATAAGTCATTTTACCTTGAACATTTGTAGTAAAACTTTTAGCGTTATCTTTTAATACTTCCTTATTAATTTTATTAATAAAATATTTAACATTAATATCTTTTATAGTTCCCACTATAAAAAAATAATTTCTTAAAATTTTTCGTTCTAAATGTGTATCTATAATCATTCTTTAATACGATGCAATGGAGTGGTGTGGTGGTGTCCATTGCATCTAAATTTTTATATCATTTTTTAAACCAAGATGGAAGACCTAAATGTTTACGTGTATCAAACATATTATCTATGGCTCCAGGTGTTTTAGAATTATTGTAATGTAAAAAAACTTGAACACACTCTTCACCTTTAAATTTTTTTCTCCAATGCTCTAATTCACATCCAGAATAAACTAACATATCTCCTTGCTTTAAATCTACTTTAATACCTTTAGCTTTACTTTTAAAAGTAATATTTTTACCATCTGGTATGCCAACATTTTCATTTGGACTAAGATAAATTGGCCAGTCATCGCCCCCAAGATTCATAGTAGTTGATATTTCACAACTAAATCTATCTTTGTGTCTTTTTAATACATCTCCTTTTTTGTATATTCTTGCATAAGTATAAGCTGGATATAATTCTAGTCCCGTAGCTTTTTCCATTTGTGGTTGACATTTAAGTAATAAAGTCTCCATGGCTATATCTGCATAAGAGGAGTAAGTGTGAGGTACTTGTTGAGTTGCGCCCTCATAATTTCCAAGTAAAGTCGTTACCGGAGAAATATATCTTTCTTGACGACAGGTGTCGTAAACTTGTTTTTTCATACAAAAATAATTTGCAAGAAAAGCTGCTAGTTCTTTTGATACAGCTTGACGAATAATTGTGTATTTATTTTTTTTAAACGTCATCTTTTGCCATGCCTTTCAAAACAGCTTGAAGATTGAAATGTATAAATCTAAAAGGATCTATACCATGATCCAAAACAAACTCATGCTCTAGATAACCTGGAAATATTAATAAATCACCTGGCCGTGGTTTAAAATATACCAACTCATCAGCGTAATTATTTACAGTGTAATTTTTTTTAATTTGTAATTTTGTTGCTCTTGCACCTGTTCTTGGTTCATGAAATACAGGATATGATGTTTTATCACTACACTTTAAAAAATAAAAACCTGACACATGTTGGTTCCAATGCACATGTGCATTGTGGTGTCCTCCACCTTTTTTAGAAAATTCTTGAACCCATAACTCAGTAAAAAATAATCTATACTGTTGCATATCAAAACCATATTGATCTAAAAAATCAAAACATTTTTCTCCAACATAATTTTTAAAATCTAAAAAATCATTGTCGTGTGTAAGAGGAGTTGAATGATATGATGTTCCAAAGTCTCCAAATTTTTTAATATATGCTTTATTCATGGGACTAGATTTTGATTTTTTAATATATTTATCACTAGCTTTATTTAATGATTTTAAAAACTCTAGTTTGTTTTCACTGTATATAGGTGTTTTAAAAAAATTTTTAACGTTCATAAGTATACCATCCTGTTATTATATATTTAATTTCTTTTGTTAGATTACCTCTGTGGGTATGTGTCCAAAAAGATGGAAATAAAATTGTCCTACCTTCCACTGGCTTTATTTTTTCTTTTTGATAAAGAAACTCTGTTTCCCCTCCTTTTTTTACTGTGTTTAAAAAAGTAGAAAATACTAATATTCTATCTTTACTATTAAATTGATTATCATATTCCCCATTTACTTCAGCATGCCAACCAAAATAGGACTCACCAGGATTATATTTTTGTATTTTTATATATGGAAATACATTCCAAGGTTCTTGATTTTTATTAATATATTCATATTTTTCTACATATTTATTTTTAACTTTTATTAATTCTTTTATAAAAGGAAGTAATTTTTCATCAGTTATGTGTAAAACTACTTGTGTCATAATTGCATGACTGGTTTTATACATTTCTTTCTTATCACTTTTTTCAAAAACATTTATCAATTCTCTACAAGTCTTTTTATTTATGTTGTCTATATGTATAAACATATTACTTAAACTTTTCTCCGCGACACCATACTACTAATGAGTATCTTGTGCCTTTTTGAACTGGTTTAACTCTATGCCAAGTAAAAGAAGGAAATACAATTATAGACCCTTTAGATAAAGCTTTTTTTTCTGTCACAACATGACGTGACTCATCTCTTTTAATTGGGTTATAAAGTCTAAAATCAAACTCTAATTCACCCCCTTTATATTCAGACGGATCAGTTAATTGACAAGTCATAGATAGTTTTCTAATTTTAGACTCGTTTTTTTTAAGAGCATCACAATGCCAATCATAAAACTGACCTTTTTTATATTTTGTAAATTGAATTGATTCAGGGTAATCCCATTGAAAATCCCACCCCGAATTTTTGTTTGCTATTTGAACATACGGCATTACTTCTTTATATATCCAAGGTTCTTTTAACCAAACAATATTAGAATTTCTTTGTTGTTTTAAATCAAATAAACCTTCTTTATCTTTTTTATTTTCATATCCTCCAATCACTCCCCTAGTTTCTTTTTTATCTAAGGCAAACTTAATTATATCATCACAGATTTTAGGTGGTATCACTGACTCAAAAAACCAATAATTATGTTCAAGTAACATTTTATTTTTGTGTGTAAGTTATTTTTTGAACCATGTTAAGATGATGGTTTTTTTGTTCATTGGTTATGTAATGTAAAAATTTTGAAGGAAAAAGAATAAATTTTTTATTTGTTAAAGGTATGTGTCTAATTAATTTTTCTTTGTTGTCTTCATATATTATATGAATTGTGCAATCGTTTACATGAACACCATATAACAATGTAAAATCAGCGTTTATATCTAACTCTGGTTTTGTAACTTGATTAGAATAATAAATTTTTCCAGAAAAATCTAAAGTTTCTAAATAAATTTTTTCATAAGCACCTATATGTTCTCTAACATATGTTTCCACTAGATCTATTGCTTTACAAAATTTTAATTTTTGTCCTGTGATATAAGTTTCTATTATTTTAGATGCTATCTCTATAGGGTTAATTTCAAAGCCTTCTGGCATTAAAACCTCACCATGATATAAAAAATTTTCTGTCTTTGTTAATAATACTTTCTTATGCATACCACGATTAATTTATATATTATCCGTGTAAATTTGTCAATTCCCAACCAGTTGTATTATCTAATTGATATGCGTCTTCGTTCCAAACGTAAGCCCAATGATGAGTTTGAGCGTCGTTTTGTGATTGTTGTTCTGCTGTTAATGCAGGTTCTGCAATAGGTGCAACCCATTGAGCTGTTGAAATATTTTTTACCCAACTTTGATGAGGTGAGGGTGGCCAAAATATTTGATTAGCCAAATCCCAAGTATATCCTTTTCCTGCATAGTTTCCTCTAAAAGGTGTACCACCTAGTTTATGCACATTAGCTTCTGTGTTATACGAGGTTTTAATCCATCTTTCAGCAGGCCAACTGTGATTATGTTGTAAATGATTCTGACCTAATGTTTCTTGTTCTACACCTTCAGCATCAACTATTTCTTTATTATCTAAAGTTAAAACTGTTAACACCACATTGTTGTCATCTATTTTTGCAAAATGTGCCATGCTATTGAAACTTGTACCTTATGATTACAGCTCCGCTACCACCACTACCAGAACTTGCACTATTATTCGCATTACAGCCACCACCGCCGCCACCAGAATTTGCACCAGCACTACCACCATTAGCAGGATTGAAACGTAATGGACCTCCATTACCTCCATCACTTCCTGCATTAATTGAAGTCATGCCTCCTTCTCCTGCGGTTCTAGTAGCTGGACCAGGACCTCCTGAAACTCCACCACCGCCACCGCCACCAGAGCCACCATTGCCTCCAACTCTAGTAGTAGTACCTGTTTGAGGACTAGGACTTGGGGTTTCACCATGAGCACCTCCGCCACCACCGGCCCAGAAAAAATTATTTCCGTCTATATTATTTTGCGTACCATTTCCACCAGGTCCACCAGGTTGATGAGCAGGGGGAGATGGACTAGTGCCAGCCGCGCCAGCCCCGCCACCACCAGCACCTTTAGAACCACCGTGACCATTTCCTTCGCCACCATTATTACCTTCAGGTGGACTAAAACCTCCAGCGTTTCCAGAACCAGGAGGTCCACAATTAAAACCATTACCACCTCCTCCAGAACCACCTGGAGCCCCAGCTTGATTTGGGTTAAAAGAACCACCTCTACCACCACCAGTAGAAGTTATTGAAAGTCCTGATGAGTCAGATCCATTTTGAGCGTTTAAAGAATTTTGAGCTGAGTTACCACTACCACCACCGCCACCTCCGCCGACAGTTATTGGAAAAGCTCCTGTGCTAGCAGCAGTCCCACAAGAAGGAAAATTAGTTCTAAAACCACCAGCTCCACCACCGCCGGTTCCTACAGTATTTTGACCTCCGCCTCCACCACCAGCGACTACTAAATATTCTAATGTAGATGAACCTCCTGCGTTTCCTGCACAAGACACACAAAAAGTACCTGGACTTGTAAAAGTATGAATTTTAAAATTACCACAAGTTGTTTCAGTTCCACCTGATGCTGTTACAAATTTTGCTCCACCACCACCAGATCCAAAACCTAAAATTTGATAACCAAAACTTTTGCCTTTTCTTGATTGAATGTTTTTTGTGTTCTTACCTATAGTAAGTTTTTTATCTATATTTTTCATATTCTATTTCCTTATGCGTCGTTAGCAGCGTCAGTAGTAAAGAATATTTTAACACCTAACAGTTTTGCATCAGCTGTTAAATCATCTGCTGACACATCTCTGAATATTTGAAAGAAAACATACTCATCTGTGCTAGGTGAACCAGCTATTGTAACTGCTCCACTTTCTGCTGTCACTGCTAAATCATTTGCTGTACCACTCATTGCTTTTGCAGTAGGTCCCACTGCCGTACCAAACGCAGTGTTTAAATCTCCATTATCTGCTAATGCAACACCTTGTAAAAACCATGCTGTAGTTCCAGTATTTGTTGTGTTTGCCGTAAAAAATGCTTGAAAAGTTATTGTGCCTTCATTCCATGATTTAGGGAAAGCAACAGCAAACTGAGCGAACTCATCTGAATCTTTATCGAAATCTAAAGTTTTAAGTTCAGGACCATTTGATAATTCTGTTTGTGCTAAATCTGCACAACCATTTGTAGTATTAGGATACATAGCAACTGCTGGAACCCAAATAGTTTCTTTACCTGCAATCTTAATTGCACCAGTAGCATCACCTGCATCCACTGCTTTAGCAACACCAGTTCCATTAGGAGCTATAGTTATATCTCCATTAGCTCCATCTGTTATAGTTATTGTTCCAGAGTTTGTCCCTGAGTTTGTATCTAAAATTAAATCATGTGCTCCACTTGAAGTTACAGTTGCATTTCCACTTCCAGATCCTACAACTATCTCTCCAGTTCCATTTGGAGTTAAAGATATATTTCCATCAGCAGCATCTGTAATAGTAATCGAACCAGAGTTTGTTCCGCTGTTAGTGTCTAAAACTAAATCCTGTGCACCACTACTTGTAATTGCAGCAGCAGCTGATCCAGTTCCAAAAACAGTTTCTCCTGATCCTTTTGGAGCAATAGCTATATCAATATTAGTATCACCACCCGTTGCAGATAGTGTTGGATCATTTCCTGTAGCAGCGTTTGCTATTGTGAATTCATTTACTGCAGAACTTGTAGCTGTAAGTTTAGCTAATTCATTTCCGTTTGTATCTAAAATAGAAGTTCCTATTTTAGGAGAAGTTAAAGTTTTATTTGTTAAAGTTTGTGTTCCAGTAAGTGTTACATCACCGGCAGGTAATTCAATTATATCTGGGTTTGTACCATCATTAGCAGAAGCAAATACAATTTTAGTAGATGCAGGTCCAACTGTTACAGAATCTCCTGATCCAGAAACATATTTGAAAACTACGTTTTGCGATCCACTTGTTGAATTTTTTAAAAAATAAAAAGTTTGTACATCTATTGGTATGGTAACATTTCTTGAACCAGTTAAGGAACCTGTAAATTCAATCATTCTATGAGAAAGAGTAGCACCTGTTGATCCATCTGAAACAGATAAATCAGTGTCTCCTGAATCAGAGACAGCTTGTTGTGTAAAACCACCTGATATTTGTTCTATAATTTGTAAGTTTGTATTAGTCTTCGTACCCCACGTACCAGCGTTTTCACCAGTTGCTTGAAGTTCTATACCTAGCGGTGTATATGTTGATGCCATATTTTATCTCCTATGCAGCGTCATTATAACTTGTATTTGATCCAGTTGCAACATCTGAATACGAACTATTTGATCCTGTAGATTGATCAGAATAAGACGAATTAGATCCTGTTGATGTATCACTATACGATGTATTTGATCCAGTTGCAACCCCAGAAAAACTACTATTTGATCCCGTATTTATATTTGCAAAAGCTTCAACTCCTCCTTGTCCTTGTAAAGCACTCATTGCATCTAAACTTAAACCTACGACATCCGCAGGAGAAATAGAGCCAACAGAGAAGGTTGCAGATATGCCAGATAGACCTATAACATCTGCAGGAGAAATAGAACCAACAGAAGATGTTGCAGAAACACCTGTTAGGTCAATTAAAGATATAGGTCCAACTTCTAGTGTTCCTATGCTTGTTGTTGCTTCAATACCCGTTATTTCTGCAGGACCAAATTCTAAACCTAAAGTTCCAACATTTGTTGTTGCAGCCACACCACTAATTGCTGCAGGTCCAAATTCTAAACCTAAAGTACCTTGACTTACAGTAGCATTTAATCCAGTTAAAGAAGCCGTTGGACTAATTACAAAAGTTACACTACCAACATTTGTTGTTGCCTCTACACCAGATATACCAACAACATCTGCTGGAGATATTGATCCTACACTTGCAGTTGCAGCAACACCTACTAAACCTATAACTTGATTTGGCGACTCACCCCAAGAGTTATCACCCCAAGCATCTCTACCCCAACCAACTAAAGTTCCTGCGTATGATAATGTTGGTGTTGCAAAAGTAGATTCTACGCCTGAAAGTTCTATACCTAAACCAATGCCAAGACTTCCAACTTGTCCTGTCATTTTAAACGCAGGACCTACTTCTAATAAGTATGTAAATACTGGAGTTATACTTCCTACAGTAGCAGTTGATTCCACACCAGAAAGAGATACAGTTTCATCTCTGCCTTCACCCCAGTCAGCTGTACCCCAAGATAATCTTCCCCAACCTGTTTGATTAGATTCTTCTGTTTGTCCTAAAGATGCTGTTAATTCAAAACCTGTAGGTGTAATTACAGGATCAAAGCTTTCACCCCAAGGCTCTTCTCCCCAAAAATCTCTACCCCAACCTTGAGCTGCATATGCTACTGCATCACCTACAGATACAGTTGCAGAAACTCCTGTTGGAAAAACTATTTCATCATTTATCTGACCCCAAGAACCATTATTCCAATCTTCCGCACCCCAACCTGTTGTTAAAAGTGTAGAACCTCCCCATTGAGATTGATCCCAGGTTAACCGGCCCCATCCTGAAGTCACCGACATGGGTGGCCTCCTATGCTATTCTGATGATTGCGTTACTTGCGTCTGCTGTTGGAAATTGTATTGTAAATGTTCCGCTAGATACTGTTTTGTCACCACCGAAAGCGATAACAGCAACAGCTTTGTCAGATTGATCGTCGTTATAAATTAATGCACCATTAGCTGTAAAAGATGCAGAAGTATAACTTACATCTGCAAAATCACAAAATGCAGTTGTTCCAGAAGTAGTTGGTGTTACACTTGTAAGTGTCGCTCCACCTGCAGTATAAGCAGTTCCAGATGAATTTGTAATTTCATTTGAAGTTGAATAAGCTGTTGTGCCTGCACCTAATGATGCATCACTTGTAAATAAAGCTATTTTAAATGTATCTCCACTCGTAGCTGTAAAGTTGTGTGTTCCAACTAAAATTTCTTGTTTGAAACTTGTACAAATTGCTGATGTAATCGCCATAATTTATCTCCTAAGGGTTTGCCGAAGTTATTGGTATACGAATAGCACCATCAGTATAGTCGTCTCTTCGTCTTCTACCAACTTGCTCTGCAGCAAACTTCTGTACTTCTTGTTTATATTTATTTTCGTATAAAGTCAACATATCTATCGGACCTTTTAAAAATCCATATGCCTCTGATAGACAGCAATATAACAGTCCATTTGGAAAGTTAAGACTAATGTAATTAGTGCCATCACTCTCTAATAATGCAGGGGCTGCATTATAGTGAACTCTAAATTTGTACGTTGTATCAGGAACAGGAGCAAACATCATTCTTCCAGATGTAGTATCAGACTCCCCTGTACCACCACCAAACATAGCATAATATTTTGGTTGTCCTCTTTTAGCTGACTCTGTAGATGATATATATTCTTGTAAATAAGTTACATCTTTTTTTTCTAACCAAACATTTGCACCTGTTGAAGCAGATGTAGAGTCATAAACTTGTATACCTCTAATAAAAACAGCTCCTGCTGGAGCGTTAATACTTTCTTGACCCGTAACTAAATTACCTATTTGTTGTTTTCTATCTGCATCAATTGGTATGTCTCTAAAAATTCTATATTGTGCATTTAAAATAATGTTTTCTAAAACAGAGTCTGATAAAACTGTAGAATCTGTTTCAGTGTAACTTTTTATTTGTGTTTTTAATCCTGATGCACTTAATCCAGCCATTATCCAATCCTCGCTAATTCTTTACATTTAGGACAACGATGTTTATACTTGTTATGTTCATTACAAAAACCTCTAGGATGTAAAATTACCTCATGAGGATCCATTTGTTCTTTTGGTTGAAACCAAGATTTAATTTTATCTATAATTTTTTTAATCATGCACTTAATGTAACCGGTCCTACTGAACAACCAGGTCCTCCTCCTTTAACTCCACCAATTGTAGCAGTATCTGTATCAACTGTAAAATGAAAAAAATTTGCAGTTGAATAATCTGTTGTAACTCTTGCACCATCTTTATATTGACCTGTAGTTATTGCATAACCAGCAGCTTTTGCAATATTAGCACCTGTAATACCATCAAAATCTGCAGGATTGTTATATTGAAAAGTTCCACCACCACCTGTGCTTAAAGCTGGAGATCCTCTAAATCTATAAGTTGTTCCATTTGTTAAACCATGCCCTGGAGCTGTTACATTTATAATTCTTGATCCTGATTCATAAGTTTCAAAACCATTTTCAGGTATAGAATATGGAACTGCGTTTTCTGTTCTTGCAGTTCTAACATGTCTTAATGCAATACCATCGGCACTAGTTGGTTTTGGTTCTAACTGTGGTTGCTTTGGTTCAAATTCAGATACATGAACAAAAGATCCGTTCCATTCTCTAACCATTTCTCTATATGGAAATTCTAAACCAGATCTATCCGATATTGCTTTTGCATATTTACCTGTTGCGTATTTTGACATTATTTTTTACCTCCGGGTCCTAAAGGCTTTCCAACACTTCCACCCATCATATAATTATCACTCATATCATAACCTAATTTTTTTAAACGCAACATCATTCTTGTGTCATCTCCTGTTTCTAAAAACTCAGAATAAAGTTCCAATAGTTCTCCATCTCCTGTGCTTTCAATAAAATCTTTAAAACTTCCGTAATCTGCCATTATACTCCTGGGTAATAAGCTTTAGGTGTTATGTGAGTGCTAGAAGCAGAGCCATCTTCTGCTAACGCTCTCGCAAATTCATCTTCATAAGCAAGTTTCATTGGTTGAATTAAGTTTGGTTGGTATTTTTGTGCTAGATAATATGCAAGTCCTGATACCATGCAAGGTACAAATCTAAATGGAACATCGGTTGCATTTGTATAATCACCAATATCTTGTATTCTTTTTATATAATAAAAATGCATGTCTTTAGATGCATTTGTAGAGTCTGGTGTTGGGTAAACATGTATTCTAACTTTATCAATAAATCTTTCTACCCAATATTGATTAGGTGTGCCTTTTGATAATTTGTTAGAAAAACCTGCGTACGTTGATCTATCAACTTTAGTCATAGGACTATCTGATTGTGTAGTTTGAGTTCTATTAGATCTTAATTGTGCTTCAAGGACATCGGACATACCATAAATTCCATTAGTTGGTGTAGTCGTTGCAGATGTTCCATCACCACTAGCTCTAAAAAAATCATAGTCTGACTGCCCTTCGATTAGATCAAGATTAGTCTCGTCTATTTCCCAATAGTGAATACCTCTATTACCCCACTCTTGAAATAAAATATTAAGAGATCTTCTTGCAGATTTAAGTTGATAACCTGCTACAGAATTTAATCCAATACGTTCAAAAGCATCTTCTATAATTTCTTCAATAGAAAAAGTTTTATCGAACGTTGCTGTTCCCGAAGTAGTATTAGCCATTTAAACTCCTACGATTCGTAGACTTTAATCCATTCACAAACAACTGTCCCACCATCTCCTGCTGTGCAAGCAGGTAATGTTATGTTAACATCTCCGGTAAAACCACTAGCTTCAGTGTTTTTTAATCCGCCAAAAGATGAATAGTCATATTCCATTTCACCATTTAACATTTGAAAAACAACATTAGTTCCTGAATTGTCCCATTCCATACGTAAAGCGTCTACTGGTGCAGTTACTGAAACGTTACAGCTAACTTTATTTAATCTTACTTTAACGCAAGATTTATTAGCTGGACTTGTTGCTAATTCAGAAACATCAACTATTTTAGTTGTGCTTCCAGAGTTATCAGAAACTACATTGTAGTGAGTGATAAGTTTTTTTGATCCGTCAAATACAGTTGTATTTAATACTGTGTCTGCCATGTTTCCTCCTGTTAAAGAGCGCCTGCATTACCAGGCGCCCCGAGTTTATTTAATTATTAACTATCTGCAAAAGGTGTTGCTTCAGTACCTGTACCGATCAACACAGCTTCTACTAAATATACATTGTCTTCAAGTGCAGTGATAGTAATTGTGCTACCTTTGTCTCCACCTGTAGTTCCACCGTTCATGCTGATAACATCATTAGATGATGCTGGTGCAAACGTACTGTTTGTACCATCTGCAACGTTAACAACAGTTGCGTGACCAACAAATTTGTCAGTTCCGTCTGTTTTAATATCGCAATCTGTACAATCTGTGCCTACAAAAAATTTGTAAACAGCCCCTAATTGATTGTTTGCATTAGGGTCATTGTCTCCAGCTGATGCACCTTTGCTATCTGCTTTGATTGTTGGAAGTGTGATTGCACCATCTGCATCATTTACTTTAATAACTTTACCTGCATGAGCAGCAAAAGTTAAAGTAGTTTCCGCTGTGATGTTTACAACCGCGTCAGGTCCTGCAGTAACAAATCCTCTTAAAGATTTTACTGGTCCTGAAAATGTAGTTGTTGCCATAGTATTAATCCTCCTAGTTTTTCGAACATAGTCTCTAGGCCGTCGACTATACGCGTCTATGTTCTGATTTAATGTATAGTGATAAAACTATACACTACATTTTGATAGAGTGCAAGAGAGCCTGTAATGTGGAGTAGATTTTTCCAACGATGTAGCTTTTTATTAAGTAGCTACAGAAACTTGTGGAGCTGCTGCTTCAACAGTATTTTGTCTATGGGCGATAGCTGCTTCTTCCAGCTTGATCTTTGTGATGACTTCTTTAACTTTGTCATCAATTCTGACCATTTCAAGAGTGTATCTACCATTAGATAGATGCTCCTGTTCCCACTTCAACTCCAAGGACCTTTTTTGTTTGTAAAGGTCTTGTATCATTTATAACCTCCTCATAGGTTATTCTTTTAATCTTATCATCATAAGCGATTCCAAGATCTTCCCACTTTATACTCTTTTCTCCAATTTTGTCAAGGATTGCATTTTCAAGAGATTCAGGATTGTCTTCTGACAAAACTTCAAATTTTGCATGATGTTGATATGCCCAGATGTTTACTAAAAATTTTTTCATTCTTCACCAATTTGTTGAGTAAATGGGGCCGTTTTAAGGCGGCCCCATAAAATTTAGTTATTACGCACCTTCTACGCCAAAGATACCTCTAGGGTCAGATACACCAAATGAGTATCTTTCTCTAGCTTTGTATCTTACGTTTCCAGTATCGAAATCACCTTCCATTGCAGTAGTTAATGGAGCTCTTTGGAACATTTTCATTCCATTTGGAATGTCTGTAATGATGTAGAATGCATCAGTATCAGTTAGGTAATTGTTCACTCTATAACCTTGAGGAATCATACCCATAGATACAATAGCATTAATATCATTGTCAGCTGTTGCAGTTCTGCCTTGAGACTTCATAAGTCTTTCAGCTGTGAACTGAAGCTCACTAGGGATAATCATTTTTACTCCTCTAGCTGCAACTCTTAAACCTCTTTCATCAGTCATAGCCGCAATGTCAATTAACGACTGCTCTAATGAAGTTTCGTTTAAGTCCGCTTGAGTAGATAGAGTATTTTTGAAAGTACCCGCTACTGTTGGGTGAGATGTGTTAAACAAGCTAACGCCATCACCTGAATCAAAACCATCCGTTGAAGGAAGACCTTGAATTAAAGGTTCTACCGCTTTTACTTGTTTAGCGTTGCTCATAGATCTTGCTAAAGCTTTTGTATATCTAGACGCAAGTCTGTCATACAAGTTGTCCTCGATTGCTTCTTCAGTAATCGCGAACGCTAAAGCTACAGTCTCATGAGTGTATCTCGCTGTGAAAGTTTCTTGTGCATCATCAAATGATACTCCAGCACCTTCTGCTTTCACTTGTGCGTTTGCAAAGCCAGATAACATAACTTCTTCTTCAAAAGCTCTGTCAGATGACTCTGAAGTATAAATCTCAGCATGCTGATTTTCATACCTTTTATATTCCAAGCCGAATAGTGCATTCAGACCTGGCTCTAGTTCTTTAACTAGTTGTGATCGTGATATTGCCATGTTTTATCTCCTATTCTAGCTATTACGATTGTAACTCAATCAGATTTGGAACTACTATAACAGATCTGAAAGCCGCATTTTCATCGTTTTCAGGATCTTCAGCAGATCTAAGTAATCTGAAAGAAGCAGCGTCAGCTGATGTGTCACCGATATCTAGTGTAGCTGAAGACTTACCAGTAGTTGTA
>Ga0209348_1000680_pt1 | contig 17177 bp, 23 predicted proteins | sample ETNvirenome_2_30_FD_184065 | JGI IMG/M metagenome (GOLD analysis project Ga0209348, IMG submission 184065) | Marine viral communities from the Pacific Ocean - ETNP_2_30 (SPAdes) (version 2) | ecosystem: Environmental > Aquatic > Marine > Oceanic | place: Pacific Ocean | collected 2013-06-22
TACGAATTGTTTCGTTATCGAAATCAATGTTGCCCCACTTCAATGCACGCAGCTCACCTTGTCTCATACCACTTGCAAGAGCTGTAAGCACCATACATTGATCATAAAGAGTTTCAGCTGGTAATCCATCACTAACAATCTTTTGAATTGTCTCAGGCTGTATTCTTGGCGCCCTATCTCCAAGCTCTGATGACATACCTAATGAAACTTTATCAAGAGGGTTTATTGTAATCCAACCTTTTAGATCACAATAATTCAAAAACATTTTTAATACTTTAATTCTTTTCTCAGCTGTAGCTTTTGACTTACCTTCGTCAGTAATACCTTTCACAAAAGCTGTCACTAATTCAGATTTGTTTTCTCTTTTAATAATATCAAAACTTTGATCTAAAAATTTCTTGCCATCAATCTTGATAGCCAAACAATAATTTAATGAAGTTTTAATCTCTTTGAAAAAAGAAATAGATACCTCTTTGTTTTCTTGCCTGGTTGTTTGATGATGATAAAACTTTTCTACTGCCTGGGATACTTTTACTACGTCAACTTTTTCTGCAATAGCACCAGTAATAAATTTGGCTTTAAGTAATTCAGCTTCTTTAATAGCTGCTTTTTGTGATGGGTAGTTACCATATCTATTGTTAAGACCAACTAGCCTTGCATCAATTACCCAATGCTTTCTAGCATCCCAGTATCTAACTTTAAGATCCTTCATTATACTATCTCCATGTCACCAACTGGGCATTTACCAAACCAAGCTCTATATAACTTAACTGATAAATCAACTTCTCTTTGATCATCACTCATAGCCATAGACAATATTCTGTCATTTATTTGACCGTCTGTGTAACCTTTGAAATATTCTTGAACTGATTTTTTATCCATTTTTCTCTCCGCTTTGTTAACAACTTATACAATATATATAACAGCTACTGTCATATTTACAAGAGCAGAACAGAAAAAAATGTGTACAAAATGTGTACAAGCCAAATTTATGTTAGTTTTGGGAAAGGTCTTTTGGGGTATAAACCATTGATATTGCTGGGTATATAATGGCGAGAGTGACGAGACTCGAACTCGCGACCTCCGGCGTGACAGTTCGATAAATATCTATGCGTGAGGTGTAAAAAGGTAGGTATTCAGGGAAATACGGCTATAGAGTTCCCACCCATTCCCTCGAAAAAGTGTGTACAAAATGTGTACAATTAGGATTTATATTTACCCATAATAGATTTCTTTTTCTTACCATCTTTTTTCATAGGCTTTTTTTTCATTGTCATTTTCTTACCGTATGATGATTTACCGTACATTATTTTTTTCCTTTCATTTTTTTCATTAATGACATTGCTTTTGATTGAGCTGCTTTTGATAAATCTTTTGGATGAAATACTTGTTTGGATGCTGCACTATGTGAAGCGCCAGTATGTATCTGACCATCCATCTTATGTGTCTTACCCATATAAGGTTTACCATCTTTAAAAAAATGTTTTCCTACTGCCATGATTAACTCCATTTAGTTTTGTCTGCCCAGTACGCAGCTGACATTTTACCTTTAGCTATATTCTTACCGTGTCTTGCCTTAAAACTTTTTCTTTTATTCTTCATCCTTTCGCTCTCACCTTTTTTAGGCGCACCAGCTGTATCAGCTCCTTGCTGACCAAACCTTATTGTTTTTATTTTGTCACCTGACTTGGCAACAACAACATGACTTTTTGTAGGATGATTGGGTGTTCGCTTTGGTTTATTAAAACCACTTACCTTCATTCTTTTTAGAATGCTACTCATGTAGATCTAACGGAACCCATCTTTGATGCTTTGTTGGCAAACTTAGATCCACCAATTTTAGTCATAGTACCATATACATAACTATCAGCAGCTTTGCCCTTCAAACCTTTTTGTTTGGCTTTTGCCATAAGAGACTTTTCTAATTTTTCTTTCATCATACCAGGCATTTTATATACTCCTATATTGTCTTGTTTTTTTCATTATTGATTCAGGCTGTTTAGAGAACTGCTTACCAGCCTTCTTTGACTTTCTTTTAGCAGCTGTAGTTGCAGCGTATTCAGCTGGTGTAAGAGCTTTAATTGCCTTTTCAGGTAAATACCTTTCACCAGTTACGCTAGATTTTTTGCCTGACTTAGTGCGCCATTTTTGACTACCCCAGCTCTTCAGGCTTTGTTGTGACTTGGCTAGGCTCATGATTTATAACCACCACCTCTTGCCTTATATGTTTTAGCTAGTAGTTGTGCTTTCCTGGCTGACCATTTACCAGCAGCTGTACCATGAGTAGCTCGACCTAAAATAGATTTATATAATCTTTTTCTCATACCTGGTTTTGTATAATTACCAGCTGCATTAACCGCCATAAATCAAACCTCTTCTTGTACCATTAGAGTTTATTGTTAGTGTTTCTTTTCTACCATCAGGAATATATGAACAATGTATCCAGCCACTATTACCACCTTTATAGAACTCCAGGATCAATTGATCATAAGGTAAATTGTTTTCTATCCAGGTTGCTAGTTTATGATTGTCCATACCAGCCACCTCAAAATCAGCCGCTTCACCTTTTGCGTGTTGGCTGGTAGACTTTGATCCAATAGCCAAACATAATTCAGGTGAACGAAAACCACTTGAAACTATAAATGATCCAAACTCATTTCGTATTGGCTGTAATATATTTTCACACAATGCTGTTAGATTAAAAATGTGATCAGCATTAGGTAAATTATCAATACCTTTTCTTTCAGCTGTTTGACTTTTTGTCATTTCAGCTAATGAGAAATTTTTCGACAACATCATTTTTTTAATTTGGCTATAGATTTTAAACCAAAAGAAGCTGCTATAGATGCAAGTATTCCATAGCTCAACCATTCAGGACAATCTTCTCTTAAAAATTTAAATCCATCAGATATGTAAGGCTGAAGCGCTGGAACAAAACACGCAACAATTAATATTATAAATGTGATTGTCCATGCTTCGTCCTTCCAGGAATTGTCAGAAGCATCCATTGCTTTCTCATCCCAGGAGCCTTCTTGTTCAACCCTTTTAACTTGAGCTTGTACTTTAGCCACCTCAAGTTTTTGTTTCATCTTAGACTTTTCTTGTCTGCCTTCTAGCCATGTACCAGCTAGACCAGCTACAGCATTTAATATTGGTAACATTAATATACCCTGACTTTGTTTGGATTGACTTTTGGAACAAGCTTGCAAATACACTTGTAAGTTTTCGTGCCATTCTCGGTCTGTAATTGCTGCCCACTTAATTCCTGGGAATAGTATGTGCAATCCGTCACATTGCGAAAATATATAGATCCGCTAGATACTGATCCAAACATACAAGTCAAAATAAAGGCGGTCATATCAAACCTCTTTTTTTGGCAATAATTACAAGAACTGTAAGGGCGCCAGTCATAAGAGCTGTAATTAAAATTCCTAAAATAACTTTTAAAAACATATCCTGAAATTTTTCAGATCTTTTTTGTCTTGCAATCGCAGCTTCTTTTCTTTTCTTCCTGGCTTCTGCGCAATGAGCTAGGTAATCACTATATAAATTAGCTCTTCCATATAATTGCATAAACTCACGCAAAGTTTCTTTTTTGCGTCTTATCTCTTCAAGAGCCATAAACTCTTCCAGGTCATTATCTTGTTTGCCCAGGAAATTAGTCCACATACTATTTTTTCTTTTATGTAGATCTTGTTGCAGCTGATCTTCTGCCCCAACAAACTTAGCTATTGCAGCACCAGCTGACGTTAACTCTCTTCCGTTCTCAATAGTTTGTTTGATTATAGCGTAGGCTCCATTTGCTAATGCTAGTGCTTCGAGCATTTAGTCACCTCACTTACTTAGAACCTTATCTAGTTTATCTTCAAGTCTGTGCAAGGCATCCATTAGCTTTGTAATGTCATCTCTTACATCATCTTTTCTTGCATAATTATATGCAATCTCTTCTCTTGTTTTTGATAGTAATATTTGTTGTCTTTTGACTTCAGAAAACATTTTGCTAAAAGCCCAACCGAATGGCATTAGGATCAGTGTTATTACTGCCGACCATATGACTTGCACATCAAGTTCCATATTCTAACTCGGCTTTGTTGGAAATTTAATATTGCTAAGTATATCATCTATTGGTGTTTGTGTTGTAATATCTCTCAAGGCTTGTCTATAAGTTTTCCACTCAGCATCATTTGAAAGAGTAACATCTCTATTCTGTGTCCAATCTGTTTCAGCAAGTAATTCATTTCTTCTTCTTCTCAATTGCTTCATTCTGAATGAAGGTGCATTATCTTCTGTTTCTTTTCTTCTTGCATCAACTTCAGCTTGTTCTGCATCTGTAAGTTGTACTGTTTTCATTCCAATTATTTGATAATCATTTGCCATAATTAATACCTATTTTTTATATGCATATACTGCAATGTTGCCTTCTGTAAAATTTCCAGAACTAGGTGCAAATTTTAATCCAGTAACTTCAGGCATATGTGAAGAATCATTATTTCTAAAATGTCCACCACCCCAATGTTGATGATAGTCTGAAGCATTAACATTTTTTTCAGAACAGTTAAAAGAAAAGTGCCGCTCCCTTGCTGGACTTCCCTCTCCATTTACAATACCTGCAAACATATCATGTAATTCGATTTGAAAAGAACAAACATTATTTACATAAATATTATTATTATTTGGAAAAGTCATATAAGCAGAAGAACCATTTGATGTTGCTCCTATATATGATGTACTTGCCGCTCTGTTTCCACCTTCTCCCATATAAACAGCAGTATTGGTTGCATCAGCAGGTGATGCTCCTCCTGATGTCATATAAAGTCTGCAAATACAACTTGTGTCAACTTCAACACTACCAACTATTTTATAATGATCGTAGGTTGTGCTGAAAACTGAATTTATCAGAACTTGAGATACAGTTCCAAATGTATTTTGATATAGTTTAATTAAATCTGAAGTACCACTTAGAGTACCAGTAAAAGCAAACGTATCTGCTAAGTTTATTCCTTCTGCTTGTGTTTTTACTAAAGGCATAAATTACTCCTTTGGCTTTGTTGGAAATTTAAAATCTTTATCCGATAAACTAGAAAAGGTTTTTGTTATATCTCGTAAATCCTGACGATACTTTTTTTGTGCATCTGTCATTGTTAAATCTGATGATGCCCACCAATCTGTTTCAGATAATAACGTATTTCTTTGTGTTCTTAGTTCTGATAAATCTCTATCAGCTTTACCATCTATCCATTCTTTCTTAATGGCATCTAATTCTTTTTGTTCTTTGTCTGTTAAAGTAACAAGTTTGCCATTTACATTTTTTATATCATTTGCCATTATTTTACTATTCCGTAAATTGTTATGTCATGTGCAGTTATAGGATTTCCATTACTAGATGAAATATTAAAACCTTTTATAATTTGTGCATATCCAGTTGACCTCATACCACCTTGAAAAACAATAGCTTCGGGGTTTCCATCTGTATGTGAGGTTCTGCAACTTCCCATTACAGTACAAGGAATGGTGCTACTATTAACATGAGAAATAAAAAATTGAAATTGCGAACCCTCTCCAGTTGCACCACCTAAAGTAGAATAATTTAATTTTACAAAATCCCCAGCTTGAGATTCATCTCCTAATGCTAAATATTGCAAATCATATCCATGTAAACTTCCAGTAATAATTCCTGATGAATTTTTTAATTTGAGATATAAATGTGTTCCATCAGGTGGCAATGCAGAGCCGACTACAAAATAAGTGTCATAAGTCGTATTAATATAAGTATCGTCAATATCTATAGAACTTGCAGAACTTGTTGTTGAGTTCGTATAAAGTTTAATTAATCCACCAGTACTACCAAAAGACAAATTACCTGAGCCATCTGTAATTAATGCTTTATCTGCACTTGGTGCAGTTGTTGGAAATGTTAATGTATACGATTGATTATGTGTATGTGCTGGAGATCGTAGTTTAATTCCATGACTATTTTGTTCACAGTTAAGCTGTAAAGTTCCAGCCGTTGTATTATCACCTTTGATCTGCAACCCTGAAGCTGATGATGTTGACACAAAGTTTGTCTTAGCATTTGTAACTGTGCTATCACTAGGTGTACCAATATCCAGTACATTACCTAACACAAGAATAAAATCTATCGTATCACTGGAAGATAATGTGCCACTACTAGGCAAGAATGTAATCGTAGAGCCTGACACAGAGAACGAGGTCAATGGTGCTTGTATGACACCATTCAAAGATACCATCATATGTAAAGCTGACTCAGGAGTAAATGCCACAGAGTCTTGTGTAAGATTATATGTATTATTGCTAGTACAACTTATAGCATCTAGCTTAATATAGTTGCCCACTTGAGGTGACTTGCCAATATAACTCATATTTTAACCCTTCGGTTTCGTTGGAAATGTAATGTTACTAAGAGCATCATCACTAGGTGTTTGACTTGTTATATCTCTCAAGGCTTGTCTATATGTTTTCCAAGCATCTGTCATTGTTACATCAGATAAAGCCATGTAATCTGTTTCTCTTAGTAAAGTATCTCTTTGCTTTCGTAATTCTTCCATACGTCTTTCATTAGCCATTATCCTTTGATCTCCTGAAGTGTTACTTGAGTATTACCTACTGGGTAATTAGCACCATTACTATGAGTTCCTCCTATAATTCGTTCAAAACTATTAGGTGCTTTACAATATAAAGTATAAGTTCCATTAGTTACAGATGGAGTGAATAATAACTCTCCTGACATACTTTCAGATTTATATTGTGTGTTAGTGCTTCCGTTATCATGAGCATTAGAACTAACAATTCCGTAAGTTGCATGACCTTTGTTAGTAGAGTTTTCAAAAATAGTTACTGCTGTTCTTGATGTCCAATTACCATCATGTGTTTCTCCTATCAAAACATTTATTCTTACCAAAACCTTTGAGCCTGATTGAAGTGCATTAGGAAAAGTTAAACTTACAAATCCAGTATTTTCCCAAGTGTCTGTTGAATCTAAAGTATATCTAGAATCACTTGTACCTTGTATTGTCTGCAACACAGAACCAGTTGGCAAACCATCAATTAAAGCATTTGTTGAAAACTTAGCATCAGTAACTGCATTATCTGCAATCTTAGCAGTAGTAACAATTCCATCTGTTATATCTGATGATGTTAATGGTACTGGAGTTGGTTGGTTTCCTATAAATCCCATGTTTCACCTATGTAATTTCTAATATACTTAATGTTGCATCTATCTTTTGTTGGACACTACAGTTGACCTTCAATACGTCTGTCGCTTGTAATACCACCTTACCACCAGTAAGCAGTTCTAATGTTGAGCCACTTGGTATGCTTACTGTTTTGGCTAACGATACATTCGAGTTTGTTTCCGTATCACTAGTATCTGACTCTAACTCAACATCTACTGTAACTGCCGTTGTGTGAATGTTACAAAGAAGTAAGCCTATAATTATTGTTGTCGTTGATGGTGAATTAGGAACTGTATAGAGTGTTTCTGCTGATCCACTACTAGGCATTGCCCCATTTGATTTAACCTTAAATGTGTTTGCCATTTATATCTCCTTATCCTAGACCGATTGCAAAGGCTATCGGATCGGCAGTAACAGCTATAGTAACAGTATCTGTTGCACTAGCTGTTGTTGTAATTCCAGCACCAGCTGCTATTGTTAATGTTTGTCCACCAGTGATCGTTTGATTTGATCCAGCAGAAGCAGCCACAATAAAGTTTGTCATATCTCCATCTGCTCCATTAGATCCAGCTGCACCAGTTGCCCCAGTAGCTCCAGTTGCTCCAGTAGCGCCAGTGTCTCCTTTATCACCATTTCTTGTAAAATGAACTGATACACCATCAGCTGCACTAAATGTGTTATTCGATGCTAAATGTTGAACTATTAATTTATTGTAACCTGAAGCATCAGTTGATGTTCCAGTTACTTTAAATCTAGCGTAAGTGGTGCTATCTTGTGTATCAACAATGTGAATATAACCCTTTATAGTTGATGTACTATCATCCCATGTTATTGTATCTGCTTGAGTTGATACACCATTGTCATCAACATCATCTATATAAATTTCAGTTACACTTGCATAGGTTCCATTATTAAAGGCTATCTCTCCAGCACCTGGATCAGTATCACTTGTTCCAGTATCAAATTTGTATAAGTATCCTGGTACTGTTCCGCCATCTTTACCAGTAGCTACAAAACTTAAAAATACTTTATCGTTATCTGCAAAAGTTCCAAAGTTATCTATGTATGCTATTGATAGTTTTGTGTACCCAGTATTATCTGTAACTGCTCCAGTTATTCTAAATACTGCCCAGGTATCTAAGGTATTAGCCTTAGACATTCTTATTCTACCTCTGTTAACAGTGTTTGCTACATCATCAAAACTTTGCACCCAGGCAGAAACATCTGTAGCATTTGCATCGTTATCATCTACATATGCTTCAGTTGCAGAAGCTAAAGTTGTATTATTAAATCTTATAACACCACTGCCAGGATCAGCATCTGTGGTAGTAGTTGAATATGTAAACTGTGCAGCATCACCGCCAATTGGCAAAAAATTTGCTACTGTAGTTAAGTTTCCATCACTATCAAAACCAAGCGTTTTTGAAGCTCTGTCAGTTGCACTATCTGTGAATTCAGGTGTTGTGATAGAATTTGTTCTTGATACTTTAAATGATCTATCCAGCTCTTCTTGCAGCTGCTGGGTAATAAACGTAACTCTATCTAATGCATTCTCATGGCTTTCAGCTGGGAAGGGATCATTTTCAACATAATCAGTTCCCTGGGTAAGTGTTAAGTTTCTTCTGATAACAACTGTTTCGCCTGATTGTGGTCTTTTATCTGTAGAAGAAAAATGAGCATCACTACTTGTACCAGTGTTAAATTTAAATAAAACATTTCCACCTGAATCAACACCAGCATTTGTAACAACATAGTCTGTATCAAGAACTTTAAGTGTCTCTGCGCCAGTTGATGATCTAACAATTACGGTAAGATCACCATTTGCAAATATCTTAAAACCATAAGGAAAACTATGTTGTGTTCCGTTTCCTGAACCACTGCTTTTGGTAGTTGTGCTAGATACTGTCATAATTCAACCTTCTAATCTAATAATTGATTTTCAAAAAACACACGCTGCAATTCTTCATTACCAGGCATTGCAAGCATTATTGGCAATGCAGCTTCATAAAAATCACTTTCAGCTTTTTTGATTATTCTTATTTTGGCATCATCCTTTGATCTGACATAAACTGGATGTACCATTAATACTTTTAAATAATCTCTAAATTTATACATACCGCTGCCCCTGGAGCCTTGTACGTTAAGACGCAGCATAACTTTATTTTTAGCTATTTCTGTAAGTTGTCCTCTTCTAATATTATCCAGGGCAACACCATTTATTCTAGCTTTTTCATCTGTTAAAGGCGCACCTAATCTAACAAGTTCAGCAAAATAAGGTTCTATTTTCTCTTCACCATAACTCATTTTAAATGGCGTCATACTATTCCATAAAGCAAGTGTTGGATTAACAGCGAAAGGAACGCCTTTTTCTTTTTTAAATCCAAGCATATCGTATTTATATGCAAAATTTTCTTCTACACCTTTTGCATAAGGTATAGTCATAACTTGCTGATTCCAGCCATATGCAACTGTGTCATAAAAAAATGTAGCAGCCGTATCACCATCTATATTCTTTTTAGTACCAACTAACGAATATGGTATTTCTTTAAATGGATTTTCTGTATTTTGACTATCATCAAATAATTTTCTTACATCAGCTATAGTGTAATATAGTGAAGGTGTAGCTGGTGATTTTCTTGGTATAATTGTACCTTGTCCTTCAACACCCTCTTCACTATCTGTAAGTTTTTTTATGTTTCTTACCGCACTACTCATTGGCAACGGAAAACCGCCAACCATACTTCCTAACGGACTATCCAAAACTAAAGAAGGATCACCATAGTCAAACGCTCTTATAATAGATCCTAATCCTTGAAGAAATGGCAAGTCTCTAAAATAATCTACGGTAGCTATAGTAGCAGCGGATGCTAAATTTAATCTATCTTCAGGGTCGTAAAACATTGTTTGATATTGAGCTGTGCTTGCTGCAATACCTAAAAAAGCACTTACTGGTTCTAAACCCTGATAACTTACATAAAGTAATTTACCGTTGGGCAATCCAGTTTTTTCATTGTACATCGGCAACGGATCACCATCTTCATCCGTTGGAAAACCTTCAGCTCTAAAAACTAAACTGTATGGCTGCCATCCAGGGGGCAACATTTTTTGAGCTGTTTTATCTCTTGGATATGATCCAGTTATTTGACCGTTAACAGCATACTCATGAAACAATGACATTGTCATTGCACCCAATGACATTTTACCCATAGCTCTTTGCTGCGCTCTTGAACCATTTTGTCCAAGTAAATTTTTTCTAATAGTACTGCTCGGATTTAACATTGAAGCAGCTATAATTAATGGATGCCCCTCACCAACTCTAAGCATACTGTTTGTTGGCGCCTTGGCAAAAGGCATTAATATTCTACCAAGAAAATTCTTTCTAATTAATTTTGTTGTTCCGCCAGTTAATCCATCTCCAAGATCATCTGTCATTGTCACATATCTAGCTGCGTTATCTAACTCATCAGATTTATATTTAGGATCTAATAAAGTCATCATAGCATCATCAACAGCAACATCTGTTGAATTACCTTTTGCTTTTGAAGCTCTAGCAGTTCTTATAGCTTGTTCATATAATTCACCACGGCTGGAGATAACTCTCCAAAAATCATCAGCTGCTTGAAGAGCTGTACCTGGATATCTTATTAGCTTACCGATTGTATCTATCGCTTTACCAGCTTCACCTGATATATTTAATGTTTCTGAATCAATCGCTCTATAATTAGAATTTTCAATTTTATTTAAAACATCAGCTGGTACGCCAGTTTTAAATGTCTTTGACATAACAACATAAGCATCTCTTAAAGATTTAGAATAACCATAAACCCTGGCAAATAAATCTTCAAAATAAACCCCTTCAGGATTTACTTCTTTTCCGACAATCCTTTGTCCAGTTCTAATACCAGTTCCTATACTTGCAGCCAACATATCTGCCATAAGATTGTATGTCATGAACAATGGCGTAGCTAACATATTTTTAAGATGAGTAGGCGCCCAACTTAAAAGACCATTTACATATACCTCTTGCCAAATATCACCAAGTTTTTGATACCATGCACCAGCTACATATTTATTAGCATTCGATTGACCGCCAGTTCTCAAAGCATCTAAATAACCTTTAGCCATGTCTTGTGCTAGTCTAGTACCACCAGTTTCATCAAGTATAACTTGTGCCTGAACATCAGGAATATTAGTACCAGTTTTAATTTTAAATGATTGCAATGCCCTGGCTATTTCAGTTTGTGCGCCTTTTGCCTTCATCTGTATACCAGCATGAATAGACATTTGACGCCTGAATGCTACCAGGTCGTTTGGACTTGCATCACCAGTTTCAACTTTTTTTGCTAACTCTTCTAACCTTGCAGCTGACTTTTGTAATAATACTCTTACAGCTGTCATTTCTTCAGCGTTCAGTAATTGACCTGACTTTTTATTAAGTAGTTTTTTGGTTAAGCCTATTTCATCAGCAAGTAATTCTGTTGCATCTACAAGCGTTTCCTCGTTTGTTTTAATACCTCTTTTTTCTAATTCTTGTGGATTTTTGTATATTTCACTTATTGAGTTGATAACTCTATTTACATCACTACCACTTTCAAAATTATCAAAATTAAAATCTAAACCAGTATCACTAGTTATAAGATCTTTATTTCTAATTTCTAAAACGTCTAAGGCATCACCTTCATTAGCAAGACCAGTTCTAAAATTTCTAAGACCTTTTTTTGCAACTGTATTAACTTCCTCATCAGCTGCTTTTTTGGCAAGATCAATCAAATCATCTTCAGGCTCAATAGCAACTCTTGCCTGAAAACCACCCTTGGCAAATCGTTCTTGACCACCAGGTGTTAATACTTTTTCTGATAGATCTTTCTGTACACCTTTGTAAGTTTCATCATCTTTGAGCAAACCTTCAGTACTTGGTTCAGGAACTTTAGTTGTAGCATCTGATCCTGATACACCAGTACCCATGCCGCCTTTACTTTGTCTATTTAGTATCTCACCAAATAAACCAAATATTTCTTTTCCTAATCCAGCAACTTGAATATTTTTACTAACATCAGGTCTTTTATCAGCAAAATTAGTCACGCCACTAGATGACGCATCTAGCGTTTGTTCTTCAGGTGTTGCCATGAATTCCTCAAAAAAAAGGAGCGCCTAAAGCACTCCTACTATATATAGTCTTATACCAAATTTTAGGACATTTGTGAATTTTTTTCGCTTGGATTTTGACTAGCAGATCCAGTTACATATAACTCGGCAAATGACTTACCTGATTTTTTTGCTTCAATTTGTCTTCTTAGGTTCTTTACAACAAAGTCATTTTCATCGTAACCGTTGTCAAGTTCCTCCTGAAGTTGTTCTTCCAAAGTACTCATCGTATGACACTCCACCATTGATCCAAGTTGCTGATGGGTTTTTATAAACCACGGTTTGATAGTTTACTACATCTGCAAAACTTATTCCATCTATTTTTGATATTTCCCTTAGAACTTCTCTAAACTGCTTTTCTTTTTCTTTAAATATCTCTTTTGCCCTAGATGGATCAAATGCTTCATCAAACTCAGGAATGTATTGGAATCTAACACCAGTTAATCCAGCTGTCGGTTCATTGCTTAATGACATGATATCAGGTCTATCTTTATATCTTGCATCAGTTATAAATGTAAAACCATCGATACCTCTTGCTCTTAATGTATTTGTTATGATCTGCGCAAAGTCAACATTTTGTCTATTTTGAAAATATATTTCTGCACCAGGTCTAGCTCCGTCAGTTCCGTCAGCAACAACCTTTGATACAAATACTGCATCTTGATTATATTTTTGACCCATTTCAACGACTTTGTCTGTCATAGGTTTTGGATTAAAATTTGTTCTTGTCACAACCTCATAATTTAAAGAGCGTTCTAATTCACCCATAAATTCACCGTATGTGCTGTTTGCTTGAAAAGCCATAACAGTATCATCATTTTTTAGAGGTGAGGTAAGCTCTGCTGACAAATCAGCTTGTTGTATATTAGTCGGCACATTATCAGGTCTTTCTCTTGAAACACCAATTGTAGTTCTTTCAGGTGAACCTTCTAAAGTTTTCAACTCATCTGCTGCTTTTATTTTTTCAGCTTCAGTTGAATCAGCTGTATTTATAATTGATCTTAGCTCTTTTACTCTTTCAGGATTAGCTGATCCACCATAGACACTTTCAAAATCTAATGATCCACCTTCACCAGCTTTTGTTGTCCATCCGTTCTTAGTCCACTTTTCTTTTTCTAAAAACCAAACAACTGCCTGGAGATCATCAGCACCCATATCACCAATATTTGCATTAAATGCTTTTATACCGCCCTCCGCATTCAATCTACTTGCGGCGTCAGAAAATACCTCTTGACCAAAGCCAAATTCAGATCCTATTTGTGGATTTTCAAATGTACTTTTAGTTAAATGTTTACCAGCTACTGCTTTTTCTGCTGCTGGTGGTATTCTAGCTTTACCAGCTGCGTCTCTTAAATATCTAGCTGCCCATACATCTATAGTTGCTTCATTTCCAAAACCAATTAGATTACCAGTAAAGTTTATTGTTTTAGGCGCCTTACCAGGTTTGATTTGTCTGAACATATCTAAAAGAGCTGTTGTAGCTGCTGGACTATTATTACCAAATAATTTACCTGATGCATTTCTTATAAGATCAAAATCAATATTAGCATCTTTAGCCATTGCTGTTAGTTGGGTTGAACTTAAATTACCACCTTCATCAGCAATCTTTTTATACATTTCAATTTGTTTATCAAAATCACCACGAACAAAAGATCTTAGAACACCAATAGCATTTTCATAATTTTGTTGTACATTAGTCATTGCTGATGTTGCGCCAATAATATCAGCAAATACGTCAGATAAACCGCCAAACTCTCTTCTTAGTCTAGATCTCATTGATCTATACCAGTTAGCCTGGTTGATAATATCTATAGCACCCTGATCACCATTTTTTGCTCTTTCTAAAACAGCGTTTACATCTGATACCATTTTATCAGATAACATTTGTTTATGGTTGGCTAAAGCTGCTGTTTTCTTTTCACCTTTTAATTTTTCAAACTTTTTATTATTTGGTGTATGAAAAGCATAACTTGGTTGCTGCCATCTTATTTCTATTTTACCGTTCTTATCAATTTTAAAAGAAGGATTTTTACTATCAGCTGCAATGTTTATTGGTAACCAGCCTTCAGATTCAGGATATTCGTTTTTTATTCTAAGAGCTTCATCCCTAACTAAATTATATTCTTTTGTTGATTTTGCATCAGCCTTGAGCTTTGTTGTTTCAGCTCTAGATAAACGCTTAATTAAATCACCTATAACACCAGCTTCTGCTTCACTAGTAGCTGCTGATCCAGCTACTACAGCGCCACCTTTTAAAACTTTTTTCCAGGGTATTTTTCTACCAATAAAAAATGCAGCTTCTAATAAACCACCAATAGCCATTCCTTCAAGAGATGACTTCGCAAGTTTTACTGCTTCAGAATCATCTCCATATTTTGTAAATAAACCAAATAGCATTTCTCTTAGAGCGTCCTGGTCTTGCTCATCAACAGCTTCAGGATTAGACAAAAACTGACCTACAAGAGTTTTATCATCAGCGTTAAATGCAGTAGCGTCAGCAATACCGCCCCACATTAATGACCTGGTAAAAGCATTTGCATTAGTAATTAATTTTACAAAAGATGCAGCTGGAATAGCAGCAGTGCCAAATCTTGATATAGCTTCTGTTAAATCACCAGTAATTTTATTGTCATATGGTTTTGAAACATATTCTTGAAATTTTGTATTTAAAGATGTTGGTATTATTTCTTTACCAAAATTAGTAATTGCTTGGACACCACTTTGTAAAAATTCACTTCCCATAATTGGGTTTTTTATATCAAACCCTATTTTATTTAGACCAGCCGTCATCATATCAACTGGCAAACCAGCAATTGTAGCAAGATTTTTTGGTATTTCTACCATGCCTTTTCCAATACCAATTGGTACTGCACGAGCAACAGTACCAACTATACTTTCTTTATCATCAACAACTGGCTCTACTTTTTCTTTAGGCTTATTAACAACACCGATATTAAAAAAAGTAGCTGTTTCTGCTGCTTCATAATCATTTTCTATTTGGTCTAAATAACTTGTCATTGTATGCTATCAACCCTAAATTTTTTAAAAGTTGTTATTTCTCTTCTTAAATTTTGTACAAGTAAATCACTTGGTTTAAAAAAAGTTGGATTATTTTTTATATAATCTAACGTAGATTGAACTGGTTTATTTTCATCAAACACTATTTGATTTGTAAGCATTGAGTTTATACTAGTAATATAATCAACAGCGGATTGCTTCATTGTTTTACGAAATTCTAATTCTTTTTTATCATAAATATCTTTTGCTTTTGCGATAGTGTTTGCATAAGTAATAGGTTTTTTAGTTCTATTTTGCTCTAGTTTCCACTCAAATAACAAGCTCTGTGCATCATCAAACATAAGCTGTAAAGATTTACCAGCTGCACCGCTAGTATCTGCATTTTCATTGTAACTTAATTTTGTTCTGAAAAATTGCTTTGCGTCTTTAAATCCATCATTTATTTCAGTTTGAACCGCATTTAGAAAAGTTAGATACTTTGAATCAGATAATCCTGAAGCATTTGCTTCAACAAGTGCAGCTGTTAAAATATTATTTCTATCAGCTTCTTCCAATATTTTTAATGTTGATCTATCAGATTTATCACTGCCTTTTGTTTCAGGCTGTCTAATTCCTATCAATAATTCTGTTTCTCTAATTTTACTTGTAGTTTTGTAGTATCCTCTTGATTTGAGTATTTGATGATTTTTTATAGCGCCTTCTACTTGTTTAGGATCAGATAAATCAATGTTAATAACTTTTGCATAAAGACTATTATTTATACCTTCTAATTCTTTTTCTTTAGCTTCTTTTACTTTTTCTCTATCTTCATCAAATTCTTCAGCTGCTTTTAAAATTTTATCACGCATTTTTGTTTTATCGCCAATAAGATTTATGGCATTATTTAAAACAACATTATCACTTTTGCCGTCTACTATTTCCATAGCTACAGCCATAGCGCTTGGTGATTTTTTCATTTCTTTTAAAACTAATCCATCAACAAGTACTTCAGCAGAATTATCAAAGGCTGATGTATATTCTTTTGAATTGTAATCACCATTCATAAGAGCTTTAGTTAAAATACCTGGATTAAATGAATTTGTAGAAAAAAGTTTTTTAAAATTTTCTAATGCATCACCAGGATTTTCTGCACTTATTATGGCGTTGACAGTTTCATCAGTATTAAAAGATATGTTTGATTTATTTATCTCAATAATTCTAGAATTATTTTTTTTCACATAATCAATGATTGCAGAACTATAGACCTCTTGTCCTACAACCATAAACCTAGATTGTGATTTTTTAGAACTTAAATAAGGTTTTTTAGTTATGGGATTTATTTTTATACCCATTTGATACTGTTTTAGTATCTGTTTCATTTTACCCTTGGTTTCTTTTTCAGCCTGGATAGGATTATTGTTTTTTAACGCTTTTAATTTTTCTTGCTCAAATTCAGCAACAATCGCTTTTTTTGCTGTATTAACTTCGGTATCAGTTTCTATCTCTAGCTTTCTCATACCTATTTCAGTAACAGTGTCACCAATACTAGATATAGTTCTAGCTACAGCTGTAGCTGCATTAGGATTAAGACTAGCTGTTAAACGTTGTCCACCGCCGCCACGAATACCAAATCCAGTTTGTTGTTTATATGTAGGTACTCTCATTTAAGCACTCGCATAGGTTGTTGCAGCTTTTCCTATAGCGGCTATCTTCATTGCTCTTGCTTGTTGCTTTGCTTCATAATATGCAAGTTGTCCTCTTAGCCTTTCGTTAACTGCATTTTCTCTATAATCACTTGCTGTAGCAGCTGCCTGGCGTCTTTGATTTTCATTATCTATTTCA
>Ga0209348_1000681_pt1 | contig 17162 bp, 14 predicted proteins | sample ETNvirenome_2_30_FD_184065 | JGI IMG/M metagenome (GOLD analysis project Ga0209348, IMG submission 184065) | Marine viral communities from the Pacific Ocean - ETNP_2_30 (SPAdes) (version 2) | ecosystem: Environmental > Aquatic > Marine > Oceanic | place: Pacific Ocean | collected 2013-06-22
GCAACGATATCGGCAGCAGTTGCTAACATGAAATCTTCACCAACTACTTTGCAACCATTACGATCTTCTTTAAGAGATCCAATACCACGAGACGAAACTCCGAGTGTAACACCCTCACCAATAAGTGATTTTGCAATCTTACCCATTGGTGTATCTAGAATTTGTGCTTTTCCGATAAAGTTATTTCCTTCTTGACGAAGAGAAGTAATTTTATGAGAAACACGATCAAGATTTACAGTTGGACCTTCAGGATGTCCAAGTTCACCAAGTGCACGTCCTTTTTTAACGAACGACTCATTGTATCTTCCAACTTCTTTTGCAAGAGTTTGAACAGGATACATTCTCCCATTACGATTTTTGATGTCACCTTGTAAGAAAACACCTTCAATGTACATTTTCTTTTTAGCACCTTTTCCTTCGGTGATAAACTTAACGGTTGAAATTTCTTCTGTAATGAGTTTCATTTTTCTAATTTGTAAATCCGACTTTTGTTGCTTTAAAATTACCACCTGTGGAGTAAATGTTATATGATGTAGGTTTTTCAATGTATTCAATGCCATTAGTAGGAATGCTAATTGAACCAGCACCACTGTAACTACTAATTCCTTGAGGATCATCAACTGATAAAACAATTGTAGAATTACTGGAATTAAAAACTCTTACGAGTGTTGCTCCTCCAACGGTGGTACTATTACCAACTCCTGTGGTTACACTTTCTTCACTCCCCAACATTAAAATTCTGTTTGACATTACTCCTCCTCAGGTGTTTCAGTATTAGATATGTTTTCAGGTTCTGATTCTATCTCTGTTTCTGTTGATGGATCAAACATTGATACAGCAACATCGGAACGTTGTGATTCTATCTTTTCTGCTGCTTTAGCATACAAAGTATCCTTTATTTTATCACTAATATCCGCGGCGGAAGAATCAGTTGCAATCAAATCGATAATTTCGTTCATTGTATTGTATTGACTATTATTATAACTTTATTTATATCTCAGCCTTTTTAGTATCTTTTTGTACTTGTGCATCAGTGACACCACCATCAATTTCTGGTTCTGTTGGAACATCACCCATCATACCCATTTCACCTTCTGCAGGTAATGGTTCTCCAGTAATTGGATCAATGGCATTTGGATCTGGAATAACACCATCTTTAATTTCTTGTTCGATCTGTTCATCAATTTCAATAATTTCACTATCTGTCTGACGTAGTATTTTTCTTCTCACAAATTCATTTGAATAATACTTTCCAATGTAAGGTTCAATTGTTGCAAGAGTTCCAAGTCTCTCATTCATCATTTCAGTTTCTTTGAGTTCTGCAAACTGATTATCATAAATGAAATCATATTGTATATGCTCTCTCATTGTTTCCCAATCTTCGGGAGTTACAATATTTTTTAAAATTAACTGAGTTTTAAGAATATCATTAAACATTTGTGCAAATCTTTTTCTTAATCTTCCCACAAATTTAGAGAATTTAAGTTCGTCTCTTAATATTTCAGATGAACGTCCTAAATTAAATCCACCATCTGCTGCAATTCTCGATTCAGGAACACCAAGTGCACGATATAATTTCTTCTGGAAATATTCAATATCAGCAAGTTCACCAAGATTTTGTCCACCAGGTAATGTTGTGATTTCAGTTCCACGACCACCTTCTCTTCTTGGTAACCAGAAATCTTCCATCATTGACATGAACTTACGATCATCTCGAATCTCACCAGTGCTTGCATTATAAACTAACTTATTACGATAACGATACATCACTTCTTTTAGATATTGCTCTGCTTTTACCTTTGGAAGATTACCGACATCAATATAAAATATTCTTCTTTCTGGTGCTCTTGATAATCTGTAAATTACAAGACTGTCTTCAATCATTCTTAATTGATTAAGTGCCTTGATTGCCTTGTGCATATATGACAAAACACTTCCTTTATTACGATCAATTAATCCAGAGGTGCAATATGTAATTGCATCTTTTGCAATCTTCACACCTTTTGCTCCACCACCACCAGTTGCAATACTTGTTGGATAATTTGGTGCAGGAGTGTATAAGAAATACTCTTCAATTTCGGGACTTAGTACGTCTCCATTATCTCCTCGACTTGCAACAATATTAGTATATTTTTCGTTATTATTTTTCTTTTTTTCTTTTCGTATAAATTTTATTTTTAGTGAATCAATATATCTTAAATCTTTGATACCCTCTTCTGGTTTCTTTTGATCAATAACTTTTAGATAAGTTAATTTTCCATCAATATACCAATTTCGAAATATCTCATGCGCCTTACGATCAAAATCTAATATCTCTTTGATTGTTCTGAATTCTTCTCTAATAATCTTCTTTAATTTATCACTTGCATTTAAATTAGATAATTCTATTTCTACAGGAGAATCATACAAATCACTCACTATTGCTTCATTTACAACATCTTCAATTGCACCATCACATTCTGGATGAAGTGCCATTTCACGATATCTACGAATTAAATCAAATTCATTTTTGTATATACCTTCAATATCTACATACTGACCATAAAAACCACTTGTTACATAAAAGTCTGACCCGTCCTGATTGTTTTCAGGAACGGGTGAAACTAACGGTGCTGATTTACTATCTTCATCCTCAACTGAGAACCCAAAAAGTCTTGCCATTATAATTTTGATTTAATCTTACTTTATTATAACACTATTTAGCTCAATTAGCCAATTAGATAATATCTTCTCCACCTGCTGAACTGCTAGGTCCTTTTCGTGCTTCCCACCAGTGGACTTGCATTTCAACTGTGAATTCTTCTATAGTATCAGTTGTTTCATAGTTTAGATCTATAGTTGATATATTAGTTGGGAAAATATCCCAGAACTTATAGGATCTAAGAACTGAACCATCTCTATCTAATTGATGAACAATAGCATCTTTTTGATAAGACTCAGGATCTGTAAGTCCTGTGGCATCATCTAGTTTACTAATTGCATTCATCCATTTTTCCATGGCAGATCTGATTGCAAAATCAGTGTCATTAATGACTGTAACTGTCCATGTTTCGAATGTTCTATCTCCTGCAACTTTTAAAATACGACCTCTAAAGGGTATTTCAACTGGAGCAATGGTTGATGATGGAAGAGCAGCTGCTTTTACCAAAAATCTTGATTTAGATAAAACATCATTTGCGATTGCAACAGCATCTGGGAATGCTAACTCTACCTCAAAGAGATTCGGTCTAGCACCACCACCAGATAATCTGCTTTTAAAATCACTAATTTTCCTTAGTGGAATAGTGTTTTGTTGTTGACGTGAAGGCATCTTTTTTTAAACCTCTAAATTAATTAAACGGAACCGATTACTTCTTCAAACGATACACCACTTCGAGTGGCAATAAATGTGAGACCAATGAAGTTAATTGATCTTGCAGGTTTAACATATATATCTGCAACAAACTCATTTGAGTCTATAATTGCTGCAGTATTATTTGTTTCATCACAAATAACCACATAATCTTGAATTCCTCTCTTAGCCTGCACATCACGGAGGAATGGTTCAATAATATTCACAAAGTTTGCCCTTGTGATCTCATCATTAAATTCAAATAACTGATCTTTTGCAGCAGCAGAGATTGCATCTTCAAGGAAGATAAACAATCTACGAACGTTAATTCTGTCGAATGCTGATCTCTTGGCAAATCCAGTCTTATCACCAAACAAGATAATTCCTGAACCAGGTGAGAAGATCACTGGATTAATTCTATTTGAATAAAGTTTATCTCTTTGTAGTTTGGTTGGATTATATGGAAGTTTAACTGCATTTAAAATCGCACCTCTATCAGTTCCTGCTGGTGAGAACCATGGGAAATCATTGATATCGGTTCTTGCACAAGTTCCTGCAATATCACCATTCAGTGGGACATAACGGAACTTATCGTTAAACCTGTCATACATGTACTTGTATCCACTATCAAACACTGCGAATGATGAGGATGTTATTGGACTAAAGAAGTTTACAACGTTTTCTGTGATTTGATCATCACTTAAAATTGTTGCTGCAGTTTGGTCACTTGTATCTGATATCATAGATCCTCTATGAGGAGATATGAATGCGACTGCATCTTTTCTTATGTCTGCAACTGCAATTAACTTAGTTGCAAGAGCTCTTGTCCTATCTTCTGGATATTTACCAGATCCCATGAGTAAGAAGTCTACATCGACTGTGGTGTCATTTTCAAATTTTCCGTATCCACCGATTAAATCATCAACTCCAGAATCTAACGCTCCTGTAGAAGTTATTAGACCTACTCCCCCATAATTTAATCCACCAGATAATTTGAGATCTTGTTTTCCAGAGGCATTAAAGATTATACCTTCAGCATTTTGATCCCATCCACCATCACCAAACTGAGTAAATCCACTACTGAATCCAGTTGTTGTTACTCCAATGACATCTCCAGATGTTCCAAAAATGTTATTTGAATTTGTTTCTAACCAAGTTCTCCAGTATGAACGAGAACCAACTGAAAACTCAGCATCTTTTGCTTTTGAAAGATTTAAGTGTTTCTCTAAAATAGTTCCTGAGTTACCTGTAATTTCACCCTCTGCATCAATTACTACTACATGAACTTCATCAAATCTACCACCTCTTGATTCAGCAAAGTCTGATGTTCCTGGTTTATCAGCAACTGTATTCCACTTAACTGTTGTTAAAGTTTCTGTTCCTCCAACTGTTGCAGAACTAATTGCAAGTTCCTGCTGATCAAACCAATCAAAAACATTAGATGAAATTGATGTTGAACTTGAATCACCATTAAAGAACACACTGACTGAAGCAAGTTCACCAGCTGGGAATTGTAAAATACTACCACCATTTACCTTTGAACTTATATCAACAGTTGTTGTAATACCAACTGAACCTGCACTTGAAGATATAGTAGTTGTAACTTCACCAACATCTGCATTCTTAGTTAAGAATTTAACTGTGGATCCATCAGCATGTTGAAGTGCTGATGTTCCTTGTGATCCTCTTGATAATCCTGTAATCTTTCCAAGACCAATAGATGCTCCTGTGGCATCAATAATTTCAGTTCCAATTCCAATAAACTTATTGGCACCAACAACTCCTGATAATCCAGCTGTGGCAATACCAATTTCAGTTGCACCTGTAGTTAATGGTGCATCACCTGCTTGATCTAGAACTCCTGAACTGTTATTAAAGAATGAAGTAACAGCAAAACCAGCAGTTTGTTGAACAGCAGTTGTACCACCAAATGCACGACTTATGGTTGCAGATGTTGTTCCTGCTCCACTATTTGGGAAATCAATCGTGTTTGTTCCTGAACCGTTGGTTTGATTAAACTTGTATGTATTGTTATAATCGTATGCATACTCTGTGTTTCCAGCAGATACATTACTTAAAAACTTAACTTCAACACTAGGTCCTACAACATTACCAACTGATTCAGTATTAACTTTAGTGATAATACCCTTAAAGTATCCATCCATCAATTCTGTAGTTCCTGCTCCAGTCTGTCTAACTGTTCCAACAGGGGGTGTTTGTGTTACTCCCATACCAACCGATAGACCAGATACACTTCCTAAAGGAATTATTTGATCTGCTAAAGCATCTATGATTCCAACTCTTAATCCATTTGCCCAACTACCAGGATTCTTAGCAGCAACTGTGGTTCCTGGAAGAGGATTATCCGCATAACCTAAATCATCGTAATGATCTACACTTTTTATTTTTATCGAATTTCCTTCAGAATTGGCATTCTTGAGTCCAGCATCATCTGCTCTAATAACACTTAATTGTCCACCATATGCTAGATAGGATGATCCAACCATCCAAGTTTCATACTGTTTGTCAGTATCATATGGTTGTCCAAATTTATTAACTAAATCGTCCTCATTAACCACACTGGTAGGAACATCCACTGGTCCTTTCTCATAAGGTCCAACAATACCTCCGATTTTATCGGTGGTGGGATCTACATTACCAATTGTTAGGTCAACTTCCCTTACCAAAATTCCAGGAGATGCTAAATTTAAAGGCATCTTGTTTTCTCCTCGCAATCCAAAATTAACTAAAAATATTTATTAAAACGGGTATTTTGGATGGGGAAACATTGCATGAACACCCTACCAATCAGGGTACTCGTATTCTTTACATAAGTTATTTTTTCTTCTATTTTCGACTATTCTTCTTACAGTACATATCTTACATTCATAGGAATATGAAGAAATTAAATTTTTTCTATTTTTACGAATTAGATAAAAACCATCAATCAAATCTTTCACTTCTCCACAAACTCTACATTTTCTTTCTGAAAAAAGTAGGTGTCCCAGTTTGAATTGATCGTCAAATTCCACTACATATAGTCCCACATATAAGAACGATCACCATATTCATCTGCATACCATCTTTCACCATTTACATCAACCGTAACTGTATCATCTAAACCATCATTAATAAAACCAAATGGTGCCATATCTTGTTCAATTTGATTCTTTTGCTCTTCATATATTCTTTTTCTTATGTCATTATCTGTCATTTCTTTAAAATATTCTTGTGCGACCAACCATGCAAATAAAACTAAACACATTGCTAAATCATCATTACATCCTTCCTCTGCCTCAAATGAATTATGTTTTTGAGCAAATGTAGTTAACTCTGATATAATCTCATAGTCACAAGTTAATAATTTATTATCTTCAATCATTGTTTTCAAGTTACTACAACCAAGTTTTTTAACTGCCGAAGTAGTTCTTACACCTAATTGTGTTTTCTTTCCACTAAATCCTTGTCCAACAACTTGACCTGCTCTTCCTCTCATTGATGCCATGAGTAAATTTTCATACTCTAAATCATACTGAATGATACTTGCAACTTGATCACCAATATCATTTACTTCAACTAATAAGTATGCATTATTATAACCTTTTGCAACGTCAAGTATAATATTGGGAAATAACATTGGTTTAACTTCATTATTTCGATACTTTGCAACTACCTTATATGGAAACTGAGTAACATCAAATACTATAAATGCAGAGTAATCATTTCCTAAACCTCTTGCCACATCAACTGTTATTATGTAATTATGCTCCTTAACTGGATTTTCATAGATATCTAATCCAGCATTTTTTGTAATAGGATTATCATATACCATGTTTCTCAATACAGCAGGATTAATAAGAGTATTAACTGATCCTAAAAATTCGCATTCAAACTCAACCTTGAATTGTTGTTCTGACGTGTTTGCAATAGTTTGTTGTTTCCAATGCTCATCTCTACCTGGCACCTCTGACCAATGAACATCAGTTGGGATGTATTCATTCTTACCACGTTCGGCATCATGCCACATTCGGTAAAAATGATTCATACCACGAGGAGTAGATACGATAATTACTTTTGTATTTGTACCAGATGAAATTGTGGGATATACAGATGCAAAGAAATCTTCTGCAACGTGGTTTGGAACGAAAGCAAATTCATCCAAAAATAATATGTTAAATGACATACCACGAACAGCAGATGCAGATGTGGATGCTGCTAATATCTTTGATCCATTTTCTAATTCTAAACTTCCTTTATTCCAAGCAATAATACCTTGTTGCATCCATCTTGGTAAATTTTCATATGCAGTCTGCAATCTACCTAATAAATCAATAGCAATTTTTGCCTTGTTCGCAAGAATACCAATATTTACATTATCATTAAACACTGCATAGTGAAGCAAATAAGATACCACAGTAGTAGATTTACCAGTCTGACGAGGCATCTTACAAATGTTAAATCTATTATTATGAAAATTATTTACTAATTTTTCTTGGAAAGGGTATAAATTAAAGTTAACTAATCCCTCATCAAGAGAAACAATTTTAATATATTTCTTTGCAAAATAAACAGGATCTTGCTTACACCTCATAAATTCAATGACATTTTCTTCAGTGAATTCTATAGGTGTATTTGCTTTTTTTAAATTTGGATTACCAAGATATACATTATCAACCATAATTTATCAGCAATTCCAACGACGACGTGCTTGTCTTAATCTGCTATCTGGATCTTTTGCTGCCTTTGGAAACTTCTTCATCTGACCTGCACTTCTTGCACAATAACTTTTTCTGCGATTTGCTGCCTTTGAACCCTTCTTTAACTTAGATGGTTCTGTAGTTACAGCAGTCTTTAATTTAGAACCAGGATTTTTACGACGATATGCTTCGACACCCTTCTGTGTCATACCAGCACCACTTTTAGTTGGTCTTTTGTGTCCTGACTTGACACTCATACCTTTCATATCATCTTCACTTAGTTCGATTTCGTCTCTCCAATTTGAAGATTCTTTTTTCATCTTCTTCGCAACAGCATCCTGCTCTTTTTTTCTAAGCATTGCTTCTTTCTTTGCATTATTCATCATCATAGAAGTAGTAACACCAACTTCCTCATCTACCTTATATGCAGGAACCTTTGCTCCTTTAACACCACGACGTGCTTTGTGCTCCTCTCTACGTTTCTCAATAGTCTTACCTCTTTTATTTTCAGAGTCAAACATTGCAGGTGTATCATGACCTGGTCCCATTCTTCTATAGTTTCTGATAGATGCTTTACCATAATCAGAACGACCTTTATCTACCTTTGCCTCTGGTATCACTTCTTCTCTAGTGACACCTGCCTTTGCTCTTTCTTTTTCAGCAACAGATCTAATCACCATCTTTAACTTATTCTTAAGTGAATAAGGATTATCTTTTTTTTCTAATCTTGGATGTTTTTTTGCTATCTCAGATATGTAACCCTCAGAAGTATCTGTAGTATGTTGTTTATCTGGTTCGTTTTTTGCTAAATTTTTCTTTTTCTGTTTATCTGTTATCTTTGGTCCACCCATTGGGTCACCATATTCATCTCTTTGAACTTCTTCATTCTTGGGAACACAATTTGGAACCATTTTACCACCTTTCTTTTTCATACCAACTTGCTTATGAGTATCCCAACAGGGATCACCATCACCCTCTCTTACAGTTTCAACTTCCTCCTTTTTTACGCAGTTTGGATACCTCTTACCAAACATTGTCTTCATACCTTTCTTTTCATATCCCTTCCAGCATTTTTCTTGAAACTGTTGGAATGAAATACCAGTTGGTTCAAACTCTTCTTTCTTACTACTGTTACCCCAGTTCGCAGCACCTACCTTACGACACTTAACTAATGCACCTGATGCATATGCACTTGGCCATACTGAATATCTTGACTTAACCTTATGATAACAGGCATCTTTACTCCCACTACCTTTACCCTTCTTGTCTTTCACTTCATTAAGTTGAGTTTCTTCTTTCATTTTTTTCTTCCTAGGACTATCAGTTGAAACGTAAGTTGGTTTCGCAGCACCAGTTTTAGATTGTTGACCAGGATCTGCTTTCTTTTTGCGACGAGCAGCAGATAATCTTTCTGACTTACTCATACTTGCTCTCTTTGCAGAGGATACACATTTAGGTGTTCCTTCACCAGGTTCATCACTCGCACAGGTTCCACCTGTAACTACATTAACCCAACCACCTTTTCCGTCTTTGGATTTAGAACCCTTAAACCATTTATGTAGTGATCCTTCACTCATTCCTCCTCCATTACCACCACCGTTGGATCCACCGTTTCCATTACCATTTCCACCATTTCCATTACCATTACCATTCCCACCATTACCATTACCATTTTTCTTTTTACCATTATCATTTTCAGGTCGTAAGTAACCACCATAACCTATTCGATACCCTGTAGGAATTGGTTTACACTTTTTTTCATCATAACAATAATAATAACCAGATTTACACTTTTTCATTTTTGTTACTCTTACCAGTATTATTTAGAAATTGTTGTTTCAGCATTTTTGAAAGATCGGATGTTGAACCCACAAACAAAGCATTATTTGTAACATTATTTGTAGTTTTTGCTTTATCTTCATCCACTTCTTTAACTTTTTTTTGTAGATCCATTAATTTATCAGTGCTGTCTGCAACACTTTTGATCAATTGACCTGCAACTTCATATGCTCTTGGACTCGCTGTTTCACCAGCAACTTCCATGATACCATTTATTGCTTCCTGTCCCTTTTCAATTAAGGAATACAATTGTCCTCTAGTATAATCATAATCTTTTTCAATGTCATTTGATTTGGATAATTGATCTTTTTTAGATGCTATTGGTTGAATATCAACTTCAGTGGTTGTATTCAGTGCCTTTTCAATGCTGTCGTAATTATTATCAGACATAATTAAATATCCTTACCTTGTGTAGGACTATAAGATTTAGCATCAGAAAAAATTGAAGTAGTTTCACTAAATCCAAAATCATCATCGGGTCCTGCAGTAACAGGATCTGGTGTAACTGTGTATCTCTGAACACGTTTTGCTGTTTTAGTGTTAGTGTCAGGATAGTAATCGACCTGAACTTTTTTGATAAGACCTTCAGAGGATTCTGCAATAGGTCCGAATAAATATGTTTTTGCTGTAAAGTTTAAGGTGTATATAAGTGCTCTTCTTGTACTAAAGTCTCCTTCATAATCATCTTGAAAATTAATACTATCCAAGACAATTGGTATATCTCTTTTTTCACCAATAGATTTTACAAGATCCACTGTTAGATTGAATGATGGTTGAAAATATGGAAGTATTTGTTCTACAATTTGTAATGCATCATCATTCAGTTTAGTTAGAACATTTAATTCAAACCCAACATTGTAAGGTACAGGCATGTAAACCTTTTTCATATTGGTTCCATCAGATGCTTTAAAAGTTTGTGTAACACCAGTTTTTCTTGTTGAATCATAATTAACACTTGTCATCTCAAATGACATTCTTGGTAGTGTTATTTGAACTGGTTTATTTAAATCTGCTTGTTGCTCTAATCTTGCAAGAAATTTTTGAGAAGGACCATATGCCAATGGCACTTTCATCTCACTATATGTGTTTCCTGTAGAGTCATCATGACGAATATAAATTTGATTGAACAATGTTCCAAAAGAAACAATTGTCTTTCTCATTATTTCGTGATAGTAATAAGTTCCTAACATTAAAATGTACCAAATGGATTTCCTTCTGAAAAGTCAATGATGTCATCAGCCTCACTTTCGATTTCATCACCTTTATCGTATTTATCAACAAATTCTGCTGACTCTATGTAATCCACTGTATATTGTGCTTCGGATGTTGAACCAATTGCAATATCACCAGAGACAAATGTTCCGTCTGTAGTTCCTAATTTAAGAGTATTTGTAGTGACATTCCAAGTTTTAACTCTACCTTTTGCACCAGAAATAGAACCTGTGACGAGTTCATTGAACTTATATGTTCCAATACCAGTAATTACAGGAGGAGGTGACACGGTTGCCACACCTGTTGTTGAATCATATCCTATACCAGCATCTGATATTAATACTTGAGTAATAGTGTTACCAGTGCTTACTACAACTCTTCCCGTTGCAGTTCCTATTCCAGATGATGGTGTTCCAAAGAATATTTCGGGTGCAGTTGGATATCCATCTCCAGCATCAGATATAATCACCTGTCCCACACCAGATCCATTTGTAACTAAATTAGCAGTGGCAGCAGCACCAACACCATAAGATGTTGATCCAATTCCAAGAATCGTAGAAGCAGCACTAACAATGGTAACTGTAGGTGTGACAGTATATCCAGCACCAGTGTTTGTCATTAATATTTCTTTAATTGAATGTACACCATTTACTGACGTTGTTATTGCTACAGCAGTCGCATCAATTCCACCACCTGGAGCAGGAGTAATTGAAACTGTAGGTACTTTTGTATAATCATATCCATCATTGTTTAAGATAATATTTCTAACATAACCAGATGTTGTGGTAACTCCTAAAGTTGCAGTTGACCCAATAGAAATTAACTTTAATGAAGTAATATATCCTTGATCAACAAGAGTATCATCAATTTCCTCCGTAACTCCACTAATTTGATCCCATCCACCAACTTCATCTTGAAGTTCAAAGAGTTCACATCTAAGTTCATAAACATAATTCTTACCTAACTGGTAGAAAGGTTGCTCATGTTCTACAAATTTAATTTCAAAAAGTCTTTGCCCTAAAGGAAAAAATATGAGATCTCCTTCACTGGGTCTGGTTGAAACTTCAATTTGATCTTCTGGTAATACATCTAAAAATGGTGCAATAAAATCTTCAAACCTCTCTTTTGATATTGTTAAAATAACTTCGTCCTTCAAACTCATTCCAAATTTAGTCATCACATCACCAGCACCACCATATCCTTCATAAGTATTGACATATGCTTCAATTGCAAAATTATCAACAAAAGAGGAGGATTCAAGTTCTGTAAAAATATTATCTTTATTAACTATTCTTCTAGGTAAATATGCAACCTCAACACCATAAATTTGAAGTTGTTCATTTATAAGACTTTGTATAAGTCTTTGCTCACTTTGTGATCCTTGAAGGAAAAAGGGATTTAATGCCATTATTCACTATCCTATAAAATCAAAAGGTGGTAACTCATATTCCTGAGACATCCTTTCTTTAATTGTATCTAATTCTCTTTGACCATCATCGTATATCTCTCTTCCATTTAATTCAATACCACCTGGTAATTTTGTTCCTCTAAACTTTATTAAGTTCATACCCCATTGTTTTTTCATCAATGCTGTTAAATATTTTTTAACAAAATAATCATTATATATTTGACTGAATGAATCTGGATCAAGTGCTCTGAAACAATCAAGAACCAAGAAAGTCCCTGCCTCTTCTGCTCCCCAATCAATATCCAAATATAATCTATCTTGTCGTTGATTAAATCTTATTTGTTTATCTGTAGATAATAAGAAATCTATATCTTCTAATCGAGTTTTGACCATACTATATTGTAATAATTCAACTGAATTGAAGTAATACAGATCATTTAAAAATAACTGATATTTGATACTAAACATACTTCCAGATATTGAACTAGTATCAAATTTAAATATTTTTTCAACTCCTATGACTGATTCAGGAACTTGCAAATAATTTGAGTTTTCGTACCAATTAAAACTTGTACTTGCAATACCAACTCCATTAGTTGTAGTTGTTGTCGTTACAATACCAACTCCTGTTGTTCCAGTGGCTCTTCCTCTATCAATATCATCTTGGGTCAAAACATATTTCAAATACATTTTTTCAACACCATTGTAGTGTCTCTCGTTGAATAATTGAATAGTATCATCAACAAGATCATCAATTTGATCATCATCAATATTGATTTCTAAAACAGGTGCACCTAGTTGTCTTAAACAATATTCAACTAATTCCTGTTTAGTGGTTGGTTTTGCCATCAGAATGCACCTCCATCGATTAATTGGGCAGTTAAGGTTCCAAGTACAGTGACACCTATTCCAGTGGTTGCCATTTTTTCGTCACCATTGAAAAATAGTTTTACATCTTGATTAGCAGTGGCTTCAATATATGTCTCAGTACTATCCTCTTTTTGAAGTTTTAAAACATTACTACGAATTCTGAGATCACCACCAGTATTTTTTATAAAGGTATTACTACCTCCATGCCAAATTTGGAAATCAGTATTATCTCCAAATACTAATCGAGTATTATTGAATAAAGTTAAATCACTTGTAGAGTAATTCCATCTTGCGTTAGTGTTCGCACCTTTGAAAACTACATTAGCATCATTGAATGTAGAAACACCAGTTACATTAATACCACGAGGGAATGCTGCAGCATCTGCATTAACACCTTGAAAAGATGTTGCAGTAGCAATTCCATTTATAATTATACCATCATTGGTTGTAACAAATTTTTCAGCATCATTGAAGTAAAGTCTTACACCTTCATCATCTTGAAATACTGCTGAAGTTTTTCCAGATTTTGCTTGAATAATAATATTTCCACCATCATCATTATCTACATTATTTCGAATGAATAAAGGTCCTGTATTATTATCAATGAATGATCCCGTTCCATTATGATATAATTCAAGATCATTCTCATCACCAAACATAAGTTTGTCATTATCACCAAACAATGCTGAAGATGCAAAACTTACATTACTCGAAAAAGTTGAAAGACCAGCTACGAATAATGATGATACTGTTCCAAGAGTTGATATTCCAGTAACTTTTAAATGTTGACTGGTTGTTACTCCTGAAACACCCAAAGATGCAATCGTACCAATACCAGTTACATCTAAATTTCTTGCTGTAATTTCATCAAGATTAATATCACCACCAACAGTAAGATTTCCATCAAAAAATACATCACTTTTTGCAGTGATGATTCCTACAAACGTAGAAATACCAGAAACATGTAATTGAGTAACAGAAGCTATACCACCAATTACATTTCTGGCTTGTTCAGCTAAAAGTGTTCCTCCAGCTTGACTGGAAAGAACTTTTATCGCATTTGCTTGACCAACTCTTACTTTAATTGATGACATTACCTTGTAACTCCCTCCCTAATAAGGGCTGCACCTTCCACAACTCTCGTTTTATCACCAGCACCATCAGTTAAAATTATATCATAAAGATATCTACCAGGTTTTATAGCAGTTGGAACAGTTTGTGATGGAGTCAGTGAAATTTGTATTCTACCTTGACTCGCATTAACTTTATTCGTGGTGAATTCTACTTTTTTTGTACTACCACCATGTTTTCTAAGTTGAGCTGTTATAGTAAAATCTGAGACATTTAAAGGACCAGAATCATCACTTTGAGTTAAAGTAAATTCTTGAGCAAATGTGGCTCCTGCGTTGATTACAAGATTAGAAACAAATACAGCTGCCATTTATATACTTAAATAATTTCTTCTACTATTTAGGACTTATTGAGGTTATTAACTAAAAGTGCTAAAGATGCTTTAATATCATCAATATCTTTTCTTAAATTTTCAATTTCCTTATCCTTTCTTTCTGTATATTCTAAAGATCTAACATATTGATTATATCCTTGATTGTCACAGTTAACTATAGCACCACTTTTTTCATCACGATACAGATTTGAGTGTCCCTCTACTTTTATCATCTTATAGCAATACTCCTGAGTTCTTTAATTCTAGGTGTTTTTGCTTGAGATGTACTAATCATAACTATTTTAATAGTATATCCGATGAATAAATCTAAATTATCTGCAGTATATTGATATTCTAAAAATTGATCTTCAGTGCTAGGATTGATGAATGAATCAGATCTACCATCATTTTTATCAGAATCTTTTACACTATCATCTTGATCTATATTTTCAAAACCAGGAAATAGTTCAAATCCTTGCATCACTTCATCAGAGTCTGCTTTTATTAAGTGATAAAGAACTCGGAAATCAGTTTCAGCAGGTCTAACAGCTGAAATTAAAACCTTTAGAGAACTAGCTGGATTTTTTAAATCAACTGTATTAGAATAATAAACAGATGAGTGAGGATCATCTAAAACACTATTTACTCTATTATCTGATGGATAATTATCAAATCCAATTGGATTATTTATTCTATGATTAATAAATTCAGTTTTAGATTCTGAAAGATAGACAATGGGAGATATGTATTGATTATTAGATGAGAAATCTAAAATTGTTGTAAATGATTTATTTCGAGGAATACTTGATAAGTACTGATTTTCATTAATTTTTGATGCAACAATTGAAACATCATCCAAAGAATTTATAGTGTTTATTTGAATAGTTTCAAATCCTCTATCATCAAAAGAATTTTCATTTCCATCAACACTAGTCCCAGATATAGTCCTAATACTTCCTGTTATGCCTGTTCTAGACCCATCAACTCCACTTGGGGTAATTGCACTATATCTTGGAACTAAAGCAGAATATAGGATGTTCTGAGTGCCTTTTACTGAAGGTCCACCAATAGCAGGAGATGATTCAAATGAATCAACTTTGAATGATAATTGAGGTTTATCACCATTTACACTATCAGTTAATCTGTTTTCTCCATTTGTAGAACGATCAAAACTTAAATGATAATGATCTAGTCCAAAATTATCTGTAAGATTTATTCCAGATACTTCTAATCTTCTCAGAGAAACACCACCTAATTCATATTTTTCAACTGTTGCCCCTTGATTGTGAGAAACAGGTATCGTATTATCAACACCACGAATACTACCAGGATCTGATGCTATTGTTAAAACACCACCAGCAGTATCTCTATATCCAATAATTTCATCACCAATTTTAACATATCCAATATAACCTGTTGTACCGTTAACATCAATACCTTCAAATTTTTGGAATGGAACTGTAGATGCAACACTAATCACACCAGTTTCGTCTCTAGATAACTGAGCAGATAAAGTAGATGGAGTAACATCTGAAGTTATATCACTTAGTTTTACTTTGTTTGTTACTGAATACATTCCATGATTGAAATGATCAACTCTTAATATATTTCCAGCATTTAAACCAGTTTCATTTATATCAATTGTGCTGTCTCTAACAGTTTTATTTGATGTGTGTACAGTTCCATCATCTTTAAAGTAACTTAATCCGATACCAATAGCAGTATCCCATGATGAAGATTTTTTACCTTGAATATTAGTTAAATACAATGTATCAATTTCATTTCCATTCGTAGTTATTGTAAATTCAGCACCTGTTCCAGTTCCACCACCTAGAGAAGATGTAACTATTCCAACAACATCACCTGTTTGATATCCTCTACCTGTAGTGTTAGTTGTGGTTGTAACTCCAGTAATGACACCACCAATACTACCATCACTATCAACATTTAGTTTTAACCCAGATCCAGATCCAATAATATTGAACGTATCTACAGATACTCCAGATAAATTTCCACCAATTGCTGATCTATATCCAGTTCCTGATTGTGCAATACTTACAGTTCCTGCAGCAGCACCAGTTGAATTTATCACAGCAGTGCTAGTGTCCCACTTACCAGATATTTTTCTACCTGGTGTAAGATAAAGATGTAATTGATTGTCACCAGTTCCACTTGCATAAGTTTCAATTCCAATTGAACCTGTTTTTGGTAAAACCGTAATTGGATTATTTCTTAAAGTTGGAACATATCCATTACTTTCATTAAGATCTGGGTTATTGAAGTAAGCAGATCCTTGAGATTCTGTGAAATTAGCTCTGTGGAGTACAAAAGTTAAGTCTTTTGTTTGATCTTCAGTCCATA
>Ga0209348_1000682_pt1 | contig 17156 bp, 12 predicted proteins | sample ETNvirenome_2_30_FD_184065 | JGI IMG/M metagenome (GOLD analysis project Ga0209348, IMG submission 184065) | Marine viral communities from the Pacific Ocean - ETNP_2_30 (SPAdes) (version 2) | ecosystem: Environmental > Aquatic > Marine > Oceanic | place: Pacific Ocean | collected 2013-06-22
TTCTGACTTCAGGATCGAAGAGGTTGAAATAGACAAAGATCACATTCATATGCTGATTACAATCGGCACTCGATATTCTGTAGGCCAGTACGCAAGGAGGATTAAACAAGCGACAACTACTAAAATCAGGAAATCATTTCCTTACCTCAAAAACCAATTTTGGAAAGAGAAAACATTTTGGTCTGATGGATACTTTGTGTGTTTTGTAGGAAATGCTAGTGCAGAGATAATACGGAAATATATTCAAGAGCAGGGGTGACACCGATTCATCCCCGCGACATCACTTCGCTCTGATCACGGGGTTTTCTCGGTGAATTTTCGATAAAAACGCATATCCTGTACCACCCGCACCAATTACTGATACATTTAATGGTTTAGAAATCCACTCTGATGGAATTAAAAGTATGTCTATTTTTCAACCTTTTAATATGACCGGACATATAATGTGAATTATTCACAAGGCCGAGCTTAAAAACTCTCCCAAACGCATAAATCGATTTAACTCTCACATTCTTACTTTTGCATTACTTAGGCTCTTTGTGTTGGCTTTAGCGATCCAAAATGCGAGCAAATTTTGCGTTGTTACAACTTCCTTTGCTTTAAGGGTCTTTTCGTGGTTTACGTGAGTGAAGATTGAGGCCAGTACAGTTTTCTCAACATCATTCATGCCTTCATTCATTCAGCAATTGATGTGATCTTTTTGGGTAAAGTTGCATTTCCTTGGCAAACAACTCCATTCGAATAAATATTCATCAGAGGCGCATGATACAAATGCGTATTTTCATTAGGTCGTTGATTACTTGGCAAAGCAAACACAATTAACCCATTTGGTTCTCCTTGTTTATCTTTTTCCAAACAAAAAAGAAGGGCAGGGTAGATAATTGAAAAGTTCGTCTTGGCGTTATAACTTATATACCAAAAAATACCTTTATGAGAAAGTTTGAGCCATATACTGTTCCTCCAGTTGAGCAATAGAAGTGGCTATCATCAAAGAAAAAGCCCAAAGTACCATCAGTCTGTGCTTGGAGAAGCATTTCAGCAAGCTTAAATGGCAAGATACCTTTCAAATCATCTACAGAATTTTCTAACTAAACAATATCCGTAACCAATCTATGACCATCACTAGTGTATAGCTTCATCTGATGAAAATTTATAGAAAAGTTAATATGATTTAGGAACGGCCTTACATCATTATTCGCCTTGGCATAAAAAATACCAGAAATAGCAGACTTAAATGATTCTGCATCACAAGAAAATTGAAAGCCATTAGGAATTACAATTTTGGGAATTGGGTAGCTATCGCATGGCATTGTAGCTATTGAAGCTCTAGAACGACCATGTTTAACAATTACTTTATCTTCATCGAATTGAAATTTTAGTGGCTTACTTTCATCGGTAAAGCTACTTATAACAGTATTAAGTTTTTTAGCTTCGATACAAATCTCATAATCTTCAAACGCATCAATTGGTGAAGATTGCCTAACAATCGATTGTGTGTCAGTTCCTAGAACTTCTGCTATGTCACCAAGTAATGAGAAGTGAATATAATCCAGCGCAGATATATTGCACTTTGAGCCAATTGCTATACCACAAGCATCCACAAACAAATGTTTTGTGGTAGAGAGTGAGATTGAAAAATTCATGAATATGCCTTCTATTGTTTATTTAACAACAGAATGACAGCTAAATTACATCGTGCATTTTGCAAAGAACTTATTAGCTAAAGGTATTGAGCTTAGTTCTTTTTAAATACCAAAAATCATTTTTAATTTGATTTGTTGAGAGCTAAGAATAAATATTAAGGATAATGAAGGTTAAATATATAGGTTAGATCTTTAGGTTAGCGCTGTGGATTTTGCTGTTAACTTGTTGATTTTTCTAGCTAATAAAAAATAAATGAGATCGCAATTACACGTTATTTAGATCGCAATTACACCTTACTTAGATCGCAGCTACACGTTATTGGTACTCATATTGATATTATTATCAACAGGTTATAAAGGGTTGCCTGTAAAATATCCACAACGACATTGCTCAAGATCGCATTTACACTTTATTTTATTCACAATCAAAGTTTGATTTTGATTCGAAATGATTGAAAATAGACCAAATTACTGTACCAGATCGCAATTGCACGCTTCTCAGATCGCAATTACACCTTTTTTTACTGGGTTATTCACAGCCCTGCTGAATCCATACTACAGAAGTTTAGTGAATTTTAATTTGAAAATAGTTTTTTTTCGCCCGTTTTCTTTAATTAAGCGTGATACAATTCTGTAAACCTATGAAATGTATGTGTTTTATTTTTCAGATCGGTTTTACACTTTATTTTGTAAATTCTCTGTCCTTTTTAGAGCAAATTTTTCCGATTTATTTTTGACCAATAGTTTTAAGTTCACATCGGGTACACAGAAGTAAGTTGATGAAATAATAAACTGAAAATAAATCTCAGACCCTAATTACACGTTATTCAGTAGTTATGTAGCTTCTCAGATCGCATTTACACTTTATTTTATGAGCTAAATTTTTGTGTCAGATCGCATTTACACGTTACTTTATGACTTCAAATTTCATCCCAGATCGCATTTACACGTTATTCTATGGCCTCAAATTTCATCTCAGATCGCATTTACACGTTATTTTTCGGCCTCAATTTTCATCCCAGATCGTATTTACACGTTATTTTATGGCCTCAAATTTCATCTCAGATCGCAATTGCACGTTAATCAAATAGGTAGGTTTAGAACTCAGATCGCTGTTACACGTTATTCATACTGTTACTCAAACTACCAGATCGCAATTACACGTTATTTTTAATAGGTTTATTAGGTAGTCAGATCACAGTTACACTCTATTATCTTAATGATTGTAAAGAACTTTTTAATAATGGTGCATTTTACTGTGTTATTTATATAGCGATTTGATATATTTGAAATTAAAGTATGCGGGAATTTCGGTATGAGCAAAAACAAACTTACAATAAATAATTTGCCAGAGACTATCAGCACTAAAGGGCTAGTAGTTCAGGAAGCCGCTGAGGTTGAGCAGCTCAAACTCTTTACTGATGTGCATTTTGAAGGTTTGAAATCAAATTCGTTATCAAATACCTTTCCTTTATACGATTTATGGTCTCGTTTTGTAAGAGTTAAAACAACTATATATCCAATTAGGAAAGCTCCTGAAAGGTTGGTTAATTCACGTTCTATTTCTGATAAACTGGATGGCGTAGAGTACACTGGAGAATTACAAATTTCACCGGCTGTAATCAAAGGTAAAGAAACTGATTATGTTGCTTGGCCATCTGACCGAGAAGAAAAAGTGGAGAGGGCATTAATTTCCCTTGCTACGAAAGGCAATATTTCTAAGATTAATAACGCAAGCGGCACTCGTTACGCAATTCATTTTAAAATGAATGAACTAAATGCAGAGCTTAAGTCAGTTAATCAATCATTATCTTATCCAGATTTAAAGGAAGCGCTACTAATCCTGTCTGGGAGTCAACTGTCTTTTAACTACAGCACCAACTCAAATGGTGAAGTAGAAACAAATGAAGCAAAAATGCCTTATCTGGGGTCAATTCATTTTTCTGGTAAAAAAGGGCCAAGCACTCAGAGATGCATTGTATTTCTTAATGAGTATATGGCTCAGCAAATTGAAACTGTATCTTATAAAGGATATTACTTTAACCAGGCGCAACAATTTAAGAGAACCTTATCTAGCTGGCTTACAACCAGACTTTATACACTATTTAGATACGCCAGCCCCGAAAAAACGTATCACTTCATGCTTGTAAGAATAATGATTAAATTTGGTTCAATTGAGTCAGAAGATATAACTGAAAACCGCTTAATCGCTATTCGCAGAAATATGACTTCAACAATGAAAGACCTTATTAATGCTGGCATTTTAGAGAAGTATGATATAGCTGCTGTAAAAGACGATGAAGGTAAGGTTACCGATTACAAGTACACGTTATACCCAACAGAAGGGTTTTGCGATGAAATTGTATCACTCAATAAACACGCTAAGAAAATTAGAATTAAAAGCAATACGACAGAAGAAGTTGTTGAAACACTATTAATTGAATAGAACTGCACACATAAATTAAACATCGTAACAAATTGATTCTGTTGGTTATTTTTTATTTTTAAAAAATTAAATCCCTCTTAATTGGGTTGTGGGGATTTATGCATTTTTTATTTAATCATCTCAACGGAATAGATTTAAGCTTTGATTAAAATCAATTATTTCATTTCTGCATTCCATTTTTCCAAGATCTGGTGCTAAGATAAAAGTATGGAATTTTGCATAAGGATTTTAAACTCTAAATGCTTTTTTAAAGGAGGGAAAATAAAATAAAGAGACAGTCATGATTCAACAATACATACATGTTTTTGCTTCTTCCATATACATAACGTTGATATTTTTATTTCTAATCATTAGTACAGTCCCTAGAATTAAAAAAGGAGCTAAATGGTGGGCTGAGGCACTTTTTTTTGCGTTTCTTGCTAGAATTGCAATTTTGTCTAAGATCCTTCCTTAGTAACAACAGATACTATATTTTTATATTATTTTATTAATGTATTTGAAAAACCTTTAATTATAATAGGATTGTTAAAATTTTTAAGTAAAAAAAATCTATTATCGTTCCATTCTAATTTTAACTACTCTTGTACAACTTTATCTTATCTCTATTTGGTATTTTGAACTTTCTGTTTGGAACTTCAGGTCTGTCATAGCACCACTTTATATGATGACTTTCTTGTGGATATCATATCAATGCTACATAAATCGTGATTTTTTACCTGGAAGGTTTATGTGCTATGCATCTATTTGTAGCGGGTTGTTTGCAATACATTGGGGATCAGCCTTTTTAGTCCTGAATTATTTTCCTCAATGGAAATATTTAGGGTTTATTGCGGGCACCATTTTAAACCTCGGGTTGTATTCTTTCATGTTTTTTGGGGGGTTACTGTGCTTTAAAAATCGGTTGGAAAAAGCTGAGTCTAAAGCCCTTCATTTGGCATACTTTGATTCTTTGACTGGACTTCGAAATAGAGCATATATTTGGAATACATTTGACTTAATAAAGAACGAATCAAGTCGAAGCGGTAAATCTTTTGCCGTAATTTTCATAGATCTAGATAACTTTAAACCAATCAATGATACCTTTGGCCATTGTATTGGAGATGCTGTGCTAAAAGAAGTCGCGCATAGAATTGAAATGAATACTCGAGGTTCAGATATTTGCTGCCGACTTGGAGGTGATGAGTTTGTTGTCATTGCTACTCAAATAAAAGGTCAGGATGATGCAGTTAAAATTGTTAAGAAATTAATTTCTGAAATTCAACGAACTTTAATTGTTGATAAGAATACATTTCAAATTAGTTTTAGTGCTGGTTTGGCTATTTATCCTGAACATGGAAATGAATTAGAGGCATTAATTAAACACGCTGACAAAGCTATGTATGATGTTAAAAGTAAAGGGAAAAGTAAGGATGTATTGTATAAGGTTTCTTAGTTATACAATAAGCTTAATTCAGAACCCTCATTTTGCAGTCAAAATAAATAACACTATCTCTTCAACGTTTAGTAGCTAATTAAAATTCAGCACGCCTTAAGGATTGCAAACAAGAATGTAACTTTTATGTTGATCTGAGATGTTTTACAAGTTATAAAGACAACGTTGTTTAAAATGTTAACAACAAAATAACTATATTTAAATAGGACTGCTATAAGCCCAGCTCATCACTGGGCTTTAAATTTAAACAAAAAGACAACGTTGTTTATTTGCAGCAATCTTTTCACTGAAAATGAGGACACACTATGCGGAGATTCCAAAAGAGTCAGCTTGCGTTATGTATAAAGACAGTTCTGTTAGGTTCAATATTATTACCTCAAACGGCATTTGCAGTTGATGAATCCAAAGAAGATTTAGAAAAGAAAAGTAAAGGCATTGAAGTGATCGAAGTTTCTTACGGTTACGGTAGTGTAAAAAAAGAAGATCTTACTGGGGCTGTTAGTACAGTGGAACTTGAAGATGTTGTTGATTTACCGGCTGGTAACATTATGCAGAACCTTCAAGGTCGAATTCCTGGACTTCAAATTACAACCAATGGTTCGCCCGAATCTACAGCAACAGTTAGGATTCGAGGTCAAGGCTTAGGTCCGCTTGGTAATAATGATCCTTTGTATGTAATTGATGGTATTCCAACTAAATCTGGGATGCATGAATTAAATTCGCATGATATTGCCGACATTCAGGTTTTAAGAGATGCTGCCGCTGCTAGTATTTTCGGCGCGAGGTCAGGTAACGGTGTTATCGTTATTACAACAAAAAAAGGTCAAGAAGGGTTGAATTTTGATTTTTCATTCAATCAATCATACGATGAATTTGACTACGACCTGAACCCTTTAAATACTCAACAACGTGGTGAAGCTGTATGGAGAGCAGCGGTTAATGATGGTTCAGATCCTAATGCAGCCAGTCCTCTTTATAACTTTGATTGGAACGGAGATTACCAAAACCCACAATTAAATAGCATTGCTCTTCCAACTTATACCGATCCAAATCAGGTTCAACGTCCTGCTGATACAAACTGGTTCGACGAAGTTACACGTTCAGCAAAGGTTACAGATGTAAACTTTTCTTTATCAGGAGGCTCTGATCGTGCTTCTGTATATAGCTCTCTAGGCTACTTCAATTCTGAAGGTGTGGTAGATGGCTCTGAGTTTGAACGTATTAACTTTCGTGTAAATTCAGACTTTCAAGTCACTGATAAGTTGAAAATCGGTGAAAACTTTACAATAACAAATCAGGAATCAAACTTGGTTAACTCTCTAGCTGGAGAAATTCTGGGTTTGGCTATTGAGCAGCAATCGATAGTTCCGGTTTATAACGATGAAGGTGGGTGGGGTGGACCTGTACCAGGCGTAACGGATCGTGATAATCCCGTTCGAATTATAGAAATGAATCGAGATAATGTGAGCCGTTTCAATAAAGTGATGGGTAATATCTTTGTAGAGTATGAGCCTATAGATGACTTAACCTTAAAAAGTTCATTAGGTATCGATTACGGACAGTATTATTTTAGAAACTACACGAGAGCATTTCAGGCCGGTTCCTTAAATTTTAGTGACCAATTATCTGTAACCGATAATTGGAATAGAAGTATCACATGGACTAATACGGCTGAATATAAGTTTGATATTAATGACCTCCACCAATTTACTGTTTTAGCTGGTACTGAGCAAATAGATTATGAATATGAAGGGGTTGTTGGTTTTGGTTCAGGATTTGCGTCAGATGATCGCAATTATGCTCATTTATCACAAGCTACAGGAGATGTCCGTGTTGAAGGCGATGGTGATAAATGGTCTTTAAATTCATATTTTGCACGAGTGGACTATAACTATGATGATCGTTATCTTGCTGGATTAACTATTCGTAGAGATGGCTCATCTCGCTTCGGTTCTAATAATCGATATGGAAACTTCCCCGCAATTTCAGCTGGCTGGGTGGTAAGCAATGAATCATTTTATAATTTAGAATTTTTGTCGACACTTAAGTTTCGCGCTAGTTGGGGTAAAACTGGTAATCAAGAAATCCCAACAGATGCGACTTACACAACTTATTTAAGTCGCTACGCAACTCAATCTTTATTTACAGACCTTCAAGATGAAGGTACTGCTTACGATATAAGTGGCGCTAATGGCGGTAACTTACCATCAGGGTTTGTGAAAGCGCAAACTGGTAATCCAGATTTGAAGTGGGAAACATCAACGCAAACTAATTTCGGTATTGATTTTGGTTTACGCTATGACACCATTTACGGAAGCTTTGATTGGTTTGAGAAAACAACCGATGACATTTTAACTCTTACTAATCCAATAGCAACATTAGGCGAAGGTGCTCAAAAGTGGGTCAATGGTGGGACAATTGAAAACTCAGGCTTTGAGTTCATAGTTGGGTATGCCGATTATCTGACGTTCGAGGGCTTAGATGATGATATTGATGTTGATGTTAGTTTTAACGTGTCATCAGCTAAGAATAAAGTTGTATCACTTCCAGAAGATGTCGTAAATTCATTTGGTGGTAATGGTACGGATAAAACCATTGTAGGACACTCAATTAATTCTGTTTATGGCTATGTGGCTGATGGTTTATTCCAAAACCAAGCTGAAATTGATGCACATGCGACACAAGCTGGTGCTGGGTTAGGCCGTGTGCGTTGGAAAGACCTTGATGGAAATGGGATCATAAATGAAGATGATCAAATGTTCTTTGCTGATACGGACCCAGATTATACCTATGGCTTTAACTTAAGCCTTAAATATAAAAACTGGGACTTCAATATGTTTTGGCAAGGTGTTGAAGGTGGTCAAATCCGAAACGGTTGGCGAGGCTTTACTGATTTCACTTCGTTAAATATAGGTTCAAACTACGGTGATCGTGTCCTAAATGCTTGGACAACTGAGAACTCTGGCTCCAATGTGCCAGCTCTTACACTTATTGATAATAACGGTGAAGGGCGTCAATCAAGTTTATTTTGGGAAGATGGTACTTATTTAAAGCTGCGTAACTTATCAATTGGATATACACCTGATGAACCGTGGTTAAGCCAATACGGTATATCTTCAGCCCGTATATATCTGCAAGGTAGCAATTTAATCACTATTACGCCTTCAGGTACATTAAGTCAGGATCCAGAAACACCTGATGGTAACTTCCCTATTCCTCGCCGTATCACGCTCGGCGTAAATCTTTCATTTTAAACACTGGCAACAAAAAGAGTACAAACTATGAACAAATTAAACACAATCTTTGCTGCCACAGCATTTACTTTAGCCCTAGCCTCATGCGGAGGTTCGGATTTAGATACTCCACCTTCAGGGGTGTTGACGGAAGATCAAGTATCGACAACTGATAATGTAGATTCTTTGATTATCGCTGCGTATTCATATTTAGGTAATGATCATTATACAGCACCAAATTTCTTGTGGCCTACTGGTAATTTACGAGCTGGAGATGCGCATAAGGGAGGGAATGGACCAGGTGATATTTTTGCTTATCACGCACTATCTCTATATCAACCACTAGTTCCAGATATGGAGTCTTTTCCTCCTGATCTAATCGATTTAAACAATAAAAAATGGACACGTAATTATACCGGTATCTCAAGAACAAATGCAGCATTGGAAGTGATAGCTAATGCTGGTGATTCTGTAGAGAACCGTGAAGCAAAACAGGCCGAACTGCGTTTTATCAGAGGTATTTTTTATTTTGATTTAAAGATTCACCATAAATTTATTCCTTGGATTGATGAGTCGATGACTCAAGAGCAAATATTAACAGCTACTAATCGTGATTATAGTGATCAAGAACTTTGGGACAAAATTGCTTCCGATTTTGAATTTGCATCTAATAATTTACCAAATGTGCAAACTGATGTTGGCCGTGCATCAGCACTTTCAGCTAAAGCATATTTAGCAAAGACTCTTTTATATCAAGCATATGAACAAAATGAAAAACATCAAGTTATAGCAATAAATCAGGATAAGTTAGAGCGAGTTGTAAACTTAGTAGATGAAATAGAATTGTCAGGTGTTTATGGCTTATTTGAGGATTACGCTGATAACTTTTTATTTGAAAGTGAAAATGGTATTGAGTCAGTATTTTCTATTCAACGTTCTCTTAATGATGGTACCCCAGATGGTCGTGGTAGTTGGCCTAGTGCTTTGAATGCGCCAATGGCTGGCGGTTTTGGTTGCTGTGGTTTTCATGTTCCAACTGAGAACTTTGTTAATTCATTTAAAACCGACCAGCAAGGACTACCACTGTTCGATACATATAATGACTTGAACTATGACATTGCAGTTGATTCTGTCGATCCTCGTCTTGATCACACTGTAGCTATGGAAGGGAAACCGTTTAAATATGACGCAAACCTAATCCATGGTGGAGATAGCTGGGCTAGAGCACCAGGTATTTATGGAAACTTTACAGCAATGAAAGACCTTGAGCATCCTGAGTGTAGTTGTCGAGGTGAAAATGGTCCATTTCCAATATTTTCATTGAATACTCCCCTTATTCGATATTCAGATGTCTTACTTTGGAAAGCAGAAGCACTAATTGAACTGAATAGGTTAGATGAAGCATTAGTCATTATTAACCGTATCCGAACTCGTGCAAAGCAAAGTACTGCAAAGCTTCATAACGCTAGCATTTATAACATTGGTTTATATGACGAATTTACAAACCAAGAACAGGCTCGTGTGGCTTTACGTTTTGAGCGTCGGTTAGAACTTGGGTTAGAAGGACATCGATTCTTTGATTTGGTTCGATGGGGGATTGCTAAAGAAACAATAGACAAATACTTATCTATTGAAGCTGTTCGTAAACCATATTTAGTTGATGCGTTATTTACTGAAGGGAAACATGAATATTTACCAATCCCAAATCAGCAAATGATTTTGAGTGGCGGTTTATATACTCAAAACCCTGGTTACTAATACGAGTGGGCGAAAGCCCGCTCAAGTATTGACTCAAAGAAGAGTTGTTATGAAAAAAATTATATATTGGTCTATTACTGTTGCTGTAGCTGGGTTCTTATTCGGCTTCGATACAGCTGTTATTTCAGGTGCAGATAAACCTATCCAAGCTTTATGGGAAACAAGCTCCTTGTTTCACGGTTTATTTATAATGTCTTCTGCATTATGGGGCACTTTACTCGGCGCACTTATGGGAAATTATCCTTGCGATAAGTTGGGTCGTAAGCCAACGCTAGTATTAGTGGGAGTACTATTCTTTATATCTGCTATTGGTTCTGCAGTAGCGCCTGAACCATATACATTTGCGTTATTGCGTTTTATTGGTGGGGTAGGTGTTGGAATTTCTTCAATCGTTGTGCCTGCGTATATTTCTGAAATTGCACCCGCTAAATTTAGAGGGCGTCTTGTTGCTTTATATCAGTTTCAAATAGTATTTGGGATTTTGATAGCCTTTGTTTCTAATTTTATTATATCAGGTACATCTTCATTTGATTGGCGAATTATGCTTGGTGTTGAGGCAATTCCTGCACTGATCTACCTACTAATGATATTAAAAGCACCTGAAAGTCCTCGTTGGCTTGTTCAAAAAAGACGGGAAAATGAGAAAGCTCGTCAAATTTTGAAGAACCTGGGGGAAGAGAATCCGGATTCAGTTTTAAATGCTATTGAGCAAGATCATAAACAGCACAATGAAACAAAACTGTTTGGTGGAACTTATAATAAGGCTGCTTGTTTTGCGTTTCTATTTGCTGCTTTCAATCAACTTTCAGGCATAAACTTTATTATCTATTACGCTCCTCGTGTATTCGAATTGGCAGGCTTAGATGTTGACCAGTCACTCCTATCAGGTGCGGGAATCGGTATTGTTAATTTGTGCTTTACTATGCTTGGCTTGTCATTAATAGATAAGTTTGGTCGTAGAGCTCTTATGTATATAGGCTCATTTGGTTACATTATTTCTCTTTCTGTGGTTGCGTGGGCTTTTAGTACTGGATCTGGGGGATTTACCGTAGTTGCTTTTGTCTTCATTTTTATTGCCGCTCATGCAATTGGGCAAGGGACAGTTATTTGGGTTTTCATTGCAGAAATATTTCCAAATAAAGTTCGCTCTAAAGGGCAGTCACTTGGATCTGGAACACACTGGTTTTTCGCAGCAGCAATCACATTATTAATGCCTTTCTTCTTGGAGCGTTTCACAGCTTCTGAAGTTTTCACTTTTTTTACAGTCATGATGCTAGGCCAGCTTATTTTTGTTACTTGGTTTATGCCAGAAACAAAAGGGCGTGCGCTAGAAGCAATTTCACTTGATACAGATAATAAACACGGAGTTTTAAATGAGAGCCGTTAACTTAATTTTAATTTCATCATTTTTGGCAGCATGTGGCATGACAGAAAGTGTACATAAATCGAGCGATGACTTAGTTTCAAGTACATCAGTTGAAGCTTTTCGTCCAGCTTTCCATTTTACTCCACCGAAGAACTGGATGAATGATCCAAATGGAATGGTGTATTACCAAGGCGAATATCACTTATTCTATCAGCATAACCCTAATGATACTGTCTGGGGCCCTATGCATTGGGGCCACGCTATAAGTAAAGATATGGTTCACTGGGAACATCAACCAATAAAATTATTCCCTGATGAACACGGAACAATTTTTTCTGGTAGTGCAGTGATTGACTGGCACAATACAAGTGGATTAGGTAGTGTAGAAAACCCGCCAATGGTTGCTATTTTCACCTATCATAACGAAGAAAAAGCCAAAGAAGGTGCTATAGATTTTCAAACACAAGGTATTGCCTATAGTCTAGATAAAGGTCGAACTTGGACAAAATACAAAGGAAATCCTGTACTAGGTAACCCTGGAATTCGAGATTTTCGTGATCCAAAAGTTAGCTGGGACTCTAAAACCCAAAGCTGGATAATGGTATTAGCACAAGATGATCATATTGGTTTTTATTCATCCAAAGACTTAAAAAACTGGAAACAAGAGAGCATTTTTGGTGTTGAGTGGGGTAGTCATGCAGGTGTATGGGAGTGTCCTGACCTCATACGAGTTAGAATTGAAGGAACTGATACTTACAAATATGTTTTATTAGTTAGCATCAACCCTGGGGCACCAAATGGAGGTTCGGGTACACAGTATTTTATCGGTGACTTCGATGGTAAGAATTTTGTACTTGATAAGACTTACCAATCGATGTTGCAGTCAACTCCAGCTATCTTCCCTGAAGGCCTTAGCTTTAGTGATTTCAAAGAAGGTATTGAATCGTGGAATGAAATTGGTGATGCATTTCATGTCGAATCAGGGCAACAACCTTTATTAAGTTCGTTTAATGGAACAGATGAATCTATAGGAAGTATGTTGTCAACAACTTTTGAAATTAATAAACCATATATCAATTTTAAAATTGCAGGTGGTAAACATCATAACAGTACAGCGGTTCAGTTAATTATTGATAATAAAGTTGTTCGAACTTCAACTGGAAACAATTCCGGGTATCTAGTAGAGAAGTCTTGGGATGTGAGCGAGTTAAAAGGCAAAGCTGCTCAAATAAAAGTCGTAGATAACGAAACATCTAATTGGGGGCACATTAAAGTATCTGATATTATTTTTTCAGAGAAAGCTGCAAAACCTAGAATTGAACCATCTGTGTGGTTAGATTACGGAACAGACAACTATGCAGGTGTAACTTTTGCCGATGTTAAAGACGGCCGCCATTTGTTCATGGGGTGGATGAGTAATTGGCAGTACGCAAACACAGTACCAACTGAGTCATGGAGAAGTGCTATGACAATTCCAAGAGAACTAAAATTGGTACAAACTAAAGCGGGACTTCGAGTTGCGTCAGTTCCTGTTGATGAGCTTGATAAAATATTAAGTGTAGAGCAAAAAATTGAAGTGCTTGAAGGGCAAAAGAGTTATGTTTTACATGATCTATTTAAAATAGCCCCCGGTCAATTTCGCATGCAATTCGATGTTAAAAGTAAAACCCAAGAACCGATAGAAATTAAGCTTAGTTCAGTGAACAATGAGAGTGTAAGTCTACAACTAAACCCCAAAATTGGCTTAGTTACACTTGATAGAAGTTCATCTGGATTAAATGATTTTGATGGTGAGTTTACTCGGATACAAAGGGCGCCCGTAGCTACAAATCTTGATAACTATGAATTCGATATTTGGGTTGATAAAGCTTCAATAGAAGTTTTCATTAATCATGGTGAAACTACGTTAACATCCATTGTTTTTCCAACGGAACCATATAGTCAACTATCCATTTCAAGTTCTCAAGAGCTAACAATTAGAGATCTAAGCTTAACTAATATTACAGTTACTAAGTAACTTAATCATCCTATCGACCTTATAGTAAGATAAGGTCGATAGGTTTAAGGCGTAATCAGTTATGGGTCGAAATTACCAGCTACTAAGTGCCATTTTTTTTGTTTATTTTATGGCATGGTCATTTTCCTTTTCTCTTTATCCGATTTGGTTAAGTCAAGAAGCTGGCCTAAATGGAGAAGAGGTAGGGATTGTATTTAGTGCTAATGCTCTAATTTCGTTACTTATTATGCCTTGGTACGGATTTATACAAGATAAGCTAGTGCTAAAAAAAGGTTTATTATATTTCATTGCAGTAACAATGATTTTACTTGGACCATTCGTTAACTTGTTTTACTCGCCTTTCTTGAAATCTCATTTTCTCTTTGCTGCTTTTCTTGGGGGAATTGTTTTTTCTTTCGTATTTCTAGCTGGAGTTGGCGTCCTAGAAAGTTATATTGATAAACAGAGCCGAGCGATAAACTTTGAGTTTGGTAAAGCCCGTATGTGGGGTTCCCTTGGATGGGCTGCAGCTAGTTATTTTGCTGGATTGTCGTTCAATATTTCACCAAGTTTAAATTATTGGTTAACTAGTATTGCAGCGTTGTTTTTTTTAGTTTTACTTAAACAAGTCAAAGTGACTACAGATGCTATGAAGTTGAATTGCCTCCCAACTTTATTAGAAAAGAGAAGTTTATTATCGTTTTTTAAAATCCCTGGGCTTTGGCGTTTGAGTACTTTTGTAATTGGAGTTAGCTGTATTTATGCTGTTTTTGATCAACAGTTTGCGATCTACTTTACAACATTTTTTGATGAGCGAGACACTGGTAGGGAATACTATGGCTATTTGATGTCTGCTCAAGTTGTCTTCGAAGCACTCTTTATGTTTATTGGAGTCAAATGGGTTAATCGGTTAGGAGTAAAAAGAGCTTTATTATGTAGTGGTGTCCTTATGGCTATTCGCATCTCTCTCTCAGGAGTCGTCATGGATAGCTACAGTATAAGTCTACTAAAATTACTTCATGCAGTTGAGCTTCCATTAATGCTTATAGCGATATTCAAGTATATTAATATGCATTTCGAAGCCAGGTATTCAGCAATGATATATATGATAGGTTTCCAGTTTACCACTCAGTTTATGGCCTCTTTTCTTGCAATAGGTGTAGGGGGACTTTATGACCAAATTGGCTATGCAGAAACATATCGATATTTAGGATTAGTTGTAAGTGTATTCATTATAATTTCTTACTTTACACTTTCAAAGGATAAAGCTAAAAGGAATTTCGGTTAACCAACTCAAATGGTAAGTGATGATGAACAATATCATTACGCTCATTGATTAAATATTCCATAGCCCATTTGCCCATCGCATAGTGAGGTAAAGCCATTGTTGTTAAAGTTGGTTTTAATAATTCAGGGATATCACCCCAGTTATCGAAACTAGCTATGCCAATATCTTTGCCTATTTCCATGCCCTTATCATGTACAATAAAATAGATTTCAATGGCCATTGGATCTTGGCCACATATAATTGCATCAGGTTTAAACTCATCAATAATACGGGAAGCCGCTTCTCTGGAGTTTGAAATTTCACTACCATCAGGCTGGCCATGAATAACAGATTCAATTAATAAGTTTGATAAAGGCAAGTTGTTATTTTTAAAAGCGTTAATCACACCTTTCTTACGCCCTTGCGCTGCAATAATATCTTCATTAAGGTTCAGAAACGCAATCCGGTTATAGCCTTTACGAATAAGCGCTGTTGTAATTTCTTCTCCAGCTTGTTCTTCATCAGGCACAACACAGGGAAAAATGGGGTTATTGGGGAAACAGTTAGCTAAAATTGTAGGTATTCCCTCCAGCTCACTAGCTAGGGATACTTCGCGGTGAAACATTGCAGAGTAAATAACACCTTCTACTCGGTATTCAAATAAACTTTCTATAGCTTTATCAATGCTTGCTTGTGTTTCATTCACATTGAGGATGAGTAGCTCTTTGTTTTGTTGCCAAGCTACTTCTTGAGCACCACGGATGATATCGAAAGTGTATGGGATATTTAGTAGTTCATCTGCGATGATTGCAAAAATGTTCGATTTCTTACGGCGTGTTAAACTTGCCGCTCGATTTGGCCTATAGCCTAACTCTTTGATGGCTTCTAATACTTTTTCTCTGTTGACTCTTTTAACACTTGGATCATTATTAACCACCCTTGAGACAGTCTTAAATGATACGCCTGCATGAGTTGCAACTTGTTTTATAGTAACCATTGTAATTCCAACTTATCTTTCCTGAATAACTTTTTGGTTTTCCTACTAAGATATCCTATACATTATACTGAATATATCGTTCGAAATAATTAAAAAGTTGATTTATCGATTCTAGCCCTAAAATTTATCTTGGTCTGTTTTTTGATCCATTAAGGGAGGTTTGAAGCTCGATTTAAATTCTGCGCTACAAATTCAGCACTAATGTTGTCGAAGTTTTTCAAATAAGAGTCCAGTGCAAATTGACCTATACGTACTGCTTCATTGATAGGAATAGGTACTCCACAAAGCTTTTTACCTTTTTGTGATACTTGCACAAACAACTTTCCTTCTTGGTATTGAACCTTTAATGATTTGTCATTCTTAGCTCCGTAATGCTTTAACTCAATACTTTCCTTAATGAATAAAAATGCGCATAGAAATTCAATCAAACCTAGCTGAGTAAGCTGAATGGAAATTTTGTTTTTCCAGTCATAACGTTTATTTTCTCCAGAAGCTGCCTCAATTCGAATAGTAATAACCCCTTTCCTTGTTATATCTGCTTTGAATTCGACAGCAGCCTTGCTTGCATGAACTTTAATTGAGTAATACCTACCACCGGGAGCATAATCAGGGTTGAAATCACAGCTTTGTGTTTGACCCTCTTGACTCTGTTTCACTGGAGACTGAGCATTATTGTTATGCATATGGCTAGGAGTATAGTTTTCATTCACGTATTGGTTTTGACATTCAGCACCAGTGTTATGCATCTGACTAAAATCAAAATACTCATTCGCACTTTTTTGAGGCTGATATTGTGGTTGATATTGAGGATGATTATTCGTGAACTACCCAGCGACATCGGTTCACTCTGATCACTGGGCTTCTACAGTCTAGCTTAACAGCTAGGCTGCTTCTTTTTTCTCAGATCCAAAATCCAACTTCGATAATTCGAAGACTTTCGTTTTAACAGATTGTTTCTGCTGAGATGCGGGTGTTACCCTTGCGACGATTCCAGCCGCAATTATATCTAATTCACCTG
>Ga0209348_1000683_pt1 | contig 17151 bp, 13 predicted proteins | sample ETNvirenome_2_30_FD_184065 | JGI IMG/M metagenome (GOLD analysis project Ga0209348, IMG submission 184065) | Marine viral communities from the Pacific Ocean - ETNP_2_30 (SPAdes) (version 2) | ecosystem: Environmental > Aquatic > Marine > Oceanic | place: Pacific Ocean | collected 2013-06-22
AAGATGAAAAAGAAGCCTAAAGGTATGAGAAATGGCGGTAAGGCTATGAAGCCTAAAGGTATGAGAAATGGCGGTAAGGCTATGAAGCCTAAAGGCATGGCAAATGGCGGCAGAATGAGAAAGCCTAAAGGCATGAGCATGGGCGGTAAGGTTATTAAAGGACCTTACAGTTAGAGGATAAGTTATGGCAGTTTCAGGATCAGTTGATTTTGAACCAGATGTAGCAGAGTATATTGAAGAAGCGTTCGAGCGTTGTGGTTTAATTGTAGCTACAGGATATGATTTAAAAACAGCAAGACGTTCTTTAAATTTACTTTTTGCAGACTGGGCAAATCGAGGATTAAATCGTTGGACTATTGAGCAGGTATCTTTACCTTTAGTTACAGATATTGCTAATTATCCTGCAGGAATTTTAACTATGACTGTAGGAGCTAGTGGTTCTTTTACTGTTGGTGAAACAATCACAGGTGGTACGAGTGGTGCGACTGCGTCTATAACAAGCGTTACTTCATCTACTGTTATTGCTATAACTATACCTTCTGGAACTTTTGTTGCTACAGAAACAATCACAGGAGGCACGAGCGGTGCGACTACTACGGTTACGGCTGCTGTTGATTTTACGAATGTAAGAAGCACTATAGATATTTTGTCTGCTGTTATAAGGCAAAATGCAGGTGCTTCTAATCAATCAGATATTTCTATAAGTAGAATAAGTCGTGATACTTACATAAATATTCCGAGCAAACGAACAACTGCACGACCTTCCCAGTTTTATGTAGATAGACAAATCACACCTGTTTTGAAATTATGGGGAACTCCCGATGCAACAACGTATACTCTTGTTTTTGATAGACTTGTAAGAATTGATGATGCGGATAACCCACAAAATACGGTAGATGTACCGTTTAGGTTTTATCCTTGTTTGGCAGCAGGATTAGCTTACTATATCAGTTTGAAAAAAGCACCTAATCGTGTGCAACTATTAAAAGCAGTATATGAAGAAGAATTTGAACGAGCTGCTGCGGAAGATCGTGACCGAGCTAGTTTAACACTAACGCCTAGTAGAGATTATTACACGTTGATAAGATGAAATTTGCAACAGGACAATATGCTTTAGCTTTATGTGACCGATGTGGTCAACAATATGATTACATCTCATTACGAGAAGAATGGAACGGTTTAAGAGTATGCCCTGAGTGTTTTGAAGAAAAACATCCTCAGTTAGAACCAAGTTCTGTGCCTTTTGAGCCAGAAGCTTTGCGGTATCCTCGCCCTGATAGAAAAGAACCAGTTGAAATACTCGTAGGTCAAAACACATTTCCTCTTTTTACGAATACGTCAATACAAGGAATTAGCTCTGTAGGAAAAGTAGAGGTTACAACATGAGTTTTACTTATTCAACTTTAAAACAAGCCCTAAAAGATTACACTCAAAACGATGAAGTTTCTTTTGTCGCTAACCTGCCAATGTTTATTAGGCTTGCAGAAGAGCGTATATTGAAAGCAGTGGATTTAAATGTTTTTGAAAAAAACGCCACAGGAAATATGACTGCAAGTAATCAATACTTAGCTTGTCCTTCAGATTTTTTAGCCTCTAATTCATTATTACTTACGAACAGTAGTAATGATGAGTTTTTGCAATTTAAAGAATTAGAGTTTGTGATGTCATATAACCCTAATGCGTCAACTACAGGAACACCTAAATACTATGCACAGTTTGATGTAGATAATTTTATTTTAGCCCCTACTCCCGATAGTAATTACGCTGTTGAGATGAGTTATTTTTATCGTCCTACAAGTTTAACAGATAGCAAGTTTACACTGACTTTGACCACGGTTGTGGGTACTTTTACAACAAGTGATACAATAACAGGAGGCACAAGTGGAGAAACAAGTGATGTTAGTGCTGTACCTAGCTCTACCACACTTACTGTTGGGATTCCTAGTGGTGACTTTACTGTTGGTGAAACAATCACAGGAAGTTCTAGTGGAGCAACAGCAGTGATATCTAGCATAGGGTCAGACTCTACTCTTTCCTGGATTAGTGAAAATGGTGAACTTGCTCTACTTTACGCAGCCCTAATTGAGTGTTATACTTATATGAAAGGCGAACAAGACGTCATGGCTATGTATAACTCTCGTTTTGCAGAAGCCCTCGCAAGACTTAAAAATTTAGGCGAAGCTAAAGAAGTAACGGATGAATATGTATCAGGATCACTAAGAAAGGCTAGGACATAATGTTTACAGAATCGTTAGGTATGTCAAATAACTTTTCTGTTACGGTTGAAACTACAAACAACAGGGGGTTTACTCCAGAGGAAACAGCAAAAAGATGTGTTGATAAAATAATCGGTGTATCTGACAATTCTCACCCTGCAATACGCGATCAAGCTCATGCTTATCGAAAAGAAATAGAAACGATTATTGCGTTATATATGAAACAAGCTATTAAAAGTGATAGAACTACTGTATACAATGCAATAAAAGATTCTGGGAACCCGAAACTTGCAGAATATATAAGGAGAATGTAATGGCTTTTACGGGAAACTTTCTGTGTACCTCTTTTAAAACAGAACTTTTAAAAGGTGTTCACAACTTTACTGCTACGACAGGCAATACTTTTAACATCGCATTGTATGATAATAGTGCTTCGTTTACAGCCGCGACAACAGCATATACCACTAGTAATGAAATTAGTGGAACTAACTATACTGCTAAAGGGCAAGCTTTGAACCCTGTCACACCTACGGCTAGCGGCACAACAGCGTTAGTTGATTTTGCTGATGAAGTGTTTAGTAATGTAACAATTTCAGCGGTAAGAGGGGCGTTAATATTTAATGACACAGCTACAGGAGATCCTGCCGTAGCGGTATTAGATTTTGGAGCAGATAAAGCAGCAAGCTCTGGTGATTTTACTATAGTCTTTCCCACAGCTGATGCGAGTAATGCTATAATTAGGATAGCTTAATGACAACAACTGTTGCATTAAATAAATCATGGAACAGCCCTTTAACTGCTTGGAATACCGACACTTGGAACGGTGGGGGTGCTTTTCCTAGTGCAACAGGTTCTATCAATTCTGTATCAATTACTATTAGTCAAGAAGTTACAGGAGTTGCAGCAACTTCTGCGATAGGCAATACTTTTGAAACAAATGTAGGGGTGAATGCAACAGGTGGTGTCGGTTCTACTACAATTACTGGTGCTGCAAATATATCTGTTACTGGCGTTGCAGGAACATCTGCGATAGGCAATGTATTTGAAACACAAAATGGTTTGTCAGCAACTACTGCTCTAGGTAATACATTTGAGACAAATGTAGGAATAAGTGCGACAAGTGCCGTTGGCTCTACCACTGTTGTAGTTAATGCAGAGGCTTCTGTCACTGGTTTGTCAGGTACTACTGCTCTGGGTAATACATTTGAGACAAATGTAGGAATAAGTGCGACAAGTAGTGTGGGTTCTTCTACCGTTACAGGTGATGCAAATATTGAAACTTTTGAGGGACAAATAGCAATAGGTTTACAGGGTACTGCTGTAGTTGATTCTTCTCAAGTAGTAATATCACTAGCAACCAGAGTTGAAGTTACAGGGGTAAGTTCCACGGCATCTACAGGACAATTACTCGTTTGGGATCTTATTGTACCTACTCAAACACCGAATTTTGTGACTGTGGGCGGTACTACAGCACCACCCCTTCAAATTCCTTCTTGGATAGACTTAGCAGCGTAAGGAAATAAGATATGGCAAGCGTATACACAAATGATTTAAGATTAGAAGAAATCGGTTCGGGCGAACAGTCAGGAACGTGGGGAAATACAACTAACACAAACTTAGAGTTAATTGCTGAGGGTCTTAGTTTTGGAACTGAGGCGATTACAACAAATGCCAATACTCATGCTTCTACAGTAGCAGATGGGGCAACAGATCCTGCTCGTTCTATGTATATAAAATATACAGGGGCGTTAGATTCTGATTGTACAATTACGATTGGTCCTGACACTATATCAAGAATGCACTTTATTGAAAATGCTACCACAGATAGTGGAAGTTCTGGTCCATATAATATAATCATTAAACAAGGTTCTGGAGCAACAATCACAATCCCTAATGGTAATGTTAAGGCTGTTTATTTAGATGGAGCGGGATCGGGTGCTGCTGTTGTCGATGCTTTTGCTTCTCTTAATGTGGGGGCGTTAAGCACACAAACAGCAGGAACAGATAACGTTAGACTTGGTGAAGGTGCTGGAGATAGCATTGCTTCAGGTGGTAATAATAATGTTGTTATTGGTAAAGATGCAGGAACGGCGTTAACTACTGGCGATAACAATGTTGCAATAGGTTATGAAGCATTAAAAACGGAAGATGCTGATAGTAATACTGTTGCCGTAGGTTATCAGGCGTTAGCAACACAAAACGCAGGTTCAGATGTAGGTAACACCGCTGTTGGAACGCAAGCAGGGACTGACTTAACTAATGGAAGTTTGAATACTTTTGTTGGTCGGATGGCAGGAGCAGCAGTAACTACACATAGTAATAATGTTGCGATTGGTGCCTATGCTATGGATGAAGGTGTTGGAGATCATAATATTGCTATTGGTTCTGGAGCTTTAGGGGGATCTAGTCTTGCCTCTGGTGATAATGTTGCGATTGGTACAGATACTCTTAATAATCTTACTTCTGGTACAGAAAATGTTGTTATCGGTAGAGATGCAGGTAAAGCACTAACAACAGGTAGTAATAACGTTGTTTTAGGTAATGACGCTTTAGTTTTTGAAGATGCTCATGGTAAAAACGTAGCTATTGGTTGGAGTACCTTAAAGAATTTAGACACTGGAGCAACTGGTTTAGACGGAGAAAACGTAGCAGTCGGTTATGATGCAGGGAGAAACACAGCTTTAGGTGTAAACAATACTTTTCTGGGATCTCAAGCAGGGCAAGCTAATTCGAATGGTGACGCCAATACTTTTATAGGTAGAGGTTCTGGATCAACTGTAACTACTGGAGACAACAATACAATTCTAGGTCCATTTAATGGCAACCAAGACAGCTTAGACATTCGTACCTCAGATCATAGTATTGTTCTGTCAAGTGGTGATGGTAGTGTTAGATTTTACTATGTAAATTCTGGTAACTATTGGAACTTAGGAACAAGAAACGGAAATGTTGTAGGTAATAACGTAACGGGTTTTAACTTTTACGACATGGGTTTTTTAGGAATAAGTAGGGATGGTGGTACTGTTCTTAGTTTAAACCGTAAACAAGATGGCGACATGATGGAGTTTAAGTCTCAGGGAGCTACTGAAGGAAGTATTAGTATAAGTGGCTCAACAACTTCTTTTAATGGTGGTCACTTATCACGTTGGTCAAGATTGGAGTCTAATAATAAGGACACAAGTATTGTTAAAGGTACTGTTATGACTAACCTAGATAAAATGGTTGTCTGGCATCATGAAGCTATTGAAGCAAAAGATGCTGAAAGAAATGAAAAGGGTAATATTGTTACTGAAGCTGTTGAAGCAAAAGACGCTTGGACAGAAGAAAACGAGCAGTTAAACTGTATGGCGGTATCATCTGTAGAAGGTGATCCTAATGTAGCAGGTGTATTTGTTAATTGGGATGAAGATGATGACTTTAATGACATGAACGTAGCAATGACAGGTGATATGGTTATTCGTATTGCTAAAGGTGTAACAGTTGCTAGGGGTGATTTACTTATGTCAGCAGGTGATGGCACAGCCAAGCCACAAGGTGATGACATTGTTCGTAGCAAAACAATAGCAAAAGTAACATCAACAAACGTAAGCCATACATATGACGATGAATCATTTTGTGTTCCATGTGTATTGATGGCTTGTTAGGATAAACATAAAACTAAAGGATTGAGATGCCTCTAACTAAGTTACAGTTTCGTCCTGGAATAAACAGAGAAACAACCTCCTATAGTAACGAAGGTGGTTGGTTTGATACAGATAAAACTAGATTTAGATTTGGTTATGCAGAAAAAATAGGGGGTTGGATCAAACAAAGTCAAAATGCCTATTTAGGCTCGGCTAGAGCATTACATCCTTGGGTAGCATTAGATGGCACTTCTTTTATTGGGGTAGGAACGCATCTTAAATATTATATCAATGAAGGTGGCGGTTTTAATGATATCACCCCTATAAGAAAAACCACAACAGATGGAATTACTTTTGCAGCGACTAATGGTTCTGCAATTATTACTGCTACTGACAGCAGTCATGGAGCGATTGTTGATGATTTTGTAACTATTTCACAGGCAGTTAGTCTTGGTGGTAATATTACTGCAGATGTTTTAAATCAAGAATATAGAGTTCTTTCTGTGCCTAGCGGAAACACTTTTACTTTTGAAGCTCGTGTAGCAGGCACTTCTATACCAAGCATAACCACAGGAGTTGTAAACCTTACGGTAGGTAGCACTAGCTCTTTTACTCTTGGTGAGAGAATTACAGGTGCTATAAGTAGTGCGACTACGATTATAAGTCAGATCACATCATCTACAGTTTTTGGTGTAAATATCCCCTCTGGAACTTTTGTTGCAGGAGAAACAATCACAGGCAGCACGAGTGGTGCGACCACTACAGTCACAACTGCTCCTAGTTCTAATGTAAATGCAGGATTAAATGCTACTCCTGTTTTAGCAAATTCTAGTGATACTGGAAACGGTGGAAGTAATGCAGATGCAGTTTATCAAGCTACTATAGGTTTAGATACATCAGTTGTGGGCAATGGTTGGAACGCAGGATCTTGGGGTCGAGGTAGTTGGAACTCAGCTGCAAACTTAACTGTAGCGGGAGAAACATTACGAGTATGGAGTCATGATAATTTTGGCGAAGATCTTTTAATAAATATTAGAGATGGTGGTATTTTTTATTGGGATAGAACTAATGGAGTAGGCACAAGAGCAGTAGAACTTTCTAGTTTGACTAACTCAGATTTAGCTCCTACTATTGCTAAAAAAGTTTTAGTTTCCGATGCAGACAGACACGTCATAGCTTTTGGTTGTGACTCTGAAACTGCTATAGGTACTCAAGATCCTTTACTAATTAGGTTTAGTTCGCAAGAAAGTTTAACTGAGTGGAGAACCTTACCTACAAATACAGCAGGTGAATTAAGGATTGGCTCAGGTAGTGAAATTATATCTGCGATAGAAACACGTCAACAAATATTGGTTTTTACAGATAAATCACTTCATGCAATGCAGTTTATAGGACCACCTTTTACATTTGGTATCAATTCAATATCAGAAAATATAACTATTGCAGGACCTCTTGCAGCCATAGCGGTTGAAGATATGGTATTTTGGATGGGAAAACAAGAGTTTTACGTTTACAGCGGAGGGACATCAAGATTACCCTGCACTGTTCGTGATTATGTGTTTAATGATTTTAACGATAAACAAATTTTAAAAGTAACTGCATCGACTAATATCGCATTTTCTGAAGTATGGTGGTTTTACCCAAGTGCAGACAGTGATGAAAATGATAGATACGTTATTTATAATTACCAACAAAAAATTTGGTATTATGGGAATTTAGGAAGAACTGCGTGGATAGATAGGGGTATAGAAAGTTTGCCTATAGCTGCATCAACAGATCACTTCTTATATGAGCATGAAAGTGGTTTTGATGATAGTAGCACTTCTCCTACTACGGCTATATCTGCACACATAGAATCTAGTCAATTTGATATAGGAGATGGAGATAATTTTACATTTATCAATAAATTACTACCTGATTTAACATTTAGGAACTCAACTGCTGCTTCACCTAAAGCTACTTTTACTTTAAAAACACGAAACTTTCCTGGAGGAGAATATTTACAATCTAATGCTAAACCAATAACTCAATCTTCGGCAGGGTCTTCAACAGTAGTAGAACAATTTACTGATCAAGTAAATATACGCCTTAGAGGTCGTTCATTTGCTTTACGAGTTGATTCAACAGAAACAGGGGTAACATGGAGATTAGGTTCTCCTAGAGTAGATATTAGACCAGATGGAAAAAGATAATGTCGAGAAATTTAGTCTTACCTTTTTTTCCTGTGCCTCCAGAACAGTACGACCAACAATATATGGAAGAAGTAATGAGAGCTTTTTCTGTTTATATGACACAAGTACAAAATCCAGGAGAGGGTAGAAATACAGAATTAGTTCTTACAAATTTACAATTAGATGATCAGGGGTTAGAAGTAGGGGCAATATTTAAATTAGGAACGACAGGAAATTTAAGAATAGTAGTAGCAGATATTCCTCATGTTCGAGGAAACTCTGCAACAGGATCAGTAGGAAGTGTTACGGTAACAGTGTGAATATGATTAAAAAAATATGTAGGTTGCGATATTATATAGTTGACGCTATTATGAGTTTAGCGTCTATTCAGGAACTAACGCTTCCTGCATATTTCCCCCAGAAAGATATAGGTGAAAAATGCAAGGTATAGAAACATTAGGCTATGAAGTTGTAGAACTTACTCCTGTGGAAGCTTTAATGTCAGAGGGTGGGATAGCACGACACCAAAAAGCAGCAGAAATGTTAGCAGATTTTGGGCGTAATGGTGATACTTATTTAGTTCACGCTGCTGAAGGTGAAACAGTTTTACCGTTAGAAGTTTTAGAAAATAACCCTAGACTTAAAAATATGATCTATACCCAAATGGAAGAAATGGGTTTAGAGCCAGAAAGATATATTGTTGGTAATGAGTTAAACTCTTTAAACCCAGAAACAGGACAACCTGAGTTTTTTCTTAAAAAACTTAAAAAGCTTGTAAAGAAAACCGTTAAGAAAATTAAAAAAGTTGTTAAAAAAGTAGCTCCAGTCGTATTAGCTATCGCTGCTCCTGTTTTGCTTCCTGCGATGCCTGTTGCTCTAGCTGCAGGATTAGGTAGCACCGCAGGTAATTTGATTGCAGGTAAAGGTTTAAAAGATTCATTAAAATCAGGTATAATGACAGGTCTTACCGCAGGTGCAGGAAATATGGTTGCAGGAGGCAGCTTTTTAGGTTCTAGTGTTGATCCTGGAAATGTAGCAGGATTACAAAAACTAGGCACTATGTTTACACCTGATAACCCATTCACCTCTGCTGTTTCATCTAAAATTACAGGGGTTGCTGCTGATGTAGCAGGATTAGGCGGTAAAGTAGGTGGTGGTGTATTTAAACAAGATTTTGGTGGAGAACAAATACTTCCTGATGTAACACCACCTACTGATACAACAACTGATGTTCTCGATCCTAAAGTTACAGGAGTTACTACTCGTAGCTCAGGAGGGCAATCAGTTGATTTTATGGATGGAGTAAGGAAAGCATTTAAACCTGGAGATGATTATGGGTTTGATGATTTCTTTAAAGAGTATTTAAGTCCAGGACGTGAAAATATTTCAGCAGAAGTACAAAAAGGTTATCAACAAGATTTAGCTGCTTTTACTAAACAATTCCCCGATGCTACTGCAACAGATTATACAAATTTCGTAAGCAAACTAGACGAAAAATATGCTCCTGGAATATTAACTAAATTTGGTCCTGCTGTAGGCACTGCTCTAGCAGGGGGTCTAGCAAGTGATACGATACTAGGCACAAATATTATCACTCCACCAGATGAAGAAAAAGTTGATTTAGCTGCACTGCAAAATAAAGGAGCTGATTTACTAGCTTCTGATCCAGGAAAATTTGGTATTGATGATAGTTATTTAGGGGGTAATCCGTTTTATGATCAACCCTCAATAATGCCTCTACCACGCCCACCTTCAATTGAACCACCTAGCGGTATAGCTTCTTTTAATTATGGACAATATGCTCCAACTTTTCAACCTGAACGTAATCTTAATCCGTTTCTAGCATTGTCTCCCGATAGAGGCGGTTTTGTGTTTGCTGCTTCTGGTGGAGAAATCGTCGGTCCTGGAACACCGACCAGTGATTCAGTACCTGCAATGTTAAGTGATGGTGAATTTGTTATGAATGCTCGTGCTGTAAAGGGAGCAGGAGGGGGCGATCGTCAAAAAGGAGCAAAACGAATGTATGAAATGATGCGTTCTTTTGAGAGGACTGCGTAATATGGCTACAGAAACACAAATTATCCAACAACAAGAATCCCCTGCTATTGAGGCATACAAGCTCGGGATAATGCAAAAAGCTAAAGAACTTATTGAAAAACCAGTAGGACTTCCTCAACCTACTACGGTTGGTGCTGACCCAATGACCGTGCAAGCTCAACAACTTGCACAGCAAGGAATAGGAGGGTTTCAGCCTTTTCTTCAAACTGGTGGTCAATTTGTTACAGGTGCAGGTACACAATTAGCAGGAACAGAAGCTCAATATGATCCTGCTTCTGCACAAGCATTTATGGATCCTTATGAAGATGCAGTAGTACAACAAGCATTAGCAGATATACAAAGAGCAGGTACTATCGCAGGTCAAGCAGATGCAGCTCGAGCAGTTGGTGCAGGAGCATTTGGTGGTTCTCGCTCTGGTATTGTAGATTCCGAACGTGGTAGAAATATATTAGATCAACAAGCTAGAACAGCAGCAGCATTAAGATCTCAAGGTTTTGGGCAAGCGATACAACAATCAATGCAAGCTCAAGAGGCTGCATTACAAAGACAACAGGAACAAGCTAAAACATTAGCTGCATTAGGGCAAACTTCGGCAGGGTTAGGACAATTAGGACAACAAATGCAAATGACAGATGTAGATGCTCTTGCTAGACTAGGAGCGCAACAACAAGTGCTTGATCAAGCAGCCGCTGATGCACAGCAACAATTTCAATTACAACAAATCTTTCAACCTTATCAAAAACTTGGTTTTTACAGCGATATTTTACAAGGCGCACCATCTACATCTATGTCTATTCAACAAAATACAGCCCCACGACCTTCTATGCTGAATCAAGTAGTTGGTGCAGGAATCGGTGGGTTAGGCATAGCAAACGCAGCTCAAAATGTAGGGATAATATAAATGGTAGAATTTGCACAGCGACCTATGGTTGCTCAAGGTATGTCTCCCTCTGCGCCTAATTCAGTTGGGACAGGCATTACCTCTGGACTAGTTCCAGAAAACAGTGACCCAATAATTCAACAGGGTATGCAACAATTTGAAAATACTGTTGAAAATTTGTACGAAAAAGTAGACGAAGCAGAAAATATGGAGGAAGTCATAAACTCCATAAGGGGTGATGAACAACCTATAAAAGCTAGAGTAGGTGAACTGGCAGAGTTAGTTGGTGAAAAAGATGCCAAGAAAACCCCTGAATCAGTATTAGCTGTCATGCAACCATACTTTCAAATCCTTGAAATGGTGCAAGCCCAAGCGAGCGACGCAGCTCCTGGAGGCATTGCAGATGCTCCAATGGCAGGAGGTCGGCAGTCCACTGTAAATTTTAATGAAGCCTCTCCAATCCAAGCTCCTGGATCGGATGAGGCTGCAATGCGTATAGCTATGGGAGAAACACCAGTTAATTTTGCACATGGGGGTTTTCACGACCCTGTAATGGTTGCCAATCCTTTTGGTAAAACAAATTACCTTAGTAATTTGCCTGATTACGCAAAAATGAATTTTGGTAACATTGAAGCAGGAACTGACAAGTTTATGGAACTTTTAGAGCCATATGCTAAAACAGGGCAAACAGATCCTGCAACATTGATGGCTGAACGTGAAAATTTATTAAGTCCGTTTTTAAAAGAACCAAGAAGTAAAGAAGACATATTAGCTGAACAAATTGGGTTTTTCGGTGATGAAGATCAACAAAATTTAGAAACACAAGGCTCTTTAGCATTAGCTAAATTTGGAGCTCAGGTTGCCCAAACTCCAGGATCTTTGTTACAGGCTCTAACAAAACCTGTACCTGAGTTTGCTACTGACCTAAGTAAAGTTGCTGCTCAAAAAGCAGCCTTAGATCGTGAACAAAAAGAATTTGCTTATACTACAGAGCAAGCGGAGAAAGCACAATTAGAAGGCCAGAAATTATCGATAGCTATGAGTTCTATAGAAGAGGCAGCTAAAAATGAAAATGATTTAAATAAACTCATTTTTAATGCAAGAGCTGATGCTTTAAGTAAAGGAGTTGATTTAGAAGAAACAAACATAGCCTTGATAAATACTAAAATACAACAATCCTATGCTGCTAATAATCAATACGGTACACTAGCCACAGAGACTTGGGGTAGAGTAAACGATGATGGCACAGTAACCGTAATAGGTGTGCGTAGAACTGATGATGGTCCTCAAAAATTTGATGATGGTAAGTTCTCAAAAATCCCTAAGGGCTTTACTCCTATGGATGGTACAACTGTAAGAGCTTACGAGGCAGCAGGGAAAATAGATTATTCTGATGCTACAGCTAAAACTATACTGATTCCTGATCCTACCACAGAGTCAGGTTTGAGGGAAGTAGCAGGAATTTTCCACAACGGTATATATAAGATATCTAAAAGTGGGAACCAAGTAGGACCAGATGGTAACCCTGATTTTATCCCTGCTCCCAATGGTTTTATTGTAGGAACTAAAGATCTCTTTTCAACTTCTACTGATACAGTTGGTAGAACTACCATCACCTTTAAACGAGGACCAAGAGCAGGTCAAACTATTATGACCAAAATGGTAAATACAGGAGATGATATTTACGAGACTGAATTGGAAATTGTAGATGGGCAGTTGGTAGAAAAAATCGATCCCAATACAAATAAACCAATTATTGTAAGAAACCCTGATGGTAGTCCGAAAGTTCTTATTCCTGCAGGAGCTTCCGTTTCAGTCAATAATGCGTTTAAACAAGAAGCTCCTGAATATAAATATTTTGACAGTAACAATAACCCTGTCAGCAGTCCTGTTGAAGGTGGCAGTAGACAATTTGTAAAAGGAAATCCTTTAGCTCAAGACCTAGGACCAACAGGTATTAACCCAATGTTGATTACTCCTTCTGCTTATGCCCTAGAACAACGAAAAATCCTTTCATTAAACCAAGCATTAAACGCAGCAGATGAAGTTATAGAATCTGTATTTAGTTCTGTTGGTCCTATAAATAGTGTGAAATCTTTTGTAAGTAATGCTATAGGCGGTTGGACAGATCAAGATGTAGATAAAGCGTTGTTGGATTATTCCAAAACCGCAAGAGGCAGTCAAAACCTTAATTTGTTTGGTAGGGCATTAGCACGAGCTCTTGCATTAAGTGACCGATATGCAGTTGCGGAACAAAAATTAATACAAGAGTTAGCTATTGAACCTGGAGGATTTTTCCAATCTTCTAAAATGTCTGCTGTAAAATTAAAGGAACTTGTTCGCATACTACAAAATGACCTAAACTACTCTGTTGCTACTTTAAATGGAGAAAATTATGTTGAAACTCAAGCTATGCCTGAGGGTACAGCAAACGATCCATTTTTATACAGTGGCTATGGTCAGTTTGATTATTTGAAAATAGCAACAGCGAATGGAGCTAAGTTTGACGGTAAGTTTATGATTATGTCAAACGAAGAGGCAAAAAGAAATTTTCCAAATAACAGAGAAATTTGGGGAGCAGGTGGTCCTGTTCGATTAAAAATTGGTGAAGATATAACTTTTAATTAAAGGAAAGCACATGGCAGAGCCACTATCATTAGGTGCTCCTACACTAGACGAAATAGAGCGCACACAACCTAACCTCCTATTTTTAGATCCTCGCAAGCCTGACCAAAAAGGTGATGATGCGGTAGTGCCTCAAGCAGATGTTACTGCTCAAGTAGAGTTGCAACCTGCTAGACTTACAGGTTTGGGAATAGATCCTGAAACAGGCGAGAAAAGAGATTTAAGAGAAATATATGAGGAGCAATATGGTGGAGCTACTATAGGTGGACAAATTGCTTTTGCTGCCAATGATTTTTTAGATAACACTGTTGGGGGAATCAACCGAGGAATAAACGATTTTATAGTGGGAATTCCTGATGCTGTTTTAAATCAAGTTGATAACGCATTGACCGCAGCAGGAATCGTAGACGAAGATACAATAGATCAAGATTTTTTGAAAAGGCTTTTTCAGTCAGATGATTTTGAAGCACAAAAAATAATAATCCCTTATTTGTTACAGTATGGTGCAGGGGAAAGAATAGGTTCTACAGATAAAGATGTAATTATTGAACGATATGGTCGCTCAGCAGGAGAAAATATATCTATAGCCGTTCCTTTTATAGCTATGCAAATGAAACTTGCTCAATTAGTTAATCTTACAGCAGCTCCTGCTTATCAAGCAGCTCGAACTGGTGTTAAAACTGTAGCAGATAAAGTTGCCCCTTATTTAGATCGTATAGTAGCCCCTTTTAGAACAAGTCCTGGAACAGCTACAGCTATAGAACTTGGAGGAGCAGGTTTAGCAGGAGTAGGAATGCAAGCTGAAGAGGAGGTATTCGGCACAAATACAGGTATCGGTGGATTAGTTGCTGTTGGTGCGCCTTTTTATTTAGGAACTAAAATAACACCTAAAGTTAAGACAGCCTTTACTTGGTTTGGTAAACCTGCTCTTACCGCTATAGATGATGCTGCTCTGGCAACAGGTATCCGAAGTCCTGGAGGAGGAAAAGCTCAAAGTCAGTTAGAAACTCAAGTAGCTATTGCTAAAGGAACAGATCAGGGAGCTGCGAATTGGCAAAGAGCTGAAGAAATAGAAACCACACTAGCACCTTTTGCTCCTGACGATCAACCCATAGTTCTTACTCCAGGAGAAAAAACATTAGACCCTCCTTTTTTAGCTACTCAAGCACGTTTAGAAGGAAAAGGAGATGCGGAGTTTACACGCCAAAATTTAAGTCGTAAGTTTAATGTGTTAGAGAGTATTGCTAATTTTAAAAACTATTTAATAAAAGGCAGAGGTGATCCTACCTTAGATGCGCCTTTATATATTTATGATGAAGCTACGAACTCTTACGTTTCTACAGTAGGTAAATTAGATGCTGAAAAAGCTGATTTAGCTTTTCAATTAGATACTTTAAGCCATCAAACTGATGGGGCTTTTCCTATTATGACAGACAAAGCAGCAACAGGAGAACAAGTTCGTCAAAGTATTATTGCAGCTAAAGAAGCAGCTAAAGATTCTGCGGAAAAACTCGCTACAAAATTAAAAATAAATCAAGCTGATCAGTTAGCCAGTAATGATGCTCTAGTAAAAGCACAAGAAAGTTTGAAAAAACAAGTTCTCACACGTCAAGGAGAAGAAGCGTTATCTTTTAAAGGTCTGCACCCTATAGTTAAAGATTTTTTAAACACTAAACTAAAACGTATCTCTTTTCAAGATTGGAAAAGTTTTTCTAGTCAAACAAGTGATGCTCTTGGCAAAGCTGTAGCAAATAACAAAAGCGAAGATATAAGAACTCTAGCTATACTAAAGAAAACTTTAGATAATATGGGTGCTTCTTATGGCAGAACTTCAGAAAAATTTCAACAGTTTCAAACAGTTTGGAGAGAAACGGTTCTTGAACCTTTTTCCAATAGTTTCGTAAGCAAGGTAATAGATGGTCCTGGAGGTAAACGAGGTTATACACTAGCTCCTGAAAAAGTTGCCAAAGCTTTTTTAAGTGATTCTAATGCCGCTAAAACATATATGAGTCTTTTTGCAGATGACCCAGATAAAATGAGGTTTATGAAAAATGCTGTTTTAGATGCAGTTCGTAAAGCAGGAATAGGACCGAAAGGTTTAAATGCAGATAAAATAAACACTCATCTTAACACAAACAGAGATATATATACAGAGCTCGGTTTATTTGATGAACTCAGCAACTCTAATCAATTAGTAAGCGATGTATTAGCTAGACAAGCTGAGTTAGCTGCTAGAACAAAACTTGTTAACTCTAATTTGTTATTTAAATCTATTGCAAAAGCTATGAACAATAGCAATCCTCAATCATTATTTGATGATGCAATAAGAAACCCCACTATTATGAAAGAGTTAAAACAGATTGCAGCTAAAGGTTCTGACAGTTTATCACCAGAAGAATCTTTGTATGTTTTTCGAGCTGCAATAACAGATAGATTGTTTAAAAATTACGCAGGAACTGATGTTCTTGCTAACCCTAAAGCTTTTAAACAAATGATTGTAGATAACGAAACTGCATTAAATCAAGCTTTTGATAAAGATCATTTAAACAATATTTATCTTATTGCAGACGCAGCTGAAAGAATAATGGCAACAGGTCTCCCCAAAGGAGCAGGTACAACTACTGACGATATTATTACTGCTTTATCTGCTAAAATGGGAACCTCTCCTGCAGGAATCTCTAACCGTTTCATTGCAGTACAAGAAGGAAGATTAGGACCAAGAGCAGCCATAGGGTATATTGCTTCAAGATTTTTAAGACAACAAAGTAGTGCTAGAACAGAGATGTTATTTAAAGAAATGATGTTTAATCCTCAAGTTGCAAAAGATTTAACTGCGACAGGAACTAAAAACCTCAGTATATCAGAGCCTGTACGCAATAGATTAAACACTTATTTATTTAATGTAGGAGTGGAGGCTATAGGAGCTAAACCAGATGTTGATCCAGATACTACAAGGGAAATTATTTTTAAAGCTCCAGAAAATGAACAAAGTTTTGTTTCACCTGAAATTTTACCTCCTGTAAATACAAATCAGGTTGCTAACCTTTCTACGAACAATGTTCCACCTCCTGCACCTGTCGCAAATATGCAACCACCAAATATTCAAACAGCTTCAGCTACTGATCTTTTTCCTTTTGATCCAACGCTTGCTGCTATAGAAAAACGACAAAATGCTAAACAAGGAATTATGTCTCTAACTTAACTGATGAGAAACCAATGGCTGATAAATTACCAAAAGTAAGTATTGCTGTAGTCGGGGTTGTAATCGCCCAGATTGGTGGTTTTATATGGTGGACTGCACAGCAAGCGAGTACAATACAGAACCTTGAAGAAACTGTAAATGTTTTAACGGTAGAAAATAATGCGACTGATCGCACCAATCTTATAAGAGATGTTGAAGAAAACAAACAAAGAATAGATGATATTATTGATTACATCGTTGAAGTTGAAGAAGATGGTGGCGAAACGATTGATGAAATTTATGAAGAGTTCGAAGAGGTATATGAAACCCAAGAGGGGTTTATTTTACAGTTTAATCAGATTGTTAAACTGCAAGCTAGAGTTAAAGCTCTAGAAAA
>Ga0209348_1000684_pt1 | contig 17142 bp, 16 predicted proteins | sample ETNvirenome_2_30_FD_184065 | JGI IMG/M metagenome (GOLD analysis project Ga0209348, IMG submission 184065) | Marine viral communities from the Pacific Ocean - ETNP_2_30 (SPAdes) (version 2) | ecosystem: Environmental > Aquatic > Marine > Oceanic | place: Pacific Ocean | collected 2013-06-22
ATGAAGTCTCCAAATAGTTCAGTAATGAGAGATGCTAAATCTGCTATTGAACAACTAGAGATATGGAAGATGTATCAGCTACATTGGTGTGAACACAAACCTTCAATTACAGTTTATGTAAAAGAAGAAGAGTGGTTACAAGTTGGTGCATGGGTATACGAAAACTTTGATGTGATGAGTGGTGTTTCATTCTTACCTCACTCTGACCATTCATATAAACAAGCACCTTATCAAGAAGTTGATAAGAAAACTTATGAAGAATGGTTAGCTAAGACTCCAAGAAATATTAATTGGATGGACTTAACTAATTATGAAAAAGAAGATACAACTACTTCTTCAAAAGAACTTGCATGTACTGCAGGAGCATGTGAAGTAGTTTAATTTTTTCTTGACTTTATATTTAAAAGGAGTATAATAATACAATGTTATTAAATGCTAGAACAAATTACGAGTCAGAGACTATACATCCATTGCACTATAGTAACACTAGCTTTGTTTTTATAGGGTATGATAGTCGTGAAGATATTGCTTATAGAGTTTGTGAACATTCTTTAATAAGAAAAAGTTCACGACCTCTTACAGTAATTGATTTAAACCATATCACTTTAAGAAAAGGTGGTTACTTTGATAGAGAGTGGAAAGAAAATGAAGAGGGTCAAAAATATGATGTGATAGATGACAAACCTTTTTCTACAGAGTTTAGTCACACACGTTTCCTTGCACCTGAGATTGCTAAACGTAATGGTGTTAAAGGTTGGATTATGTTTTGTGACTGTGACTTTTTATTCTTGGATGATATAGATAAATTATTTAGTTGGGTTGAAGTTAACTGTCCTGATAAAGCAGTAGCTTGTGTTAAGTTTGATTGGCAACCTACTGAAGATACTAAGATGGATAACCAAAAACAATTAGGTTATGATAAAAAACTTTGGTCTTCACTTATGTTATTAAATATGTCACATAAAGATGTGCGAAATCTCACGTGTGAAGATGTGAATACTATGAGAGGTTTACACTTACATCAATTTAAATGGACTTCAGATAGTGAGATTGCAGGTATACCTTGTAGTTGGAATCATATACCTGATGTTTCAAAACTAGATGAAAAACCTAGTGCCATACACTTCTCTTTAGGTGGTCCATGGTTTGGTGGTTCATATAAAAATATTAGATTTGCCCAAGACTGGGAAGATGAAAAACTATTATACAGAAATACAGTGAAAGAAACCAGACCAACACAATGGGTAAAATTTTAATATGAAAGACACAATAAATATCGTTACGTCCTTTAATCCTAAAGGGTGGGAAACTTATGCAAAAAAAATGATTGACTCAGTTGTAAAATATATGGCTGATGATTTACATTTAACTGCTTATTATCATGACTTTACTGATGAGCAAGTAAAAGAGTTTCCTAAAACAAACAAGATAACATTTAGAAATCTTAATGAGGTAGACGAAATGATTACCTATCGTGAAGAAATGAAACTTCATGATGGTACTGAAGGTGGTAAGATGCCTTATAATTGGAGATTAGATGCCATTAAATGGTGTCACAAAGTGTATGCTCTGACTGACTTCTCCTTCAAGTTGGTAGAAAAGAGTGTACAAGTAGGGTGGGTAGTTTGGTTAGATGCTGACATTATCCTTAGAAAGCCTGTTAATAAACAAGACTTGTTTGGAATCATTCCCCTAGGTTCTGAACTCGTCCACTTAGGTAGGAAAGATGTGGACTATAGTGAAACATCTTTCATGGCTTTTAATCTTAACACTATCCCACCCCTTGATTTACTAGGAGATATAAGAGGTCTTTATAATAGTCACGAAGTTCTTTCATATAGAGAATGGCATGATGGATTTATCTTTGAAAGATTATTTAATATCTATGGTGCTCATGGTTTAAAGAAACATAGTTTAACACCAGACGTGAGAGGTTTAGATGCGTTTAATAATTCTCCTTTGGCAGATTACTTTGAGCATTTCAAAGGCAATAGGAAGGACTTGTTATCTGATAAGACCACACCTGATGTCGTTGGTCCAAAGAGGTATAAGCAACTGGCAGATGTCATCAGACATTACAAGTTTTCAAGAATATTGGAAACAGGTACATGGAATGGTGGTCGTGCTATTGAAATGGCACTGGCAGCTTTTGACAACGTAGATAAAGTTTATTATGAAGGTTATGATTTATTTGAAGATGCAGATGAATATACTGATGCAACTGAGATGAATACTAAACCACACAATCTTTATGAAGCAGTTAATAATAGACTAAAAGAATTTAAAACTTTTGTTAAAGATAAAATGAACAAGGACTTTGAATTTAAATTAGTTAAAGGTGATACTAAAGTAACACTAACACAACAAAAAGATTTTGACATAGCTTATCTTGATGGAGGACATAGTTTTGATACTGTTCAACACGATTACAATATGACAAAAGATTTACCTGTTGTTGTGTTTGACGATTACTTTACTAAAGATGACAAAGGAAAGGAAGTTGTTGATGAACATAAAGGAACAAATAAAGTATTTGATGCCCTTGATAAAAAGCTACGCAAAAAAGTTCTTCCATCTAATGACCCAGTGGCAGGTGGTGGTGTTACTCATCTTGCTGTTGTTCTTCATAAATCTAATCTTGATAAACTCCCTGAAAGTTTCAATCACGTTCCAATAATTGTTAAACCAAAAGACTGTATGCCTACTGATTATATTAGAAATAATATAAAAAATAATGTGCAGTCAATTAATAAATGGTTAATCAAAGCTAGACCACATGGAGAGATACTTAATATAGTATCAGGTGGTAGTTCTTTTCTAAACTACAGAGATTATCTTAAATCAACTAAAGATAAAATAATGTGTGTTAAACATTCATTACCCATGCTTTTAAAAGAAGGTATAGTTCCTTGGGCATGTAACATACTTGACCCTAGACCTATTGAAGGTACAAGCACACATGGTATTGTTCGCAAAGAATTATTTAAAGAGATACCTAAAGAGACTATATTCTTTGTATCATCTATGACTGATACCTCAGTTGTAGAATATTTAAAAAATAAAAATGCAAAGATAGTAGGATGGAATGCTTACTCAGATGCTATTGTTGAAAAAAATACAGATAATAAAGTTACTATACCAAAAGACTTAGGTATACCTGATGATACAGTTTTATTAACTGGTGGTACTTGTGCAGCAATGAGAGCAATTAGTGTTGGACATACATTAGGATTTAGAAACTTTAAACTATATGGTTTTGATTGTTCAATGGATGAACCTAAAGATAAAGATGCAGTTGATAGTTCAACAGGTAAAGGTAAATACTTACACGTTACTACAAATAATAAGAAGTTCTGGACTACAGGTGAGCTACTAGCTATGGCACAAGACTGTGAAAAATTATTTCAAAGACAAGATGTTGATATGCATATGGAACTATATGGTGAGGGTACTCTTGTTTCTGAGTTGTGGAAAACTGGTGGTAGAAAGGAACATCCTAAATATGAAAATACTCTCTTCAATAACGATTAAAGATTTTATAGAAGATAGAGATTGTAAAACAATCTTTAAATCAGTAATGGATTTAAAAGATTCTTGGTCCACATATTCTGATAGATTAACACTAGGTTCAGGAAAAGAAAATACAGATACTGAAAATACCTATAAAGATAAATGTCTTACAAATAACCCTATTATATTTGAAAAATTTCCATCTTTATTATTTAGAATAAAAGAAATATTAAATAATTTATATGTAGAAGATTTAACATTTGATGAGACATACTCATCACCTGCATTTGAAATAATACAAGAGAATGGAACTTACTATAGTTTAAATCATAAAGCTGATTGTTACTTTGTGTTACCTATACATATAGGTAATTCTAGTGCAGGTTTATTTTATTATAACAAACCTGCTACTAAAAAATATTTTATACCTATGCATGAAGGCTCATTCTATTTTTATACTAATCCTCTTCATAAATATTATGAAAAAACTAGTGAAAACAATGACTTAATTTGCCTTGAAGGTAAATGTAAGATGAACAAAAATAATAAATTAACTCTTTTTTTTTAAATAGATTTGAGTTATAATACACATAAATGGGAGAAATATTATGTTATTACCAATGATTGCACCTATATTAGGTAAAGTAATTGATAGAATAATTCCTGATAAAGCTGCTCAAGCAAAGGCTCAATCAGAATTAAACAAAGCACTAGTTACGCACTCAGCAGATATAGAAAAAGCTGCTGCATCTGTAGTGGTTGCTGAAGCTAAAGGTGAAGGTTGGTTACAACGTAATTGGAGACCATTAACTATGGTATCTTTCTTGATACTTTTATTTATGTATTGGTTTGGAATACATCCTGAGAATTTATCAGACGCAGTTATTATGAAACTGTTTGATTTATTACAGATTGGTATTGGTGGCTACATCATAAGTAGAGGTGCTGAGAAAGGAATTAAAACATGGAAGGAGAAATAATATGACTGCATGGACAAAACCTATTATCGCAGAAATTTCTGTAGGTTTAGAAATTAACTCATATGCTTGTGCTGAAAAGTAATAGCATTTATTTTTTGGTGTGAGCCATATGCTTTTTAAGGTGTGGCTTTCATCTAGTTTAACTACAACATTATTGCCTAATGATAGGGATAATTAACTAAAGGAGAATAATATGATGTTATTGGACAACATGTTCTATAATCATTTTGATTTAATGAGACCAAGAGTAATGGTCGTATCTGATAAAATGTATCAGGAAGCTCAACAAAAGAAACTACAAGCTAGATTAGATTATCTCTTGTAGAACAAAAAGAGCATTATGAAAAAGAAATAAAAGAAGTGAAAGACGAAATGTCTGAACTAAAGATTGAAAATAAATCTGATAAGTAAATAAAAAACCCCTAGCTAACTTAATAACTAGGGGTATTTTTTTGTCCAATTTTCACAGTTGGCTATCCATATAACATACCTGTTAAATTATAATGTGCTTCAATATCAAAAGCAATCTCAGCTAAATGTAAAGCTATCTCAATTAAAAGTAAAGTTATAATAATTTTATTTGTCATCATACAACCTATGATAAGTTTTCTTTAAGAATCTTTTACACATTGATTTAAAAAATCCTTTGATATAATATTTACCTATACGAATAGGTATTAGTAATGGTGTAGTCATCACATCAAATATAACAATGATTATATCTACACTAAAGTCAATGATATTATCTGCATCTTTAAACTTTTGTTTTAGTTTATTCCACCACTTCATATCATCTTAATCCACGTATACACTAATCCTAGTGCAGCACCTACAATAAACAACATCTTAATAGCACCTGAACCTCTAGCAATATCTGCTCTGAGTCCTGATATAATCTCTGTTTGTTTATTAATTAATTCAAAAGCAACTTCTAGTTTATTAGCAACCTCTTTGTGTTGCTCTTCATTACGTGCTTCAAGTGCAGCTAGTCGTGCTTCTAATGAATCTCTACTGTTCATTATCTTTCTCCTACTCTCCTTATTGTTTTAAATAATTCTTCGTCAATCTTTTGACCCACTAATTTTTTATTTATTTCTCTTATCTTACCTAAAGGAAAAGATACACCTTTTTGTTTTAATCCTCTATAAAAATTTTCTAAGTCAGATTTAGTTATATCAGTAGGTATGTGTTTATTTTTTTGTATAGCATCTAATGTTTGTAAACCTTCTTTAGATATTTTTAATCTTCTCATTGCTTTAGTTATATCTTTATCACTATAACCTAAATCTCTGTAAGCATTAATATACATTCTTAATTCTTGTTCTAATCTTAATTTAGTTTTTTCATCTGTTTTTTTAGCTTCAACAAAATCATTATCATTAATTTGGTTTAAAGCTATAGGTGTTTTTTCTCTTATTCTTTTTTTAATATCAACACTAAATGGTAAGTCACCTTTCATAACTCTTGATAGTGCTTTACCTCTATTCATATTTTTAAGTCTATAACCCATGTTATAAGGAACACTAGAATCAATATCTATTCTTCTTGTTTTAACACCTAACAAAGCACCATAGTCAGCTTCACCTGGAATACCTTTTGTTCTTTCAGAGAATAAAGTATAAGAAGGATAACCTTTATCAGCTAGTTCTTTATCTTTTGCTGCAAGTTCTAATTCGTATTGTTTTCTTTTTCTATAAAAGTCAAGACCTGCAGGTGTTAATGTATCTCCTATAAATTTAGTTGCAACTTCACCAAAAGGCTTATCTTCTTTTAAACCAACTGCTGCATCTAATAAAGCATCTGTAGCTAATGACGTTCCAATAAAAGGACCTAATATACTATCAAAAAGTGCATTACCTACTTTAAATAATTCAGGTTGCAATGTTTTATCTATATCTCCTGAAAGAAGTTGTCCACTTATTTTAGGGTCAAAGAACATTCTATGAGTTGCCTTTGCTGCAGTCTTAGGAAAAGCAAAAGGGTCAAGACTTGCCATTGACAATGTATCATATACTTTCTTTCCACCAACTTTCTTTTTATCTAAATATATTTGAGGTGCAAAGTATTCCCAGTCTGGTCCAATAGTTTTTAATGCTTCTTCTTCTTTATCTGACATACCTAAAAACATTTTAGATTGTTCAGATAGATAATCTGCACCTACACCTGCTGCAGTCATACCTGCTAATCTTTTAGCTGCTGTTGCACTTAGTGTGGCATTACCACTTAATGCATCTTTAACTGTGTACTTAACTAAATTTTTTGCAACTCTTGCAGATTCAGCAGCAAATGTAGCAAAGTCACCTATAGGCATATATCTTAAACTTTTAATAAATGCAGGAGCTATTTTATAGTTAGGCATTAAGTCTCTTGTTCTTTGAGCTGCCATACTTTCAAGAGCATCATCTGCTAAATTAGGAAATGCTTCTTTTAAATATTTCTTAGTTCCCTCAAAGTGCATTATTTTAAATACATCATCTTCAAGTTGGTACACATCAATAACTTTATCTATTGCTTTTTTTGCAGCTTTACCTAAAGGTTTTGTTGTATACTTAGTTATATTCTGAGGAAGTTTTTTATATAATTCATCTATTTTATTTTTCTTAACTTCAGGTGTATTTAAAGTTATATCTTTTAAATTTTTTCTTATTGTTTCAGATGCAATATCAGTACCAGTTATACCTAAAGATTTATATTTATTAAATTGTTGTGTAAGTTCTTTATTATTTAATCCAAATAATTTATCTACTACAAATTTAGATGCATCAAAAGCACCACCATTAATAGGAGACATACCATTACTCGTCATAAATACTACGTTACCTAAAACATTTCTTGCGTGAGTAATAGGATTGAATACAGTAACAGCTATTTGTGAACCTGTTTTTAATGGAATCCAAGCATATTTAAAGAAGGAGCTACTTGCAGGATTCATTCCATCTATACCTTCTCGTAAAGTTTTAGCATAACTAGGGTCAATATATAAATCACTTAATGGATTTTTAACTGCATCTTTTCTTACTACCCCACCACCAAATACTTTACTTAATCTTTCATCTACTATATTCTCAGCTTTAACAAAAGCATCAGGAACATTAGTTATGTCTTGACCTTTAGCTTTAGCTATATTAACTGCAGCTCCACTATTTAACATGTCCTTTTTTAATTCTTCTAAAAAGTTTACTTCAGCTTTGTAAGCAGCTAGTTTTTTATAAGAGTTTACATAATTAAAAGTAGGGTCTTTTATCTCACCTAAAAAAGCTTTAACAGGGTCAGGTATAAGTTGTCTTTTTTTTAATGCTCCTGTTGTACCTTGACCACCTTTATTTTTATTAGCAAGGTCAAGTAAAAAATTACCAGTTTCTTCAGGACTTAAATTTTGAACACTATTCTTTAGTGCATTAAAAGCTTGGTTAGGTTCTAAACCAATATCATCTACTAAATAGTTTGTCATTTTCTTTAGACCTTCATCTGTTATCTGGTCAAGTCTACCCATTGAAATATTTTTTTCATTTCTTCTAATAGCATCTGACATATCTTGTAGATATTGAGGGTCTTCAAAAGCTTGATAACTTTTAGTTATATATGTATTTAAATTATTATCTACTGTAGTTGCAAGTTGTTTGGATAATCTCTCATTCTTAATAAAAAATGTAGACAACTCATCTATATTATTTCTCATTTCAGTAACAACTTCTTTAACATCAGTAGGTATATTTTCTAATGCAACTGAATCACCTTGAAGTGCATCATTAACAAGTTGAACTTGAGCAGGGTCTTTCATGTTGTTCTTCTTCATTACCTTAGATAATTTTTTAGCATCAACTGTTGCTTCTTTAAAAGCATTACTTACTGCTGCATCTGAACCTAAAAATAATTCTTGAGCTTTATCTGATGTACCTCTTGTAGAAGAAAACAATTGTTCAAACTTTCTACCTAAAGGTTTAACTTTATTATATCCTTTTATTAAACCTGATATACCACCCACTGCTGCAACTTCAAAACCTAAATTATTTACAAAGGCATTAAGTCTTTGTTGCAACCTTGTATCTTCAGGGTTGACACTAAGACCTTCTAATATTTGTGTTGATTCAGGGAATTGTTCTCGTAAGGTATTTACTATATTTTCTGAAGGGTCTTCAGCTATTGTAGCTGCTGCTGCACCAGTTGTTAGAAAACCTGCTACCTTTGTAGCTTTACGACCTTTAGCACCTAATAGATTTGATGCTTGTTTTAGACCTGAGTTTAGAAACCTATTACCTTTAGCTAATGTATGTGCTCCTCTTGTTGCTTTGAGTATACCTGTTGCAGGTACAAAGTAAGAGGCAATATTACCTATAGCTCCTTCAGCAGTTCCATATACACCATCACCATGATAAGGGTCAAATAGTTCATCTGAAAATTCTTTTACACTTTCAGGTACATATTGACCTACTGCATCAGCTACTACTGAAAAATTATCTGAAATCTTTTTAGTTAAATTAGGTGCTACGTCTGCAGAAAAACTTGCAATGTCTCTACCAGCTTCACCTATTGCTCTACCTGCTACTCTTACAGGTGCGTCAATAATACCTAAACCAGTTATCTCTGCAGCTTTATCTTTCTCTTCTTGAGTTAAACCTGAGTATTCATTATAAGTTTCTTTAAATTCAGTAGGGTTAAAACCTTGTTCTTCAATAAGCTGTTTAGCTTTAGCAGAATCTAAAGCTCCCTTACTCTGCAAGTCTTCAATTTTTTTTGCAGTTTCTCTAAATGATTGTGAGTCAATACTGATTGCCATTGCACTATTCTATCTCGTCTAATATTTGTGATACAGTTTTTTGTTCTTTAGTTGCAGGAACTAAACCACCTTCTTTTAAATTTTCAAGACCACCTACACCTAACATATTAACTTCATCAATTAATAAATTATTAAATTCTGTTTCATTATCTGTTCCTACTAACTTACCTTGTCTATTCATTTCTTGAAGTTTTCTTAATGCATTTACTGAAGCAATTTTAGTTATCTGTGTTAAAGTCTTTTTACCTTGAGTTGTTTCTAATACAGAATTAGCATCTAATGCTAGTTGGTCAGCACCTGTTAAATTTCCTTTAACTATATCAGTAACTCTTTTAACATCTCCAACAATACTTAAACCTAAGTCACCTGCTTTTCTAATAGCAGCTTTATAATCAGCATCAGTTTTAAGAATATCAAGAACATCTTTATCAAGTGTACTTTCTACAGATATTTGTTTTGTAGCTTCCTCTATTTTTTCTTTTCTAGCTTTTCTATCTACATCTTTAAATTCTTTAGCAGCTTCCATAAATCCTGGAGCAGCTTTAGAAGCAGCAGAACCTACTGCAGCTAATGTACCTCTACTTGGGTCAGCAGCTAATATATCACCACCTAATTGTGCAAGTTGCATATAGGCTCTAAGTTTAGCTGCAGATTTATCTTCTTCAATTTGTTTTTGTCTTTCTTCATCAGACATAACAATACCTAGTTCGTCTGCTCTTTTAGACCTAGCTTTGGCTCTTTCTCGTAGTTCATCCATCTCAAGACTTGTAATGTCAAGAGGAAATGCAGAAAATGGAGCTTCATATACTTGTCCACCAGGTTGTAACTTAACAACACCACCATCTTTAGATAATGTAGATATACCTTTTTCTTTCATGATGTCAGCTATCTCACTTATGTCACCATTCATGTCTTCTCTTTTATCATCTGATAACATTGAGTACAACATTTCTTTGTACATCTGATTTTGTTTTTTAGTTATCTTTGGTCTCTTACCTTTCTTCAATGGTTTAAATCCCATTTTCTCAACTGTATCTGGAGACTCTTTAGCTAATGCTTTTAAACCTTTATTCTCCTCAGGTATCTGTTTTAGTGGTCCACCTTCTTTAAATAAAGTTTTAGCTGCACCTGCTAGACCTAACGCACCAGTACCCATACCTATTAGTTGTTGTCCTAATGAAGGTGTAGGTAGTATTGATTGCTGAGTTTGTGTAGTTGTAGGTTGTAGTGGGAACCCACGAATAATAGATTGGTATTGTTGTAAACTAGCTTCAGGGAATGTTTGTTCCTCTCTAAACTGTTGGAATCCTAAATCTAATGCTCTTTGTTGTTGTTGTCTTTGTTGTTCACCAATACCTGCAAGTGCACCAAGTTCTTTAAATTGTACACCTGATTGTATTGGAGCCATACCTGCCATCTGTTGTCCACCAGCAAGTTGTCTTTGTTTTTGTTGTTCAAATGCTTGTTGTGCTTGTTGAAAAGCTGCTTGTTGTCCTCTAGCTTGTATGTCACCTAACTGTTGTTGTAAATTTCTATCTAATTCAGACTGTATGAATGCTTCTCTTGAACCACCAAATCCTCTTGAACCTACAGCTTGAGCAGCTAGTTGTTGTCTACGTCCTTCTGCAGCACGTTCAGCTTCTCTCTTTTCTATATCTACAACTTGTTGCATATATGGAGACATACGTTCCCCTATAGTTTCTGCTGTAGCTGCACCTGTACCTGCAGCAGTTAATCCTTTAGCTATATCAAATGTTGGTTCCTGTGAACCTACCAAACTAACTATACCTGCTTGAGCTGCTCTTTCTTCAGGAGTAAACTGGGCGATACGTGGACCAGGGTATACTGGATAACCTGCTGCTAGTCTTGCCTGTTCTTGAGCTTGAGCTTTCTCAAGTATGTCAGTAATAAATGGTCTAAGTTCAGGAGGAAACTCTGCCTTCTCTACAACTGTAGATGTAGCTGCAGGAGCTGGAGCAGATTTACTACCACCACCACCATATTGTCTTAGACCTGTCTTGCTATTTAATGTACCTGAACCACCAACTGACCTTAATAATTTAGCTTCATAGGAATTAATATGTGCGAGTTCAGTATCACCATCTTCACCTTGATTGGCAATATCACACGCAAGTCTGTCCAATAACCAAACTTTAAATTTAATTGGTAATACTTTTTCTATTAAAAAATTAGAAATGTGTTTCAAAAGTGACATAGCTTTCCTTATACTTTACATGTTGTTTAAATATTTTTCTCCATCCTGGTCTACCCATGACTTCAACTCCAGTACAATCATTTTGTTTTGCATGTTCCATGATTGTTTTAATTCCTTCTCCTGCCCATTTATTCATATTTTTACCACCACACAATACAACAGTCATCATTGTTTTAGCAGGATATATAGATTTTTGTGTAACAATAATCGCTTCAATATCTTTTACAGTTTTAAATACAATGAATAAATCCATCATACCTTTTTCTAAAAGAAACTTTGTTGTAGCTACTGTATGTCTACCACCTGAATATGTTACTGATTTTTTAACTAATGGTTCAATCTTATTCCAAAATAATTCTACACCTATGGGTTCAACAGGCACGACTTTCATTATTACTCCTATCCTATTTGGTTAATCTGTCTTTCTCTCCCCATAGTTTTTTCTCTAACGTCAGTCATAAACTTATCTAACATATCTGCACCTGCGTTAGATGAACCATTACCTAAAGCTGATACAACATCAGCAGGTAACACGTACTCGTCTCTACTTAATAATGCAGGTTGTTGTCCTTCAATACTAAAAGGTATTTCATCTGACATACCATCACCATCACCTTTTACCATACCTTCAAAATAAACCTGCCCTCCCCCCATGTCTACAATGTCTTCAGCACCTTCAGTAATAGCTTCTAACGCATCTGCTAGACCTTTACTTTGGCTGCCCATTGCTCTCTCCTTCAGATTAGACATAGCACCTCCATTCTTGGCACCTAGTATTGAACTTAAATTACCTGTGACTGCAGGTGAATAACTAGGGTCAGTAAATTGTAAAGGTGCTTGAGTTCCTTGCATTGCACCTACGATTCGTGAAGCAGATAAATCTCTATCTGCATATTGAGGGTTCATGTTTTGTAGTTTACCTGTTGAAAATTCTTGTTGAACTGTTTCAGCATCTTTAACTTGTTCAGGTATACCTTGTTGTTGTAATTCTAAAGCTGCATCTGCGTATGATGAACCTAAACTTCTTCCAATGCTTCCTCCTAATTTTTCAGGGTCAGTTAATGTTTCTAAACCTTTATCAACTAATCCTGATATACCACTTTTTAATGTATCACTAAAACTTGAACCAAGCTGCTCTGGAATTCTTTCTGCAGCAACTCTAGCTATATCAGTGGCTTCCATTAATCCTGAAGAAAGAGGTTCTCCCATTATTGTTGTACCAAATTTTGGACCTACTCTTGCTGCCATAGGTACAGATTTAGCAGCTTCTGAAGCAACTTTAGTTCCAGCCTCTGCACCTGCTTGAACTCCTTTTTTCACACCTTCTTCAGCAAATTTACTTAAACCTGCTCCTGCCATTTCACCTAACTTACCACCTGCATAAGTTGTTAAACCTGCTAGAGCAATATCACCAAAGTCTCCACCTTTAGCTGCAGTATTAGCCATAGAATAAGTAACACCTGCTGCTGGTCCACCAATTAATGTAGCTCCAATAGGACCTACAATATCTCTAAAAAATCCACCAATGCTAAATGCTTCAGGTAAACCTGTGTCAGGATTACGAGTTAGTCTACCTAATGAAGCTAAACCTTTAACTTCCATAGGACTCATATGCACTAATTCAGTGTCACCCATTCTACCTTGCATTTTCATCAAGTTAGATATTCCTTGTAATGGTGGAGCTGTCATTTTATTTTGCATCATTATCCTATATACCTTTTCATAATTTCGTTCATATTATTATAACCTGTTTGTGGCTGATTTGCAATAGGTTCAGCTATTAAACCCTGTATTCCTGTAGCTTGAGGTGAAGCATATTTACTTCTTATATCGTACTGTCCTTGTAGAGCATTTATTAGTTTTTGTTGTTTATCAAATACTGAGTCACCAGCTACTGCAGGTCTTACATTTGTATTTGTAATTTTTTTACTACCTACTCTTCTATACTGAGGATTTGTATTCTGAGATTGTCCATAAAAACTACCTCCACCTGTTGAAGGAACTTGATAATACTGTGCTCCATAACTTCCTTGTACCAATCTTGCATCACTAGGCAATTCAGTCGTCATTTGAGGTGGTTTTCCAGGACCATACATAGGTTTATTATAAGTCATTTCATATTGAGGAACCATTCGTGTAGATGTTTCAGTTACAGTTAAATCTTTTAGTGCCTCTTTCTCTGCAGCTATCTTATCTAATATACCTTGTAATCCTGCTGATTGTGTAGTAGGTACTGCACCAGTTCCTTCAGTATATCTTTTTAAAACATCTTGAACTGTATTACCAACAGATGTTGGTTGAGGAGTATACTGTTCAACTAATTCTTGATTAGTTGTTAATCCTTCTTGCCTAGCTTTATTATAAGCCATAGCATCAGTTAACTCTTGTAAATTTCGTGGATTATCATTAGGACCAATAGCTCCTTGATTTCTAAACTGTTCTGTAAATAATGTGGCTAATGCATTTTGTGCATAATTTCCACCTGCTCCCATAATTACTCCTAATGAAAATCAACCCAAGCATTTCCAGTATATCCCTGGAACTTTGAAGTTGAAATGTTAAATCTTATATCACCTGCTTGAGGATTAGGTACATTTGCTGTATCGTCCACTCTTGCAATTCTTATTGATTCTCTAGCTTGTTCCTGAATAATCTGTGACGTTAATTCAGTTGTTAAAGAATCTGCCCATTGTTTTATAATATCAAATATAATTTTTTGTTCTCTTGTAGTTATTACCCCAAACGTATCTCGTAGTTCAGGAAAAACTGTAGCTTTATTTGTAGCCATTATCTCATCCCATCTGAGCCTATATCAAGTCTTACTGTACCATATCTCCAACTTGTGCCTGTTGTTGAAGTTGCTACTCTTATCTTTGCTTGTCTTCCTCTGGCTCTCATTGAAACCTTTTGAGTATTTGGTTGAATAATAAAAGGTCCTTTTGTTGTTGATTCATTTGAATCTGGATATCTTTTTGTAGTAAACTGTACATTAAGTTGTCCAGATGTTCCTGATACTTCATTGTTTAATGTAAAGTCAGGAACCATTCTATCTATAAACATTATCTCATTACCTTGAGACATATCAAAATCTGCTGACTCTACAAATGATTCAATACCATTTCCATTTGCAGTGTAAATACCTTCAGGTTCATTATCATATAAATATGAATCACCATCATCTTCACGACCAGTTGTAATTGTATTAGCAAATACACCCTTATCTTCAAAAGTTGTAAAATGAGTTGAACCATATACCCAATAGTTTTCATTTGGATTAAAGGTTACGTACCTATCACATTCAGTTGCATTTTTAGAACAGTACAACCACGTTATCTCTTTAAACTGTGAGTTAACACCTGCAAATATTTTATCTGATTGGTCTAAATTAATATCATCAAAAACAAATCGTCTTACTGTACAAGGTAAATTTTTAACTGTACCATCAAACACATAGAAGTTCGCAGTACCCATCCAATAAACTCTACCATCAAAATCTTTAGCTGCATGTAAACCTACTGCACCACAGTTTGTACCTATCTCATTAAAACCAAAAGTAAAGGGTGGTCCAATAAACTGCATTGTGTGTGCAGATTTGTCAGTTAAAATAATTATATTATTTCTACTACGAGCTGCTGCTACAATTCTATTACCTGAACCTAATATAGCTTCACCTGAAGTTGAACTTACTGAAGGTGTCCAATTATTAAAATCATTTTGATTTGACCATCTAACTAATAATGGATTAAATGCACCACCTGTAAATTCGTTTGTTCCCATACAAATTAAATGTCTATCTTCTTGAGAAACAATTAATGTATTACTTACACTTGGTGCTGCACTTACTTCAATTATTCTTTGGTCAACACCTATAGAAGTTTCCCAATAATAAACACGTCCACCTCTTAAACCTGCAACTAAATCTTCACCCCATGTATCTAATGTCCACTGTCTTGGTAATATAGTTATATCTGATTGAGTCTTTGGTTCTCCATAACCACCTTGACCATAATAACCTGCATTCCAACCTAAACCTGTAACTGCTGTTGATGTACCTACTGGTAATAAAAAGTTTATTGTTACTTCACCAGTTGCTGCTGACGTAGCTGCTGCAGTTGTTGATGATAATACTTCAAATGAATTACTATCAATAACACTAACTTTAAAATCACTACCACTTGTAAAAAATACATTACCACCAATAGTTGCTGCCATTGACGTAAATTCTACAAAGTCTCCAGTAGATAAATTGTTAGCTGTACTTACTAAAACTTTTGTGCTACCTGCTGCAGTTGTTAGTTTATTTGTTACAGTAACTGTTGAGGTAATAGGAGTAATGTCATAATTAACACCACCAAAATAAGTATATAGTTTTGATTCAGTTCCAAAAGCTGCCCTCTTTAATGTATCATTATCAGTCCAACTAATTAAATCTCTACCAGTTCCTTCAAAATGAGAATTAACTTTAAAGTTCCAACCACCTATATTTTCAGGTTTACCTGCTCTAAATCTAACTCTATTACCATCAAACCATTTACCTTGCTCTGCATATTGTGTTGACTCTCTATGAAAGCCTGGAGCAAAGTCAAGTTTAAGTAGCTGAAGCTGTGTTTCTGTTGACATTTAAACTCCTATGATAAATTAAGTATTGATGCTACATCTACTGATGATACTTCCCTTACCTTGTAAATTAATAAATCTACTGCAGCAGCACCTGTTGAAAGTGTAGGTGCAGTTCCTCCTGCAAAATTATAAGCATCTCCATATGACATTGTACGACTACCAGTGCCATCTTGAATAACTCTGATTGTACCACATTGTCCAATCTTTGCATTACTTGGATTTAATAATGTTGTAGCTCCAGTTAATGTAACTGCAAAATCATTACCAGTTGATAAATTTAAAGCAAGTGATGTAGCTGCAGATAATGAAACAATAGGTGTTCCTACTGCTCCTGCAAATGTAGCTGATGAAGTAGCAGAGATGTGAGCACTAAATATTGACTCACCTGAGTGAGTTGTTGTTGACGTAAAAGTATTTGTTCCTGAAGTAATTACAGTACCACTAAATACTTTATTAGAAGTTATTGTTGATGAAGTTGAAGTAGGTATATATCTTACGTCTGCACTTGATACTGGAATTAAATTAGCATCACCAGTACCAAAGTCTAATGTAGCTGCTGTACCTAAACCTAAACCTGTAGTATCAGCTCCAGTAAATACATTTGTACCATCACAAATAAATGGACCAGTACCACCTTGAGTAACTGTAGTCTTTGCAGTTGTTGCTGCAGTTTTTAATGTAATTGCATGTGAACCTGAAGTATTATTTTTTACAAAATAAATTTTAGATACTGAGGGAATTGTAATGTCAACACTAGATGTTAATGTTCCTTGAAGTTCAAGAATTGCACTACGAGCTTGGTCAGCAGAACCATTATTAGATGATAATGTTATTGCTGAACTACATGAAACAATTGTATAACCTGCGACTGCATCATCAACCAAATCAATTACATTTTGATTAAGTACAGTACCCCATGTTCCTGAGTTTGCTCCATTATCTTGCTTCTCAAGTCTAATTCTTGACGTAAATGTTGCCATTTAATTTTCCCCTATTCTGATGGTGGTTCACCAAAGTTATATAATATTCCACTTGCTATT
>Ga0209348_1000685_pt1 | contig 17126 bp, 15 predicted proteins | sample ETNvirenome_2_30_FD_184065 | JGI IMG/M metagenome (GOLD analysis project Ga0209348, IMG submission 184065) | Marine viral communities from the Pacific Ocean - ETNP_2_30 (SPAdes) (version 2) | ecosystem: Environmental > Aquatic > Marine > Oceanic | place: Pacific Ocean | collected 2013-06-22
ATCACAAGACAACGAGCGACTCCGGACCAACCCGATAGGCGCGACATCTTTCATTGAGAATGTAGCCCGACAGCATTACCTGAACTTTGGTAAGCAAGAAGGCCGTGAGGGGTTTGGCATAATTGATCCCCGCATGAAAAGTTTTGCTACTATCATGGCGAACACTTACGACTTACCTGATCCCGGAACTGATGGTGAGTTGCGACCGGAATTTAAAAGTAGAGGACGGGGTGCAAATACTGTTACTGATATATACAATCTCACTGGCACGATAAGCCCTTCTTTACGTGATAGGTTAATTGACCGAGGTTACGGAAGCACTAACGAAGATAAGCTCCCCGGTCGCGTGGATGATATAATTGGTTATATGTTTAGAAGAAACAATGATGGGGACAATGCGTTTGAGGTGACTGGGGGTCAAGAGGCTTTGTTTGAAGCCTATGATCAAATGGGCGTTACGGGTCAGGGTGAATCGTATGCCGATAAGCAGATAAATACTCTCTTGGACCTTGCAAACAAATATGAGGTTGACTTCAGTAGTCTTACTCCCGGTGTTGAAGATCAGGGGCCACGCTATGCTGGTGAATTAAACATGCCTTTTAGCGACGCTGCGCAACAGATAGTTGGATCGCTTATGCAAGTTGCTCCATTATTTTCTCCAAACGCTGCAGCGTTAACTCTTGGGAGTGGTTTTCTTAAATCTATTTTTGGCCCCAGAACGTTCCAAGAAGAGTTAGGGATATCGTTAGGTTTTCCTAGTGCTGAACAGATAGCGGCGGAAGACGCTGATGAACTCAATGTAGGAATGGGTGATAGCGAATAATTATGAGCAAGAAGTCTCTCAAAGATAGTTTGCAATTAAACAAACCGAGACGCACGCCTAACCACCCAACCAAATCGCACGTTGTAAAGATCAACGACAATGGCACTGAGAGACTAATTAGGTTTGGTCAACAAGGTGTGAGCACAGCGGGCAAGCCCAAGAAGGGCGAATCTGAAGAACAAAAGAAGAGACGTAAGTCGTTTAAGGCTAGACACGCAAAGAATATTGCCAAGGGTAAGACTTCGGCCGCGTACTGGGCGAACAAGGTGAAGTGGAACGAGGGTGGTCGCGTACTTGGTGTCACCGGAGATGACCCACTGTCCGAGGCAATGGGTGATCGTTTAGTAACGCAACAACGTGGAGCCTTAGCTGATTTAAACGACGATGGACGAATTGATATCATTGATGCCTATGAGTTCTTGCGTCCGTCTTACCCAACCGAGATTGCTGGGGCATTGAAGCAAGCTGGCAGTAACATCAGTCAGGGTGACATTGCAAAGGGCATGGCAATGGCTGGCTTGGGTACGTTGATGGCTGCGGATTACATTCCGGGGGCGAAGTTTGCAACGAGCACGATAGGCAGACCGATCAAGAGTTTCTTACAGGAAGTTGGACAGAAGCTACCGGATACTTCCGTGTTAGAAGCTGCGGGTTACAAGGGCCGACTTGGAGAAAGACTTGGTAGCAGTCCACAACAAAAAATGACGGTGGGTCAGGTAAGGAAACTTACTGAAGACATCAGCCCAACTGAGAAGCAGTTTATTGAACCGGAACTTGAAGACATAAGATATCAAGCCAAGCTACAGGAGATGGCTGGCGAAAGACCTGACGATACTGTCACGACAGAGTACCTACAGAAAGCGTTGCAGAGAAGAGTGCCAAAGTCTGGGGTGATCCGAGAAGAACTATTGAAATTCGATGACACTGGTGTTGTTCCAGAGTATGCAACAACCATGAGAAGACCAAGGTCGATTTCTCCTGATTATGATCCTATCGACTCGGATGAGTATCAAGAGTTACTCGTGGGACTAACTCCGGAGATGGCAGTCCAATATCAGAAAGAAAATATACGCACACAAGGTGGCAACTATTTTAGTTTGCCTAATCCACACTACAGGGGGTATGAAAATACAATATTTCATATACGGAGCGATAGATTTCAAGACAATGCTATTCCGGGCCAGAAAGGAATGGAAGAACCGAAAAATGTGACGTTTGCGGAAGAAATGCAATCGGATACTGCAATAGCAAAAGCTCAATATGGCGAGTTTGATCTTAACACTCCGATAGATACAAATGCGCGAAGACTTTTGGAAGACAGAAACAATCTTAAAATAGTTTTGCACAATGAAATTGTCCGTGATCCTGCTAGAAACGCAGCCTATAAGGGTAATGCATCTGAGATAGCCGAAAATATTCAGCGTGCCTTTGATGAATTAGGCGAACAAAAAATAACCCTTACAAATAAAGCAAAAGTAGAAGAAGAAATACGGGAAGAAATACAAGAGATTACAGAGGATATAAACCTCGCCAATCAGTTTACACCTAAATACCGAATGGAGGGAAATTTTACTGCTCTCAGAGATGCCGAGAACAAAGTTGGAAAATTGCGATTTGAGAAAGATCGGCTGATAGCAAAACAAAGGCTGTTAGCCCGAATAGTTACGCCGCCGGGTGTGCCCAAAGACTTTCCATTTTTAAAAGAGTGGCCCAAGCTAGCAATGCAACGATTAATCAACGAGGGTGTTGATAATGCCGACGATGCCATTGGTTGGATAAGTGGCAATCAATCGGCAAGTGTCCGTGATCAAGTTAAGCACATTGAGTCGTTCAGATATTCTCCTGCTGAGGGAAAAATTGAATATTATGATCCGGTAAAAGAAGAAGAAATAGAAGATTATGTGGATGCATTTGCTTTGCAACACGGGGAAGTCAAATGGTTGCGTGAGAATTATGGAGATGAAGTAGCTGACGCTTACAATAATAATCCAAATTATGGCACGGATGCAGAGTTCGGTTTTGCATTTGATAAACCTGTCGTTAAAGATTCGATAGACGATCAAGGAAGAAATCTAACGAAAGGTGCGAGACAGTTATACGACACTGTAATGGTCAAGGAAGCCAAGAAGATCGGTAAGAAGTATGGCGTAGAACCATACCAGACACCGAACGGTGATTGGCGAATGGACATTACGGACAAGATGCGTGAGGATTTCCTAACCGATGTAACTTATGCCGAGGGTGGTTCAGTCGAGCTAGACTTGGGCATGGACGAAAGAGATTTCCAAAGAGAAGTAACCAAACAAAAATCTAATCTTGCTGACTATAATAACGATGGTCGTATTGATAGTTTAGATGCCTTGTTGTTGGGATATGACATTGTTGTTCCTACTGACCCACGAGATATTACAAGTGACGCAATAGATGCTTTGAAGAATATTCAAGCTAGTCAATATATGCCAGCCCTTGCGGCAGGAACTGCTGCCCTTCTAGGAACATCCGAGTATGTACCCGTTGCGGGTCAAATGTTGAAAGGTGTAACGAGACCCTTACGCAAAGCCCTGAAACAATACGATGCAAACATTGTCGAGAGCCGTGCCGAAGAAATTGTTAAGGGTGCAGAGAGTAGAGGTGGTAAAGGTCCGAAGGACGTAGGTGACACTGATAAAAAAGATTACTCTCGATTAACCAAAGAAGAGTTAGATCCTTTGAATTATCAGGCAACAAAGATGGACAAGCCACCATCTGAGGTTGATGTCGAATCAGAATCAGTAGTTGAGTTAGCACCGAAGAAAACAATCAGTATAGAAGATTTGGAAGGAAAAATAGCAATTCCTTTTTATGGAGATCGTTCGAGCCTTGGTGAAAAAATTACTGCCGTAGACGACATCAAATTAGAAACACCTGTCCTTACAGAAGGGGGCAGAGACTATATGCGTGGCGATGCAGGAAAAATAGGTGAGAATAAGCGTCTTCCAAATAATCCCGAAACAAACATTTGGGCATCGGGTCAGACTATAATTGCTCGTTTAAAAAACCGTGCTCTAGAAGAAGCGAAAGAAACAGGTAAAGAAGTTGTGGGTGTTACGGGAACAATGTCACCCAGAGCTTTAGACTTCAACAATTTTACACCGGAGCTGCTTGCAGAAATGACAGCCGTTACTATCACTCGCGGTGGCATGAAGAAAAAAGATATCAAAGCCTTTGACGATTTAATGAAAAAACAAGTTGGTAAAGATAAAGATTTCAGACCCGTAGAGGATTGGCCCGGAATAGATTCACCGGATCTTCGTGATTATATTGCCAAGGCACCGTCAAGAGTGCGGAAAAAATTTATGAGAATAATGGAAAAACAACCAGCACAGAAAGCCGGATTTCCTTCTCCGGGTAAAGCTAGGGTTGCTACTACGGATAGATCTCAACTAGATTCACCAGCCGGAATGTTTGGTGGAGCGATTGGAGAAATAGATTTAGACGCTGATATCATTACCGATCCTCTAATACCACACTCCACATACGACACACAAATGGCTGGGAAATATTTGGGTAGACTTGAACGTGATGTGCCACAAAGTCAATTGTTTCAAGATTTGTACAAAGAGCGTGAAGGAAAAATGGTCAGAGGCAAACCTGAATCAGAAGCAAATAAATCTGCAACGATACGCACCCAAGTACCGGGACAAGAAATAACACCGGAAATCGTAGATACAATTTCAGCGTCTATAGAAGAGATGAAAAAACGTGGCTATCAAGAGGGTGGGTCAGTTGGTCAAAGTTTCTTTGATAATTTATTTGAACATTTTCTCGAAGCACAAGCCGCGGGTGAAATGACACAAAACATGACAAGCCTTTACAATGCCAAAAAAATCGACATGATGGCTGATCAGATACTGGAGGCATATGATGTCTGACGAAACTATGATGGACGAAGAACAGCAAGGCGAAACTGTCGCTATTCCAAATGAGTTAGCAGAGGTTGAAGAAACAGAAGACGGTGGTGCTTTTGTTCGTCTTGAAGAAATGGAAATGAGCCAAGAGCAAAGGCTTGCACATTTTGCTAATATTGTCGAAGAGGTAGACCAGAATAAACTCAATACAGCAATCATTGATCTCGTAGACAAGATATCGAAAGACAAAGAGTCCAGAGAAAAACGCGATAAACAATACGAATTAGGTTTGCAACGTACTGGACTAGGTGATGACGCACCCGGTGGAGCACAATTTGAAGGTGCTAACCGTGTGGTACACCCAATGTTGATTCAAGCGTGCGTTGACTTTTCCGCACGATTTATGAAGGAAGCGTTTCCGTCGAACGGACCTGTCAAAAGTAAAGTTCAAGGTGAGCAAACGCCAGACAAGCTAGAAAAAGCCAGACGGAAGACAGACTTTATGAACTGGCAAACTACGCAACAGATGCCTGAGTTCCGTGCTGAACTAGAACAACTGAGTACCCAACTCCCATTGGGTGGTGGTCAGTACATGAAATTTATGTGGGATAGTTTGCATCGTAAACCTCAGTCAGAGTTTATCCCGATTGACGATGTGTATTTACCGTTTGCTGCAACAAACTTCTACACGGCAGAACGTAAGACCCACGTTCAGTATATCACCAAGATGGAATACGAAAGACGGGTAAAATCCGGTATGTATATTGATGTCGATCTTGGTTATCCAAATGAGCCAGAGTATAGCAAGGCAACAACTGCCAACGATAAAATCGAAGGTAAGCAAGAAAGTAGTTACAACGAGGACGGTTTGAGAACTATTTTCGAAATCTATACGTTTATGGATTTCGACGATGGGTTAGAGCCGTATATCCTGACCATAGACAAAACCACCAACAAAGCATTGTCATTGTATCGTAACTGGGAAGCAGACGATGAAATGAAGAACGAGTTGGATTGGATCGTAGAGTTTCCATTTGTTCCGTGGCGTGGTGCTTATCCGATTGGTTTAACTCAGATGATTGGTGGTTTGAGTGGGGCCGCAACCGGAGCACTGAGGGCATTAATGGATAGTGCTCACATTCAGAACATACCAACGATGTTAAAGCTCAAGGGTGGTCCAAGTGGACAAACCATCAGCTTACAACCCACCGAAATAGCAGAAATTGAAGGTGGTGCAATGGTGGATGACATTCGCAAAATTGCGATGCCTCTGCCGTTCAGTGGTCCAAGTCCAACATTGTTTCAATTACTTGGATTTTTAGTGGACGCGGGCCGTGGTGTTGTTCAAACATCATTTGAAAAGCTCAGTGATACAAATCCAAATATGCCAGTTGGTACCACAATGGCCCTAATTGAACAGGGTATGGTGGTATTTAGTTCTATTCACTCACGTTTACATTCATCTATGGAGCGATGTTTCAAGATTCTACACAGAATCAATAGTGCTTACATGGTGGATGGAGATCTACAGGGTAATGAAGCTGGTCTTGAGATAGAACCAGCGGACTTCGACGGTCCAATGGACGTTATTCCTGTCAGTGATCCAGCGATTTTTAGTGAAACACAACGTTTCGCACAGATCCAAGCTATCATGGAACGTGCTCGCTTGATGCCTCAGATGTATGATGCACGCAAAGTCGAGGAAATGTTCCTGAGAGTTATGAAAGTTCCCGACTCAGAGGTGTTAGTTGACCCACCGGGAACAGAAAACCTTGACCCCGTGAGTGAAAATGTGGCGGCTGCACTGGGCAGACCCGTATACGTTCTCCCAGAACAGGACCATATGGCACATATGATGACTCATTTGCCATTCCTGAAATCTCCACTGTTCGGTGCAAACCCTGCAATCATGCCAAATTTTCTCTATCCTATGGCTATTCACTTACGGGATCATCTTTTGAACTACTATTTGGTCGAAGCACACACGGCAGTGCAGCAAGCACAAGCTCAAAACTTGATTCAACAAGAAGCATCGGACGAAGTCACCGTAATTATGCAAGTTCAACAGTTTATTGAGCAACAATTAGGCAATTTTGGTAAAGATTTAGCGCAAATGACTGCCGAAGCGCAGAAATATGCCCCACAACCGCCTATGCCACAGGACAAATCGCTAGAAATTGCACAAATGACGCTTCAACAACGTGCTCAGTCAGATCAAGCTAAGATTCAACAAGATCAGATGGAACTTCAGGCGAAAATGCAGCTTGAAAAGGATAAAATGGAGCTAAAAGCCACTGAAATGATGAATGAAGACCAGCTTGAGGCGGCTAAAATAGAGAATGACATTGCAGATCGTCAGGCTAAATTTGACCTTGAAGCTATTAAACAAGAGAACGAAAACAGAAGAAAGGCTGAGGATTTAGCCGCTAGAGAACGAATGAATGAGTCAGACAACGAGACAGCTAAATTACTCGCAGCTGCTGAAATGGCTACGGGTGAGAAGGTACGAGTATCCACTGGAACAGGAATTGACCCAGACCCGCAACCATAACTGACAAAGAGTAGAACTTAAAACATGGCATTTTTGCAGAGTAATATTCCGCACTTCAAATGTTGGGTGCGAAGAGAGTACACTTACAACCATCAACAATTCCACGGTGAATTCATCCATGCTATGGCGATTGCAGTAACGACAATTCCATGCCGTAGCCTCAGTTTTCAGTTAATTTTTACAGGTGCAGAAACCTACGATACCGATGAACCAAACGTTCACGGCGGTGCTATGTGGGCGAGAATGCCCATTACAGCTTTGGTCGGTGATACACCGTTGGACGATTGGCCTGAGCCAATGGCAACCCACGATGCCCAACCGTGGGATTGTTCTTCCAGAACTCATAGTGTTTACGTTTTAGATCGGTGTACACCGTGTCCGTGGTTAGCAAAAATTGATGGGGAGTTTTTCCCTGCGAAATATTATTTCACTGTCGATTATACAGATTCGGAAATAGGAGATGACCCTGCTCAACACAAGCAGTCTCATGTTCTAGAACTTCTGGATGCAGGCAAATGGACAGGAAATATTGTGGCTCTACCAAATAATCGTGTGAGAGTTACGCACCCTGCGTGGTTTGAGGCAGGGGAAGGAGCACCGGAGTTTCGTCCTTCTCAGTGGGTACACTACAGTAAATCTGATTTGGACTATACTTTGGATGTCAATCGTGTCTTCGACAATCTTTATAAGGAGAATCCAGATGGGTTACAAACGGAACATGGACAACATGAAGGAAGCAAAAAATCCAAGAAAGCTATCCGAAGGTCCAAGAAAAGAATCGACGGGGAAAGTTGATGGCATTATGCCAGCCCGTTACGAGTACAAGCTATCAGGTAACGCAAAAGGTTATATGAAAGCGTGAATTTAGAAACAAAATTGTTGAATGCTCTCAAAGCCAAACAGTTTGAGTTTGCTGACGAGGCTTTGAGGCATCCACAAAACCGCGATGCTTTCGAGTACGGGCATCGTTGTGGGATGATGGCTGGTTATGAGGCATCAATAAACGTACTATTGCAACTTTTAGATGAGGAAAAATTCGGTGACAAAAACTTATGAGAACGCATTGAAAGAGGCATTCCCTGAGATTGACGCAGGTATACAGCCTTTTGGTAGCCGTGTTCTGGTTCAAATTAGAACAGCTAAAAAGAAAACAGCAGGGGGTATCATCTTAACGACAGATACCAAAGATACCGAAAAGTGGAATACACAAATCGGTAAAGTCATGCACGTTGGACCTTTAGCTTTTAAAAATAGAAACACAATGGAATTATGGCCTGAAGGTAGTTGGTGTACTGATGGCGATTTTGTAAGGGTTCCAAAATACGGTGGTGACCGATGGGAAGTGCCTCTGGATAAAGATCCCAATGGCGAAAAAGCACTGTTCGTAATTTTTAATGATCTCGACATCATTGGAAAAGTGACAGGTGACCCACTTCAAATAAAAGCATTTATCTGACAAGGAGATAAAAAATGGCAGAGTTAGGAAAAGAAGACGGTGACGAAATGCCTGATGACAACAAAGTTGTTATCGTTGAAGACGAAGCACCACAAGAGGAAAAGGCCGAGGAAATAAAAATCACAGAAACGGCTCCTGAAGAACCAAAAGAAGTTGAAACTGCTTCAGACCAACCGGATGAGCGAGAAAGCATTCGTGAGCGAAGACGCAAAGAAAAACAGGAGCGAAAACAACGTCGAGATACTGCAATCAAGCGAGATAAGGTTGAACTCAATTTTCTTAGAAAAAGAAACGAGGATCTTGAGCGTAGAGTTTCAGCCCAAGAACAGAAATCCCAAAATTTAGAAATGGGTAATCTTGATCAACATCTTGCAGTGGCTAAAAAAGAATTGAATTTGGCTGATCAAGTAATTGCTAAGGGTGTAGAAACTCAAAGCGGTGAGGATGTACAAAAGGCTTTAGCGTATCGTGATCAAGCTCAGAAAAAGATAGCTCAACTTGAACGTCAAAAACAACAAGCAAACGTTCAAATGCAGCAACAACAACCACAAACTCCAGTAGACGATAGAGTTTTAGCTCACGCTCAGGAGTTTATGGATGACAATCCGTGGTATGACATCAACGGTGGAAACGAAGAATCAAGCATTGTGAATGCAATAGACGCTTCGCTAACCAAAGAGGGTTTTGATCCAGCAACGGATGAATACTGGGATGAGCTAACGGAACGAGCAGCGCGAAGACTGCCTGAAAAGTTCGAAGATTTCGTTGAAGAAGTTGGAGAACAAGAAGAGCCAACGCCAGTTAAAAAGAAACGGGTTGCCCGTGGTGGCCCTGCTGTCGGATCTGGAAAAGAGCACGCACCTGCTTCTACTCGTAAGGAAGTTTACATCAGTCCTGAGCGTAAACAGGCCATGATGGACCACGGTGTTTGGGATGATCCGGTGCTTCGACAGAAGTATGTCAAACGGTACATGGAGTGGGATAGAGAGAACAAGGCTTAAACAGGCTTGCGTTTTTCAAAAATCCAACTTATATTTCAAAAATCGCTGAAAAAGGAGCGACATTAAATGTCAGACGAACGAATTAAGAAAACCTCTGGTAGTAACCGCACAAGCAAGGCGATGCAAGATCGTCCGGTAACAGAAAATCGTGAAGTTACTGAAGATGAGAGGTTAGAAATGTTCAGGCAACAATTTTTCCAATCTAGTCTACCAGACCTTCCCGATATTCCGGGTTGGCATCTTTGTTGGATCACTACAACAAACCCCAGAGACACTGTACAGCATCGCATTCGACTAGGCTACGAGCCTGTCAAACCAGAAGAAATAGCTGGTTGGGAGTATGCAACAATCAAAGGGGGTGAGTGGGATGGCTTCATAGGTGTCAATGAGATGTTAGCATTCAAACTTCCAAATTCTCTGTATGAAAAATACATGATGGAAGCTCATCACGATGCTCCTATGCGAGAAGAATTGAAACTCGCGGAGACAGCTGCGTTGATTGAAGAACAAGCACAAGCATCTGGCGGTAAAGTTGAGAAGGGTGATGGCACGGCTGAGATTGGTCAGTATCGGGAGGCACCACAATTTGACCTCTCGTGATCCTCAACTTTCAACCAATAGGGAGAATGCAGAATGTCTTCAGTCTCTGCACCTTTTGGCTTTCGTGCGTCTTATCACAACAGTGGGCAGATCATAGCGAAAGCCTATACTATTGTCTCGGGGTACAATCAAAATGTATTCCAAGGCGATCCCGTTAAGTTGGTGAACACAGGTTCCATTCAGCTTGGTTCAAGCGATGGCACTCGTAGTGGTACAACTGACGGTATTTCACTTCTAGGTATTTTCGCTGGTTGCCAATATATTGATGCTCTTGGAGTCCCGACTGTGTCACCATACTGGCCTGCGGGAATTACAGCGACAGAAATTACAGCTTGGGTCTTTGATGATCCAGAAATTCTGTTTGCAGTCCAATACGACAATCCAAGCCCTAATACCACGGTACAAACCAAAGTTGGTATGCAGTGTGATTGGACTGTCGCTTCACCGGGTGGATCAACAAGAACTGGTCTATCTGACACGAAACTAAGTGCTACTGTAGCCACATCTGGACAATTTCAAATCACTGGATTTGAAGGAACAACAGGTGGTCCTGATAGCACATTGACCGATGCTTTTGTAGTTGCGACTGTTCGTATTAACGAACATCAATACAAAGCACCAGTTAACGCAGTTACATAAGGGGGGTATTGAACTATGGCTACTCCTATGCGTAGTACCGACTTTCGCTCGATAGTTGAACCTATCTTAAACGAAGTCTTTGATGGAATATATGAGCAGCGTGCCGACGAGTGGGCCGAGGTATTCGAAGAGTATCAAGGTATCCCTCGACAGTACCATGAAGAACCAGTTCTTTATGGTTTTGGTGCAGCACCAGAATTACCAGACGGTATGGCAGTGACATATCAGTCCGGTGGTGTGTTGTTCATTCAGAGATACCTCTATAAAGTGTACGGGCTTGCATTCGCCCTTACCAAAGTGCTTGTAGAGGACGGTGACCATATTCGTATCGGTTCAACGTATGCTAAACATCTCGCTCAATCTTTGGTCGAAACCAAAGAAACTCTTGGTGCGAATATTCTTAACAGAGCATTCAACCCATCCTTTCCGGGTGGTGATGGTGTGTCTCTTAACAGTAACGCACATCCAATTGTTAATGGCACGTTTAGTAACATACTGACCAATGCGGCAGCACTGTCTCAGACCTCTCTGGAACAAATGCTAATCCAAATCCGTAATGCGGTTGACAACAATGGTAAGCGAATCAGACTTACACCAACTCAAATCGTTACTGGACCAGCAAACGTTTTCCAAGCAGAAACTCTATTGAAGTCTGCTTTGAGACCGGGAACGGCTGATAACGACATCAACCCTGTTAAGTCAATGGGGCTATTGGGTGACGGTCAGGCAAACATCTCGCGTATTACTTCAAGCACTGCTTGGTGGGTACAAACAGATGCTCCTGAAGGTCTGAAGCTGATGATGCGAAGAGGACTTGAGAAATCAATGGAAGGCGATTTCGAAACTGACTCAATGCGTTATAAAGCCACTGAACGTTACAACTTCGGTTGGACAGATCCGAGAGCAATCTTCGGAACACCCGGAGTTTAATGAAATCCCCTACCGTCCTATCCCTGTGGCGGTAGGGGTTTTTCGGGATTTAACCTTGTGTATTTGACAGTTCCCGACTGACGACATACCGACAAATACACGCAACTCGTATGTGAGGAAAAATGGGTACAACTACTTTTTCTGGTCCGGTAAAAGCCGGAACTATTCAAGCCACTACAGGAACAGAGATTGGCGTTAACGTAGCTAACGTTGGTTCTGTCGTAATGGCACAGTCAATGATGCCAAACATCACTGGCGCAAGCCAACTCAATCAAAGAGTTGCAGTGCTCCCAGCAAATTCTCAGATTGTAGATGTAATATTGAACGTTACAACTGCTGGTGACGATAGTGGCGCGGCTACTATTTCCGTAGGAACTTCTACTGATCCCAATGCTTATCTGAATGCGGTGGATACAAAATCTGTCGGTACAACTCGTGGAACACTAGATAGTGAGGCCACGAATGTTTCTGGAGCCGATAGGGAAGTTCTTGCAGATTTTACGGGTGCTACTGGTGACGGTACATCGGGTGTTGCTTCACTGACAGTGTTGTATATCCAAAACAATAATCTCTCTTAAAGGGAGGTGAACTATGGCTGATGCAGTCACAACTCAAGTTCTTCAAGATGGAGAGCGACAGTACATTGCAAAGTTTACTAATCTCTCGGATGGCACTGGGGAAAGTAAGGTTACAAAAATAGATGTTTCTACACTTGCTCCAAATTCATTTGGTTTAGCTTGCAATGGTCTAAAAATTACAAAGGTCGTGTGTCAGACTTATGACATGGGTGTTGATCTTTTTTGGGTTGGTGATCCAAGTCCAGCTGGTGATGCTCTCATAGCTAGTTTCCCACAAGGTGAACTGTATGATATCCCATATGTCCCGTATTTACCTTATAATGCAAGCGGTATTAAAGGTGTCGATGCGGCTGGTGATATTGCTCTGAGCACTAGAAATGCTTCCAACGGTGATACTTATACAATAATAATTCATGCAATTAAGGAGTATGAGAGACCAGCGGACGTAAGTGGTCTAATTAGCTACAATGTCAGAGTGGCAGCGGGTACTAACTCATATGGAACTGGAAACGTTTTTTATGTGGATGAGGTAATTAGCCCACACTTCACATTCGAAGCAAACAGAAGTTATCGCTTTCTACAAAGTGATAATACCAACAACAACCACCCATTGCGATTCAGTACAACGCCAAATGGAACACACGCAGGTGGTGTTGAATACACCGATGGGGTGACTATCAATAATACAGCGGGTACAGCAGGTGCATTCACTCAAATAGATACCACCGACTCAACACCTGAATTGTACTATTATTGTTCAAACCATTCAGGTATGGGAGATGCATGATGAAATCGAGCTATCCCTTCCGAGACGGTTGGCATTTTGATTCTTCGTTCGGTTTCACGAAATCGAGTTCTCGTGGGATGAAAAAGGGTGGATCAACATCCGACAAAAACTGGATTCAGGGGGCTGTAAAAAAGCCGGGTGCGTTGACTTCTTACGTTAAAAGCGAGGGAGTCAAAATGAAAGATGGGAAAATTCCAAAAGGCGTAATTAACAAGTTAGCCGAAGGGAAGCCAGCTAAAAAAGGTGCTGGTAAACCATCTGCAACCACTCAGAAAAGAGCCAACCTAGCCAAGACTTTTTCAAAAATGAATAAAGCTGATGGCGGTAGAGTCAACCGTAATATTCGTGATGAGGAAGCTCGTGTCATTGGTGTTCAGGACGATGCCGCTGATGAAATGCGTAGAGTTAGAGCACGAAGACCCAAAGATGCTCAGGAAAGACGCGACAAGCGTCAACAACTGAAAAGAGTTGCATCTAGGGAAAGAAATGCTCGTGACGAAATGCGTAGACTTCGGGGCGAAGCTGAATATGATATTAAACGGAGAAAACGATGAAATCTAAAGGTTATGCCAAAGGCGGCAAAAGAATGATGAAGTCCAAAGGCTATGCCAAGGGCGGTAAGAAACAAGGCTACAACGCAAGGCTTGACGAATCTCTCGGTATGAGAAGAGGCAAAGAGTCTTCCAAATCCCAGAGCATGAAGTCTCGTAGAGATGAAAGCAAGGGTATGGAAAAAGCTATGGGCCGTAGAGCTTATCAGTCTGTCGGAACGATGGATATGAAACGTGGTGGTTCTATGAAAACCAAAGGCATGATGCGTGGTGGTTCCATGAAGAGTAAAGGCATGATGAAAGGCGGTTCCATGAAATCAAAAGGTGGTTTCAAGGCCATGCCCGGTGATGCCCAATTTAAAAGAAAGTCTTGGTAACTCAAAACTGAACGGGGTTTGCTGTATCAGCATCCGTAATTTAATTTAGGATTGATATGGCATACTCTAATAATATTGGTGTAAAAACCTTTAATTCATTGAAAGTGGTTGATCACGCTTTTAGGCGTTGTAGATTGCCTGCACAAGCGATCACCTCTGAAATGCAAGATTATGCATTAGACTCTCTGGCTTTTATGTTGGATGATTTATCCAATATCCGGGTTCCCAGTTGGTGCATCGAAAAGATAATCCTTCCATTTTATCAAAATCAACCAGTGGTGACATTGCCACTGGGTACAGTTGACGTTCTTAATGTGAATTTCCGTCAGCCTATGTTTCCAACTGGGACCGTCACATCTACCAACACCAGTTATCTCGTAAATTTTTCTAGCGCGACAATCGTCAACACAGTAGGTGTGAAATGGTCAGCAACTGCTATACCATTAACATTTCAAGTAAGTTCTGACGGTGTAAACTTTACTACGGTAGCAACAACAAACAGCTTTGATCTTTCAACTGGGGCATTGGCTCAAGCTGGAAAGATAGTATGGACAGACATAGTTCCAGCACTGGCATATCAATACTTTAAAATAATTCCAACGGATGGTGTTTCTACAATCAATTATACATCTATAACGTTGGGTAACGAGCCATATGTTATACCACTAGGAACGTTAAACCGTGATCAATATGTAAATCAAAGTAATAGTGTGTTTGCGGGTCAACCTAGCACTTACTATTTTCAACGAAATGTAGCACAACCTGTGTTAAATGTCTGGCCTGCTCCAGATGAAGATACAGAAAAAACACAGTTGGTTGTGTGGAGACATCGTTCGGTCATGGATACGGATACTTTACAACAAGAAGTTGAGATCCCTAATCGATGGCTAGAGGCTATTGTAAACGGATTAGCATCTAAAGTTGCGATGGAAACACCAAGCGTCGATGCGAATATAATACCTCTACTAGAACAACGAGCTGCTATTTCTATGCAACGAGCGTGGGATGGTGACGGTGATGGATCTCCAACACAAATCAATCCGGGTATTGGACCCTATACAAGATGAGTAAGTATCTAGACCCGACAGGACAACCCACATTTGGTATCGGAATATGTGCTAGATGTTCGCGTAAATTTTTTCTGGCTGACTTATATCCTGATCCCAACGATCCGGGTCTACGAGTTTGTAAAGAAGATAGAGATCAATTTGACCCCTATAGACTACCACCACGGAGACCAGATCAAATCGTGTTGCCATTTGTTAGACCAGATAGAAATATAGACACGCATCCCGCTGGTTTAATTCAAGAAGCTGGGGATGAATTTATCGTCACGGAAGACGGTGATAACTATCTGGAGATTAATTAGATGACTAACGTTCCAAGTAATTTGATACCCACCAGAATATCGCAACTACCTACGGCTCCGGTAGCATCTGCCGATGGTATGTTACTGTTTAATTATCAGGGTGTAAGTTATCAAGTTAGAGCGGGAGACTTACTACAAGTTGCCGGAGTTCCAACCACACGACAAGTCATAGCTGGAACTGGTTTGACAGGTGGTGGACAACTCAATCAAAACATAACATTGAGCGTTGCAAGTGGTGGTATTGGAACGGTGCAACTTGCAGCTAGTGGAGCAACTCCCGGAACATATGGAAGCACCACACAAATTCCAGTTGTTACTGTAGATTCTACTGGACGAATAACTGCCGTGAGTACAGTCACAGCATCGACAAGTGGGATGGTTCCAACTTCAACACAAGTAATCGCAGGCAATGGTTTAGAGGGTGGGGGTAATCTAAGTTCAAACGTAACACTCACGGCTGACTTTGAAGATAACGTTCCATTAGTAACCACTACTGGAGGTTCAGCGGGAACATCAAACGAATTATCTAGAGGCGATCATCAACATCCACCCGTTGATTTATCGAACAGTGATCAAATTACTGGTCTATTACCACTCAACAATGGTGGTACAGGACGGAGTATAACATCAACGCCCGGAGGTATAGTTTACGGTGGTAGCGGTGATCTTGCTATCGGTCCAGCGGGACAAAACGGACAAGTTCTAGTCTCAGGTGGAACCGGAACATATAGTTGGGGATCGGCTCTTTTACAATCTGACCAACCAGCCAACGTAGTTTTTGCAGGCCCAACCTCTGGTGCGGCAGCCCCAACAGCATTTCGGGCATTAGTTGATGCAGACTTACCTACCTCTGGGGTAACACCCGGAACGTATGGATCATCGAGTGTTATCCCTGTCGTTACAATAAATGACAAGGGTGTAGTTACCTCGGTATCAACTGCATCTTTCCAAACGGGTTTAAATTTTCAGGGAACGTGGAACGCCTCGACTAATACGCCTACACTAACATCAAGCTCAGGTGTGAATGGTTATTACTATATCGTCAGCGTTGCGGGTAACACAAACCTAGATGGAATTACTGATTGGGAAGTAGGTGACTGGGCTGTATTTGCAAGCACTGGGGTTTGGCAAAAAATTGACCAAAGCAACACTGTTACATCCGTAAACGGTCAAGTTGGTGCTGTTACACTTACTGCTAGTGATGTTGGGGCAGTGCCACTTAATGGAACGGGTGCTACGGGTACATGGGCTATAAGTATAACTGGTAACGCAGCTACAGCAACCAAAGCAACTAATGTGGCAGGCGGTTCAGCTAATAGAATTGTCTACAACACATCTGCCGACACAACCGACTTTATAGCCGCTCCATCGACTGCAAACAGATTTTTAAAATGGGATGGAAGTGCTTTTGCGTGGGCAGGTGCAATTACAACGGCTGTAAGTGCATTCAGTGCAGGAACGACAGGACTCACACCCAACAGTTTAAGCACTGGTGATATTACGCTATCAGGTACACTTGTTCCAGCACATGGCGGTACTGGACTTACATCACCCGGAGCCAATGGAAATGTGCTTAC
>Ga0209348_1000687_pt1 | contig 17064 bp, 27 predicted proteins | sample ETNvirenome_2_30_FD_184065 | JGI IMG/M metagenome (GOLD analysis project Ga0209348, IMG submission 184065) | Marine viral communities from the Pacific Ocean - ETNP_2_30 (SPAdes) (version 2) | ecosystem: Environmental > Aquatic > Marine > Oceanic | place: Pacific Ocean | collected 2013-06-22
GGAGAATCTTAACCCCACAATCGCCCGCAACGCCCTGTCGCTGCTCAATGATGTCACACCATACCCACACATCGTTGTAGATAACGAGCGCTCTACGCGCCTCCTACGCGGTCGTATCGGTATGCTTGGCATGTATCCAGTAGCCAATACCCAGTTCTCAAAGATCTTCGCACAGATACTGAAGCTATCTACCGAGGACTCCCCCATACAATCTTTTGACTCCAAGGACTTGGAGACTTGCTTTGGCAAGGACGGTCGTGCCTTCATCGGCTCTACGATGATTAAGGATCCCAACACCGGCAAGCTCGGCACAACCATTATGCATAACTGCATGAACCGCTCTGCTTGCCCTCCACCCAAGGGTAAGGCAGCAGCAGGCTCGCTTATTCTCGTAGCAAGCGAAGAGATGGTTGCCGACCCTCGCGTGTCCAAACACCTTGAGTCTGCGATTGCTTATGTCGGTGGTCGCTGCGAAACACTTTTCTCTGGTGTTTATGTCAGAAAGAATGTCCCCGGACTAATTGCGATACTAAGTATGAATGGTATCGAGAAAGGAAAATAAAAAATGAAAATTACAAAACAATTATTAAAGCAGATTATTAAAGAAGAAATGAGCGGCATTGATGAGGAAATCTCGTTGCGTTCGCAAGCCGGAGTACAAAAAACAGAATTAGAAAAAATTTACAAATTTTTAGAAATGCAAATGCAGAACAAAAGTCTTGGAGTTAATCCTAATGTAACTAAGAGAGTAGTAGACCAGCTTGTTGAACTAGTAAATAACATCGATATGGGCAGGGGCCGTGGTCCTAAACTTCCGCCGGAAGCATCCGTGGCCCCGGACATCCAGTTCCAACCTAAAGATGGGAACGAATAAGGAAAATAAAATGAATTTTTTAAAGACACTATGGAGTTGGTTATTAAAACTAATGCGATGCTCCCCAAGAATGCCTGTTAGCATTTCAGAATTGGAAAAAGAGCCACTTAACGCAGCCTGCTGCCCTGAAGATTGCTGCGAAGAGACCGAATGTGGTCCCGATGACGAATGTTGTGATGAGGGCGAATGTGCGCCTGAAGACGAATGCTGCGAAGAAGAAGAAGTTACTCCGGCGATAGTAGAAGAAGAGCCCGCTGAAGAGGTAGTGGAAGCCACGGTGGTATCTGCCCCAGTAGGTGAGCTATTGAGAGAAATACTTTTATCCGAGGGCATCAGCGAAACAGTTGTTGAGAAATACAAAATCGTTAAAACATTTGAGGACTGGTACGATGGCCCACTAAGCCCTGAATCTGTTCGCGAGAGTATCAAAGAATTTAAGGCTTCCCAGGGTGGTGTCATTAAGGCCAAGCTGAGTAGAATACAATGAAGATTACAAAAGCCAAACTAAAGCAAATCATCAAAGAAGAACTCGAAGTAGTCCTCACAAACGAAGAGGTTGAGGAAATGTTTGGTGAAGAAGTGCGCGCCCAAGTGGAAGCGATGGAAAGTAAAGAGATTACCAAAGAAGCGATAATGGAAGAGATACAATCTGATCCTGCGTTGCTTAACGCGATTGGTAAGTTAACAGACTCAATTGAAGGTCTCGATGTTAGTATCGACTTTTTGTCTGCTGCATTTACAGGCGAGTCGGGTGTGTCCATTGGGGCAGCCCAAAAACAACTTGGTCGTGCTTACAGACCCAAAGTCCGTGTAGCTCCCGCACCTATGGAAGAAGAGTTAGGCGAGGCACTATTCGATGGTAAATTTGGCGACAAGCCGCCTACACCCAAGCCCGGCAAAAAACACAAGATGACAGATAGAGAAAAAGAAAAGCTTAATAGATTTCTCAAAGCAACAGGCGCAAAAGAAATAGACGAAAGAAAATTGTCTAAAGGCGAAGAAAAGGAAAAAGAGAAGATAGTTAAAGGTATGAAGAAATCAAAGAGTGATTTCAAGAAGCGCTATGGCGATGACGCCGAAAGCGCAATGTACGCAACGGCGACAAAGATCGCAAAGGATAAAAAATGAAACAAATAATGGAAAACTTCAACAGATTCGTTGTTGAAGATGAAGTAGAAATCATTGAAGAACAGGAGCTTTTGAATGAAAATCCACTAGCTCTATTGGCTGGTGCAGGATTGTTGATAGCTTTGGGAACCCGAGGCGGAAGAAGTTTGATAGCCAAAGTTCTCAGAATGCCGGGAGAGCTTATGGATACATTAGCAAAAATTCCTTTTGATGCAGGAAGAATTATGGGTGTAGAAATGCCTAAACTTGAACAAATGGTTAAATTTGCACAGCAATTACAGCCTAATAGAATTCCTTTAGACAAATTAGCAGATCTGATAGAAGGACTAACAGATGAAGAAGGCGATGCTCTAAATGCTGCTTTGGAGCCAGTAAAATTGGCTACTCCAGTGGGAAGAATTGCAAAAGGCGCGGAGATTGTATCATGAAAATCAAGAAGTCAGATCTAATCGCTCTAATCAGAGAAGAGATCTTGGCAGAAGCACGATTCGATCGTGGCATGACAATGATGGACGACCCGTATGACGATAACGAACCAGAGCCAGCCTCTATGCAGAGTGGCGGCTCTATGGATCAGGCTTTCCAGTATATCTTGACTGATGTTGAAAAAAGCCTAGATTTCCCAGCCGGTGCTCTTGTTAACTACCTTGTCACACAAAACCCAGAAGCAAGCCCCGACGCTGTTGGGAAAATGGCACTTCAGGTCTTAGAGACCCTCGGAATGAATTTTCCAACTGAGCGCGCTGTTGAGCAATACATCACCAGAGAGATGGATGATAAAGAAGCCGACATGATGCAAGAGGGCTTAGAGGGTATCAACCCCGAGAACATGCAGATTGTAATGGATGCTTTGCAGAAGTTGCTATTCAGTCCCTACACTGGGCCAATGATTGCTGCCGCATTTGCTGCCGTTGGCGTTGAGAGTATTAGAGAGATGTTCGGTAAACGCGGCGGTGACAAGTGATGAGTAAAGAGCAGAAGCAAGCACTACTCGACAGCGGTATACAAAAACTAACTTCCCGCAAACTACTTGTGTGGCTTACTGCTACAGGTCTTATGGCTTGGGGCGGACTAGAATCGGCAGACTGGGTTATCATATCTGGTCTTTATCTCGGCGGTCAATCCGTAATTGACGCTATTGTAAAACTCAAGGGACTTGAGTGAAGCAAAAGATTCTAGCATTCTGCTTAAACCACTGGAAGGAGATTGGGCTTGTCCTTCTCCTTCTTGTCGTATTTGGCAAGTCGCAGTATGATGTGCGCAACATTATCAAAGCACACGAGATTGCCCAGCAGTCTTTGAAGGACCAGATAAGCACGCTACAATCCCTCCACACCGAAGAGTTGCGCCTGCGCGATGAAGCCCTTGAGCGCTACCGCATAGAGATAGAAGAGTTGGAGTTGGAATACGAAGCACGACAAGCCGAGATAAAGGACTTAACGAGAGCAGAAAAAGAAGTTATAATAAAAGAGTTCAAACAAGACAAGGCTCTGATTATACAGCGCTTTGAAGAGACCTACGGATTAAGATATGTTGAATAGCCTAATGTTGCTTGCCCTACTCTCGACCGCAAGCGCCGAAGACTTCACAGTCCTCGCAGAAGACCAGCCCGCCCCATTCGAGGGCGTTTTGCTTAGCGTGCCTGCTGCCGCAGAAGTATTGGCCAAGCACGAAGAAGCAAAGTTAAAGTGCGATCTTGAAGTAGAGTTTCAACTTGACAAAGCAGCTTCTCAATGTAAGCTCGACAAGGAACTTCTTGAGGCGCGCATAGTCACGCTTGACCAGCAACACGCAGAGATTGTGGCGTCAAAAGACCTTGTGATCGAAAAGCAGCAAGCGATTATCAAGAAGCAAGCACCACACCGCAAGTGGCTTTGGTTTGCAGGTGGCGTTGTCCTTGGTGGTGCTACTTACTACGGTATCCAGCAGGCGGCTAAATGAGCAAAGACCCAGACTACATTGTCAAAGTAGAACAAGCCATCGCCAAGAAGTATGGTGAAGAAGCAATCCAAAATCCCAAAGCAGAATGGGACGAGAACAAAGAGAAAGTTTATCTGGAACAGATGCGAGATCTTTACAAGAAACAAAAGAAAAACGACGAAGCCAACGATAAAGTAGAAGTAAATGGGATAAAGGTTTCAAGAAAACTACTTAATAGAGAATCCAAGACAGGTTGTCCTGTTTGTGGTGCCTTCTCGCATTCTACTCGTGATGACGTATCGCTCGTAAAGTTTGACTGCTGCTACAAGTGTTATATCAAGTGGGTCGAAGGAAGGGAAGAAAGATGGCAAAAAGGATGGAGACCGAATGAAGGCTGAAGAATTAAGAGAATTAATTAGAGAAGTTCTTAAAGAACAAGAAAAAGAAGAAGCTCCGACTGACGACAAGAAGGCAACCAAACTGAAGACTGGTTCAATGTCTGGCTCCCAACGACTAAAAAAGTCAAGAGAAAGAATTACCGGCACATCAGACGAGTTCACGACACAAGAGCAAAAGATTGTAGATCAGCTTGAGAAGTTTATTTCTGATCTCGCAGCCAAAGAAGGAGTAGATCTCCTGCAACATAGAGCTTTCCTAGAGAGAGCTATGAAACTAATTCAACAAAGAATGGTAAAATAAAAACCAACTATTTATTTCAAAGGAACACTACAATGGCTACAGTTTACGAAATCGTTCAAGGCTTATCACAAGCCGCAGCAAACGCCTACGACGGCGCAATGACCGAAGATGGCGAGCCCATCAAGGCAGGTCTAAAGAGAGAAGAGGGTGATCCCCTTGTTGATAAGAGAGTTATGGATGGATTCAATGTCAAGTTTCATGGCAACATAATGCGCCTTTCTTACATGTCAGAGGTCACTCTTAAAGAAGTTTACGCTAATGGTTTCGAGTCTGATGTCGAATCACAGATGGCTGAGATTGTAAAGTTTCTCAAGAAGGAAGCCCGCAAGATTACTGGCTCTTCTGTCAAACTTACCAAAGAGGGCGAAATTGACATTCGTGTCGAGAACTCTTCAAGAGTCCGCTCTTGGGTTACAGCCGTTATGGAATACAAAGTCGGCGGCATGGAAGAGGCGTCAGTCGTTGGTGAAGCAACTGAAGACAAGCTTGCTGCTGGATGGGAAAAGTTCATGAAGCAAGGTGGTCTAGGTACCCGCCCTCCGAACGACAAGAGACCAAAGAACTCTGGCAAGAAATCATAAGTAAGATGAATGCCAAGATTAACGAAAAAGCAAATACTCAAAGAAGTCGTTAAGTGCGGTAAGGACCCTTCCTACTTCCTCAAAAACTATGCCCGTATCTCTCACCCGATGCACGGGCTTATGTTGTTTAAGACATACGATTATCAGGATGTGCTTCTAAACGACTTCAATGACTATCGTTTCAATATCATCAACAAGGGTCGCCAGCTAGGTATCTCAACGATTACGGCTGGCTACATTGTTTGGATGATGTTGTTTCATCGGGACAAAGCCATACTTGTTATGGCAACCAAGTTCGATACAGCAGGCAACTTGGTTCGCAAAGTCAAAAACATCATGAAGAACCTTCCTGACTGGATCAGGATAGCAAATATCACAACTGACAACCGCACGTCCTTTGAGTTGTCCAACGGCTCTACAATCAAGGCTGCCTCCACCTCTGGCGATGCCGGTCGTTCTGAAGCACTGTCGCTACTTGTTCTTGACGAGGCTGCGCACATTGAAGGTCTAGACGAACTTTGGACAGGTCTATACCCGACACTATCAACTGGTGGTCGCTGTATTGCGATCTCCACACCAAACGGTGTCGGTAACTGGTTCCACAAAACGTGTGTTGGTGCCGAGAGCAATGAAAATAATTTTAACCTCACAACCCTTATGTGGGACGTTCACCCAGACAGAGACGAAGAATGGTTTAAGAAAGAAACTAAAAATATGTCCAAGCGACAAATTGCCCAGGAGTTAGAGTGCAACTTCAATACTTCTGGTGAGACTGTCATAGACCCTTCAGGTATTGACTGGATGCTGTCGCTTGTAAAGGAGCCAAAGCACAGGACAGGCTTCGACCGAAACTTTTGGATTTGGGAAGAGCACGATCCAAGCTGCAACTATCTTATTTCAGCCGATGTCGCAAGAGGCGATGGCGCCGATAGCTCTACCTTTCATATTCTAAAACTTGAAACGATGGAGATCATCGGAGAGTACCAAGGCAAGCCAACACCTGATCTATATGCTAACATGCTTAATCAGGTCGGACGAGAGTTTGGCAACGCCATGATGGTAGTCGAGAACAACTCGATTGGTTACACCGTTATAGATAAACTTATAGAATATGGCTATCCAAACCTTTACTATTCTATCAAGTCTACGCACGAATACATCGACCAGCACATGGGCGAACATAAGAGCAATGCTATCGCTGGGTTCTCCACCACAACCAAGACCAGACCCCTCATTGTGGCCAAGTTAGAAGAGTTTATAAGAAACAAACTAATTAGGACATATTCTTCACGTTTGGCAAATGAATTTAGAACATTTATTTGGAATAACGGGAAGCCACAAGCAATGCGAGGATATAACGACGACTTGGTGATGGCTCTTGCCATCTGCTGTTGGGTCAGAGACACAGCACTACAGACAAACGCGAGAGACTTAAACTACCAAAAGGCATTCGTTGATGCTATCATGACTTCTAGAACAACTTTGAATACCCAGATAAACGGACAAATTGGCTACACAGGAGAAGATCAAACTAGTAAAATGAACGAAGCAAGAAATCTATATTCCCAGTATATGTGGATAATTAAGTGAGAAACTAAATGGCACCCAAAAACCCAAAGCAAGGCAAGAACCCCGCAAATAGAGATTCGCAATTATTCCGGTCTCTTACTCGGCTGTTCTCTGGTCCTATCATCAGCTATCGCTCCGAGTCTGGTAGAAAGATTCGCAGACAGCATCTTGACAAGTATTCTAGCAGATTTAAATCAGCATCAGGACAACAATTTAAAAAGCAGTCCTACAACCCACTAGACACAATTGCAGCAAACGCAATTGCAAATCAACGTCGGTCTGAACGTTACATTGACTTTGACCAGATGGAGTATATGCCAGAGTTAGCATCTGCTCTTGATATCTATGCCGACGAGATGACAACGTTCTCTTCTCTTTCTCCGATGCTCAACATCAGATGCCGCAACGATGAAATCAAAGCTGTTCTAGATATTCTATATCACAATGTTATGAACATTGAGCACAACCTCTTCGGTTGGTGCCGCACGATGTGCAAGTATGGCGACTTCATCTTGTATCTTGACATCGATGACGAGATAGGTGTTCAATCTACAATTGCGATACCGCTACAGGAAGTCGAAAGACTAGAAGGTCTTGACGCAACAAACCCTAACTACGTTCAGTATCAGTGGAACTCCGCTGGCATGACGTTTGAAAACTGGCAGATCGCACACTTCCGTATCCTCGGCAACGACAAATATTCTCCATACGGAACTTCTGTTCTTGAGCCAGCACGTCGTATCTGGCGGCAGCTTACCCTAATGGAAGACGCGATGATGGCCTACCGCATTGTTCGTTCGTCAGAGAGAAAAGTATTTAAGATTGATGTTGGCGCGATTCCGCCACAAGAAGTTGAACAATACATGCAGAAGATTGTTACCCAGTTGAAGCGCCACACAATTGTTGATAAAGATACTGGTCGCATTGACCTTCGCTACAATCCGCTATCCATTGAAGAAGATTACTATATTCCCGTTCGTGCTGGTTCTGTCACTGATATTCAGAACCTAGGCGCAGGACAGAACACAACCGCAATTGACGATATCAAGTATCTTCGCGACAAGCTGTTCTCAGCTATCAAGATCCCACAAACCTACTTGACCATGGGCGAAGGCGCCCAGGAAGACAAGACCACTCTCGCCACCAAGGACATACGATTCGCTCGCACCATCCAGCGCCTGCAACGCTCAGTCCTACACGAGCTAGAAAAGATCGGAATCATCCATCTTTATACTCTCGGCTACAGAGGAGAGGATCTACTAAACTTTAAGCTCTCCCTCAACAACCCAAGCAAGATTGCTGAGCTACAAGAACTTGAACACTGGAAGACAAAGTTTGATATTGCTGCATCTGCAACTGAAGGTTACTTCTCACGTCGCTGGGTTGCTGACAATATCTTTGGTATGTCGCACGAAGAGTTCCTACGCAACCAGCGTGAGATGTTCTACGATCGCAAGCACGACACCGCCCTTGAGGGTGTCGCAGAAGCTGCTGCCGCAGGTGGTGGTGAAGCTGGTGGTGGCGGGCTGGATCTCGGCGGCGACGAAGGTGGTGGTGGACTTGACCTCGGTGGCGGCGATGAAGGTGGTGGAGAACTTGATCTTGGTGGAGAAGAAGGCGGCGATGAAGGTGGCGGCGAAGAAGGCGCACTTCTAGCAGCCCCTCCAGGCTCCCGTGATTCACCACGATTGGCGCCCTCCCTTGGTAAGCGTGCGAGATCAGGAAAGAAATATGTAACCAAGGGTTCAAAGGGCAAAGTTTACCAAAAAGTTGCAACAGATAAGCGACCCTCCGGCGCAAGAACTCGTAACTACGCAAGCATCCCAACCCCCGAAATGAACACCTATCGGTCAAACAACCACGGTGCGTCAGAACTAAGATCACTCGCTAGGGGCATTTATGAAGAGCAAGACCCTAATTACTTGCGAGACCAAGAAGAAGAGGTAGCTCTTCTTGAGGTAAACAGTTCAGTAAAGATGCTTATTGAAAGCCTAGAGACAAAGACTACGGAGAATGATAATGAAAAATAGACACAATAAGAAGCGCAACACAGCTTTTGTTTTCGAGGCTCTATCTCGTGAAGCGACTGTTGCGATCATCAAGGGCGACCACGCGAGAAAAGAAAAAGTAGTCTCCATTGTTCGCAAGCATTTTACAGGAGACTCTCTACTTAAGAAAGACCTAGAATGCTATCGCTCTCTGTATGAAAATCAGAACCTAGACGAAACCACTAGTAAAAAAATTGTAGAAGCTGTGATGGCTGCCAAGCGCCTTATTGACCCCGATGGATTGTTCAAGCAACAAACTGAAGTTATCAATGATATCAACAAGGAACTCAGCCCAACAACATTCAACAACTTTGTGCCAAACTACAAGTCATTGGCCACTATCGCAAAGATGTTCAACACCGACTCTCCAAAGCAAAAGGTAATGCTTGAGGGCAAAATTCTTGAAGGAATGGTCGGTGCCATAGATGCAGCCGATCTTGAACCAATGGACAGCATAACCTTTAGAACTTTCACCAAGAAGTTCAACGCCAAGTATGGCGACTCGCTCCTACAGGAACAAAGAGAACTTCTAAATCACTACATTTCATCTTTCTCGCACGACGATCTTGAAACCAAGATTTATCTCAACAGAGAGCTTGGCAGATTAAAGCAGTCACTATCTGAGGCAGTCGATGCAGAAGACATCGCTAACGACCCCGAGATGGTCCGCAAGACAAATGCTGTGAGAGAAAGGCTTGAAAGCCTTTCAAAAGAAACCAGTTTAAACGAATCCACCCTGTTGACTATTATGAGAACACAGGAACTAGTAAAGGAAATCTACATCGATGCCAGTAACAGTTAGAATTATTCCTGTCCCAGAGCCAGTAAAAGTAACAATAAAGCCAAAAACTCCTCCTCCTACTGTAACCCTAGAACTTGACATTCGTAAGTCACTAAGTGGTGATTTAATGATTTTTGATCACGGCGACATCGACATTGTGCTTTCTGGCAAGGACAAGAAGATTACTGCTTTTCCAAAGCAAACAATGACTGATTTTACATATGGCGCACAGAATAGATTGTTTGCTCATCTTGCTCGTAAAGGCATTATCATGCCTGAGTCAATCCAGGGTGCCTCTTACTATGGCGCTATGGAAGCGCAGCTACAGGAAGCGGCAGACGGTAAGCTGAACGCCGCCAAGTTTGCACTTGTAAGCATTGAAAAATTTATCACAGAAGAGAGGCCATACTTTGAGAAGGTCGAGGCTGACATCGCTGGCTTCAATGACGAATACACCAACCCAGACAAGACCGACTCTACAGAACTTGGTGAGGTTCCACAGAGGGACGAACAAGGTTCTATCCGTAAGGGCTACATTAGAGATCCCTACACCTTCTCTTATATGTACACAATCTAGGGCACGCTATGTCAAAAGAAATGAAAGTCATAATGGAACGTTGGGATAGGTTTGTTATATCAGAAAACGCAAACCGACCTACAACTTGGGGCGAACTTGGTCAAAATATTATTTTAAATATAGCGGCCGAAAAATATCCAAGAATTGCCAAATCTTTACTGAAATTTGGTTTTAAACTTAGAATTAATCAATTAAAAGGTGCCTACGATTCAATCGAACAACTAGAAGATGTTCTCGATTGGATTCCTGATGAATGGCAAGAGAAATTAGAACAAGGCTCTGAAAAAGCAGCAGAATGGCTGGCACAGCAATCCAGAGATAAAGGAGGGAAAATTGGGGCATTCATAGTAGATGATTTGATTGGCATGGACGATTCGTTGACAAAAAACCTTGCTGGCTATAAGCAATTAAATATTGAAGATGAATATGAAAAACTTGTTGATAAGCAAAAACTAAAAAAATGGGCTGTTGGTGTAATAAGAAAAGCTAAACAAATGGCTGTAGATAACCCAAACGAACCTTTGCCCGATTTGAATAAAGAATTAGAAGATTGGTTTCAGGCAAAGGTTGGAGCCCACCCAGATACAGATGAACCAGACATTAGACAGGGAAATCAATAATGGAATTATTACTATTCGTTCTCATAGCCTACGGGCTCACACAAATTTTGGTATACAGCGATATGCCAATAATCAAAAGACTACGACCAGACAAAGAATCCTATAGAGGATACGGCAAGGTTTTCCATTGCCCTATGTGTATGGGCTTCCACGTTGGTTGGTTTTTAGTTCTGCTTTCTCCTTGGACCGAACTATTTACGTTTGATGCAACGCTTGTGAATGCTTTTCTGCTTGGTTGTCTCTCATCTGCAACATCTTATGTTCTAAACATGGTATTTTCAGATGAAGGAATTATGATAAAGCATAATTACCAAAAAGACAATTTTTTCACAGAGGAAGAATAAATGAAGATTACAAAAACCAGATTGAAAGAAATCATTAAAGAAGAGATCGAAAACGTCAAAGAAGGTCCGCAGCGCGCTTTTTGTGTTGGCTATGAAAAAGATGGCGAAACAAAGCACGAGACTGTACATGCTGACGCAGCCGGAATTGCTGAAAGGAAAATAAAAAGAAAGCACGATGTTCGCGATAAAGCGATTAAAAGCACCAGAGAAGGGAAGTGTAAAGGTCATGCATAATTATCTTACCAAAAAATGGGGACTCCAACCAGTCCGCCTTTGCTGTAAAGGCTCTTAGCTCGTGCGGGTAGCGCCCGCACAAAGGAATATAAATGAAGCTTACCAAAACCAAACTAAAACAATTAGTCAAAGAAGAACTAGATAGGGCTTCTGAGATCAAAGCAGAAAGAATCGTCAATTTTATCAAAGACCACGGTGATACACACGCAGAACTTGTGCATCAAGACGATGGTTCTATGAAAATTAAGGTTGTCACAAAGGTATATGATACCAATACTCGCAAAATGAGTTCAAAGGTTAGCTACATTGAACCCTCTATGCGAGCAGCAAGAAGAATATTGGAATACTAAAATGAAACTACTACGAGAATACTACGAACTATGTGAAGGCGGCGTATGCCAAGACCTTCTTACCGAAGATGAGAAGCGCTTTGTCGCAAGTGGGGGCATGATGCTTTCTGGTAAGCTACAAGAGGCAGATGTTCAGAATGGCAATGGCCGTGTTTATCCACACAAAGTTTTGATGAGAGAGGTCGAGAACTACAAGAAGCTTGTAAAAGAAAACAGAGCACTTGGCGAACTAGATCACCCCGATGATTCAGTCATTAACCTAAAGAATGCTTCACATATGGTCACAGAAATTTGGATGGAAGAGAAAGCCGTCATGGGTAAGGTAAAAGTTCTTAATACCCCATCAGGACAGGTTCTCAAGTCTCTTGTAGAGTCAGGAGTTAAGCTTGGCATCTCTTCTCGCGGTATGGGCTCTGTGTCGGAGGGTGGCGGCAACGTTGTTGTCCAAGAAGACTTTCAGCTTATCTGCTTTGATTTCGTGTCAGAGCCTTCAACTCCAAACGCTTTTATGATGCGAGAAGCAAAAGAGTTCAACAATAGAGTATTTACAAAAGCCGACCGCATCAACAGGCTATTAAATGAGGTACTAAAAGATGAGTGACGAGAAGCTAGAAGCAGCACTCAAACAGTTTGCTGAAATTGTCCCAGAAGAACAATTAAAACAAATGTTGGGTGCTGTCGTCCCTGCCAAAAACGAAGCCGCTATTCCCGTTCCCGGTTTTGTGGCTCCTGCACTTACTATGCTTGCAGCTAATCCAAAGTACGCTGGTCTCTTGGTTAGAAAACTTGCAGGATTTTTACAAAAAGTTACCGGCGTGGATATTGACAAGATACCTTTCGTTGATAAGGCATCGGCTAAGCCATCAGATTTCTTTTTTTGGTACAATAGAGGCTTAGACAAGCTTAGAAAAAAGCACCCTGTTATGTTTAAAGCTTTTATGGCAAAAACTGCTGCTTTTGACGCTGCCGGTTATCTATCTGTTTTGGCAGGACAAGATCAGAAAGCAATAAATATAATTATAAAATCATTTGAACTAGATCTTCCTTTGGCTGGAACAGATGACGAAACCACTTACAAAGATAGTTTAAAGCAAAAACAAATTGGCAAAGCTATGGATGATAGACTACAAGATAAATATAAGCTTGAAGAACAGATGCAAAGAATGCAAGTCCTCGCAGGTATAAATAAAAAGGTATTATAATGAGTAGATGGTCAAGTTTTAAATCGCAGCAGCTTTTAACAGAGAACTGGCGAAAGTTCCTTCAAGAAGAAGACGATGAGTCTGAAGAGGAAGCCGAAGAGTCTGAAGAGGAAGCCCAAGTAGTTTATGGGCTAACATCTAAAGACAACTCTGAGTCTCTCATAAGAATGCTCGATGGAGTTGTTGAAGACAACATAGCAGCACAAATAATAAACTTGATTGCAAATGCAGCCGAAGATGAAGGCGTTATGTTAGAAGCTGTATCTCTACAGGGTTCTAAGTCAGAACAAGATAGAGTATTCTCTGGCGAGACTACAAGAGAAATCTTACAAGGACTCGTTAGCTTGAATCTAGGTGCTGCAAACTTAAAGAATGTAGTCAAGGTTCTAAATCAGTGGGGCAAGCTAAACACTGTTAAGTTTGAAAAACCAGCAGCCGCTAGTGCTCCTGCCGCCTCACCTGCGCCTGCACCAAGAGCAGAACCAGATGAAGCCCCCGAAGCTGAGTCACCACCAGAAACCCCAACACTAGCCCCTGATTCAGAACCTGATGATTTCGAAGAAGAGCCCACCGAAGAAATACCAAGAACAGCAGCCCCTGAATCGACTGATGATGAAGAAGATACACGGTCAATCGATCCAGAGCCCTTCAGACTCTACGACGAAGAGGGCGACCTCGATGCGTTCGACAGATTTTTTGAAGGCCCAGACAACTATGACGAGCTTGTTGGTACAGACACAAATGGAAAGCAAATTACCTCCGGTGGTGTTTTCGAAGCGATCGGAGAAGCCCTTACAGGCATAGATTATATTGAAAGAAAATATTCAGATTATCAAATAGTAAAAGAATTTGTAACAAAATCAAAAAGCATGTTCAACCAAGCTGGTGATTTATATGATGATGGTGAGTATTTAGATGCTATAAAAAAGCTGTATGAATTAGGAAATTATGTTGCTGACGAATACGAGAAACCAGGCGGTGCGATCAAAGTAATCAGGGACCCTGAACTTGGAGATCAGCGCAAACTTAATCAGGCTATTCGGCAAATAGTCCCATATGATATACCCGGAGGTGATTGATGAACAAAACACAACTCAAAAAACTAATCAAGCCAGTAGTAAAGGAATGTATTCAAGAGGTTCTCATAGAAGAAGGCTTGCTTACAGAGGTCGTCTCACAAGTAACTGCTGGTATGTCTCGGCAACCAATTGTCGAGAACAAACCAAAGAAAAGAAACGATAAGCTATTTAATGAAGACTTGCAAATGAAGCGTAAGTCCCGAGAGGCGAACAAAAAACTACAAGAGCATCGTAAGAAGTTGTTAGACTCTATTGGTGGAGACGCTTACAACGGAGTGGATCTTTTTGAAGGCACAGAGCCTCTCAGAAACACAGGCGCACCCGGTCAGGCACACAAGCCAAACGTCTTGGGTGATGATCCAAGCGATGCAGGCGTAGATATTAGTTCAATCATGGGTAACTCAAGTAAAATTTGGCAAGCACTCAAATAGGATTAACAATGAGTAGACGAAAGGGTGCGAATGTTGTGGTTACTGCAAGACAATGCAGAGGTAATCACGAAAAGATGATCCGCAAGTTCATCAAGAAATGTAAAAAAGAAAAGATCATCGAACAGTTGAGAGAGAGAAGGTATTATAAGAAGCCGTCTGATGTAAAGCGACACGCAAAGCAAGCAGCCATTCGCAGACACAAGCGCGATGTTGCTAAGCAAAAGGTCAAAGACGCGCGCCGCGAAAGAAATAGTTGAGACTATTTATTTACGACTATGTAAATACGGAGGATTCTTATGTCAGTATTAAAAGCAACAAGTTGGGGTCGCACCAGAGGACCCAAAACTTTAGTAGGTGTTCAGGGTGGAGAGGTTGATGTTGTCCTTGTGGCTTCTCTAGATGCTGTCACAGACGGATACCCCACAGAAAATCAAAGATACTTACATGTTATGTTGGTTGACAAGAATAGGACTAGTGGCACTGCCTTAACAGTCACTCTTTATGGTTACAATCATGCATTTGGAAAATGGGCACCGCTTAACGCACTGGGCACCAGCACACCATTACAAATAACGGTTGACGATTCTGGAACCGCAGAAGGCTCTCAAACGGCAGCAGACCGTGAATTGATGACTTTTGAAATTGTAGGTGTTGATAGGGTTGCTTTTGTTGGAACCACCTCGGATGTCAGATGCTATGCTGCTTGCAGCACTTTCTAAAGGAGTTTTATAATGGCTCAATTTAGATGGGCATATGTTAATTGCGCAGAAGAAGATACAGTTACTGTTGGCGGTCCAACCGGGTCGCTCCAATTTTTACACAGCCCCTCTGGCATCACAGGTTCTTCTAATTTAAGTTTTTTTACAGCGTCTGTCGGCGCCTTTGATAAAAATACTCTATTATTAAGTGGCACATTAGTTGTAGATGGGGCAATCACAGCAAGTATGTTTGTTGTTGATCAGACCGATACTATTTCTGGATCAACAATATTTGGGAATAGTAATGATGACTACCATATTAGAACTGGCAGCTTTCATGTGGGCGGCGTGGAAGCAGGTTCCACTTTTCAAGTCCAGCCACTGTTGAGTCAATCTATAACCCTTGGTATGAGACACACTTACAGAACTGTTAGCACTTCTGGACTTACATCATCAACGGGCGACTATATCATAGGGTTTGGCGGAACGGGCGATATAGAATTCAGACTCAACTCTGCCGCCGTTCACAATTCTGGTGCCATTTTGGTTTTGAAAGACGAGTCAGCAACGCGCGCATCGGGCGTAGGTAAAATAACAATTTCAGCGTCAGCACCAAATACTATAGATAACAATGGCGCATATGTTCTTACTGGTTCAAACCCAGCTATTTCACTATATTCTAACGGTGCTAACTGGTTCGTGTTCTAGCAGGGGGGCTATCTAGTGGCATATAACCTTCTCTCCGGTACAATTGTTGCAAACGAATCAGTTGTTTTCGAACCAGCTACAAATGGTAGTGAATTCAAAAACGTAATTGTTGGCCAATTTAAAGGCGACGGACAACAAATACAAAACGTTGCTAGAGTTGTAGCTAATGGCACAACCGATTATCTTGTTTCGATTGGCGCAAACGCCGACAGCTTGGTAGGAGAGCCAAACTTAAGATTCAATGGTTCTCGGCTACTTGTTAACGGACAAGTCACGGCGTCAACTATGCAACTGACTTCTTTGGCAGCAGGACAAGCAACTACATCGTCATTCCTTGCTCTCGACTCCAACAACAATGTTGTTCTCACCTCCTCTGCTGGGGGACCTGACTTTGCAATAGCACAAGGTCCGATTAGATCACTTCAATTTCATTCAAGCCCAGGTGACATCAGTGGTTCTGAAAATTTTACTCTTGTCGGAAGCACATTATTTGTGACTGGCAACATAGTTGTGTCTGGAAATGTAGAGGCACACTCTTTTGATCTGATTCAAACCACCCTAGTTGAAATAAACCAATCCGGCTCAAGTGCCCTGGGTAACTCAAACGATGACACCCACCACTTTACAGGATCCATTTCTGTGTTCTCATCCAGCACTGATCTGTTTGCGGTTGATGTCGAGAATAAAAGCACAAAAATAAAAACTGGTCTTATTTTGAACAGAACTGCCATTACCTCAAACTACTCTGTATTGGTCTCAGACTATTACGTCGGCATTGACACTGCAACACCAACCGCAGTTATCACTGCAAGCCTTCCTGCCGCTGAATCTTTACAATCAGGTCAGACGTTTGTTTTTAAAGATGAAGGCGGGAGTGCCCATCAATACAACATTCTCATAAAACCCTCCGGTTCTCAAAAAATCGATAATCAAAATCAAGTAATTTTGGAATCACCCCATGCATCTTTGACCATTTATACGGACGGCGCGTCAAAGTTCTTTATTACTTGATATAAATTACACTATTTAAGAGCGTAATGCCACTGGTGCTTTTGCATCTGTGCATTATCCATTTTATCTTTAGGAGGATTTTTATAAATGGCTTACAAATTTCAATTAGGTTCCGCTATTCTTAGTGGTTCCACAAAGTTCGAGGAAGCAGTTGAGGTCGCAGGCGGTCTCAAGCTCTCTGGTGTTGATGACACCGCACTCGACGTTTCT
>Ga0209348_1000688_pt1 | contig 17060 bp, 34 predicted proteins | sample ETNvirenome_2_30_FD_184065 | JGI IMG/M metagenome (GOLD analysis project Ga0209348, IMG submission 184065) | Marine viral communities from the Pacific Ocean - ETNP_2_30 (SPAdes) (version 2) | ecosystem: Environmental > Aquatic > Marine > Oceanic | place: Pacific Ocean | collected 2013-06-22
GTTGTGTCCTAAGTCATCTATCTTGGTGCTTTCCATCGCACCTATGAATAGCAAGCCAATCATAAAGAATGCTCCGCTTACCATGAGTATGCACGTTAGTGCTATTGCTGTTTGTCTAGTCATTAGTTTACTCCTTAGTTGTTTCTATATAGACTTCTTTATAATCCGCGTCACTTGATGTGACAACATTATAAATCCAATTTAAACATTTATCATCCTTTACAAAAACGCTGTCGTTAGGATTTAATGTTTCTAGTTCTTTTATTAATTCTCTGACTGTCATTAGTAGCTCCATATTTGTGGTGGTAAATTTTCTGCTTTGCATAGTACTGCCCATTCTGAATTATAGATAGGCTTGTCATCTACACGTCTTACAAAGGTGTCGTGTAAATAAGGATTATAAGTTATCTGATAAACAGCCAAATCAACTGGCATACTCAAGATATCTTTCGACTCATTATCATTTGGCATAAGCGTACCGCGTACAAAAGCATGTACGTTTTTACTTTTCTCGCGTCTTACTCTCTGCTTACCTTTCTCGCCTACAATATACTGTGGATTTTTTATTGTCACTTTGTCTCTATGTGCAATAACTTTTCCATTGCATCGTATCGAAAAGGTTTTTTTGTGTAGATTGTAATACACATCTACTTTTATTCCTTTGAGTAAAGGATAGTGTGGGTTCACGAGTGGCTTGATGTGTCCACTGCTTGCCATCATTTCTACATATCTAGGTATCGTGTTCATCTTGTATCTCCTTTTCTGCTTTTTCACATTCATAACACTGGTATTCCCATTCATCTCCGCAATGCTGACAATCTGGGTCTTTATATAGGTGGTTTATATACTCATACATTTTTCTTTGCTCCTATTACTATATCCCATGTGAAGTCAGACCCATAATAATCTATTGCAGACTTAGTGTCTGGGTCTAGGTTCATTAGAACGTCCGCGATAATCTCGCCCACGTCCTGTTTCTGTTCATCACTCATATATTTAGTGATAAGGAATTTAAGGTTGTCACTCATGACTTGTCTCCTCTAGTTAAAGTAATTTGGGAATGCTAATTTAATTGCATCACCGCTAATATCTACATATAAATCCTCAGATTGTAAGTGTTCCATAAAAGAATTCCAAGCGTCCTCACAATCTCCATCATAAATTTCTTTTGCCCAAGTATGGACAATATTTTGTATAGACTTTTCATGGTCTATTGGTAATTCATTCTTAAATATAATCATAGATTTTCTCCTTATCCTACTACAAATCCGCTATCGTCATGCACCGCTTTACCTTTGGCATACAATGCACATATTACACCTTGTGGTTCTAGAAAACGTGCGTCTCCATCGTCTCCACCTACTACGTCCATACCCATAAATTTCGTGGGTATATCCTCAACGTGCCTAAACACTACAGCAATACGCATGCCTAGTGCCTTGGCTGTATCAACAAACTTTTGGTATAGTTGTACTCCTGAATAGCTAAAAGTCAAGTCATATACCTTTGGGTCGGGTATAATTCTGTTGGGTATTTTGGTATAGTCGTACCATCTCACTCCATATTTGTTATACATCTCAACCATGAAGTCCCACGCTATCAATTCCCATCTAAAATCCCACGTCCCATTGGGTCGCACCGCACATACAAGATTATTCTTTTGGCAATACTTTGCATGCGTCAACACTTCTTTCTTAAACATCTCCATAAACTTCTCGCGGTACTGATTAAAGAATAATGTCTTGCGTAGTCTACTCATCTGTACGCTGTTCATCGCTCCACGTCCTGCCATATCTAAACATGGGGTGTCACACTCTGCAACATGCGCCATAGGACACATATTTACACCAGACTTTTTTGCAGGACTACCATAGTTTACAAGTATGGATATACCTTTTTTGAAGTCTTTTGATGTTTTAGGATTATCCTTGTTGAATATCTTACTAGGAAATTCCGAAAACCATTTTGTATACTTATCGCTTGTCAGTATCTGGTCGCGTACTTCTGGCGATAGTTTGGATAAATCATATATAATCATCTCTCAACTTTCCTATTCTTTTTTGTTTTTGACCATGCGTCATAAAATCGTCGGCTATATTCCTCATCGGAAACTTTGCCATCTCTTTTATCTTCAGCTAACTTTTTTAACTTCTCAAAGTCTGCTTGCATTACAAATTTAGATTGTCTCATTACACTTACTCCTTTTGTTATGTAGTGTGGGGATACAATGCACTTGTGCATCGTACCCACCCAATATTAGATAGCCACTTTTCGTAGGTTCTTTCTAGATACCCACTGTCCAGTGGTAGCGTCTCTATCTACTAGAAAATACTGCTTGTGACTAGAGAATGAGCCTACTGGCTTGTTATATCTGTTAGTCTTTCTCTGATAAAACACTTGTGATATTTCATCAAAAGTTTTGATTGCAGATTTTACGTTGATAGTTCCGATATATGTTTCTGTATTTTTCATAATACATCTCCTAAGTTGGTTATGGTTGTTGTGGATATATCATTATATCCCCACATTACATATAATAATATAATATGATAGGCACTTACGACACCGCGTTTTACAGTGCCTATCAAATATATTAGGTGAGTAATCAAGATGTTAGCTTATTGCGTTGGCGCATAAGACAATCCAAGTCTCGCACATTTACGTTAATAACAATAAATTAATAATCTTGCGTTATAGTAGTTTAGTTCCATCGCGTCCTCTGATGGGTGTCCTCTAGTGCAAACATATAACTGCTAAGTTTCTAAAGGTGGTAGGTACAACTATTAAAACCTACCCGAAATTTATCGCCCACTATCCACTTGCCTACCAAGGTATTCCATCTCGACTATCTTGAGCCAGAATGCGCCAAGCCAAACTTGGGACTTGTTACCAACTCAAACAGTTTCGAAACTTTTGTAAACCTTGTAACATAACTCTTACACAGTCACAGTAGTGTTCGCATTGATGAGTCGTTATTTCGCGTTACTCACCGCCTACCCCGAAAGTAGGCTTTTTGGTTTGCGCCTTTATCGCGCTTGGGGTGGTAGTTGCAAACTTCGTGCCAACTTTTGCACCCCTGATATTTTTTCTCTCTTTTTTCTCGTATCGTATCTCCTAAAATGTTTTTGCCGTCGTTGGGGGGATACTTGCACGTGCCATGCCAACTTTAAAAATTTAGTAAAAAAAAGTTAAAAAAAGATAAAAAAATTTTTTACATATATAAATAGTGTTTTTATAGGCTTTTTTTATATGGGGTTTTGGCATGGGGTCGATGATAGTAAAAATGGGGGTATATATCTCGTACACCGCCCCAGTGGGATACCCTTTTTTTGTGTCAATTTGTTGACAAGTCAAATGTTTGACAGGCAACTGACTGATAATCAGTTAACTTTATGCATGAAACCCCTTATTTTATTGGCTTATATGCGCTTACAAATTATTGACAGCATAAAATATGCTTTTTCTGGGGGGTCGAAGTGATAGTGGCACGCTATTTGCTTTGGGCGGGCATGCGCCATGACGGGGTATATGGTACGTATATACACAGAAATACACAGATTAGGTATTTTGAGTGTTAACCACAAGAGTAACTGAAAACTATTTGCATGTTAGCAGCAAGAAATGTCTTGACAGGGGTTGACAACTATGGTATAATTATACATAACTAGGTTCACTTAAAGTGATACATTAAGATGTTTATAAATTAAGATTGTTAATAACACTTAAATGTACACTTAAATGGTTTTTCTATAAAAATAATTTAAGAAAGTTCTTGACTTTGAGTAAAAAATCAGTAAAACTATACACTGATGATGTACTTACATCTTTTTATGATGCTATCCGTACTAATTCTGTAGAGCGTTTGCACATTCCGCATAGCGATGTGTTCTATGTTCGTGCTGCTGTTGAAGCGAAGTACGGAAAAAGGTTCTCTCTTAAACATGTAGAGACCATAATGAAAGAAGAAGGGTGGACAGAGACTGATGGGCAAGAAAGTTCCAGTGATATCAATAGGTGTCGGAATGGCTGACATGGATAAACTAAAGAAGAAAATGAAAAAAGCCGAAATGATGAATGGTGGTATGGCTAATGGAAAACAGCACATGTATTCTAACGGTGGAAGTGTTACAGATAACTTGCCTAACAAAGGATTGAAAGCACTGGCAAAGTCAGAAGCCGGTAAAAAGGCAGTCCGCAATATGGGATTTAACGTATAACACACCCGATAGAGCGTGACATTCGTAATTGGTCACATAATTTTTTAGAATTACCCAGTGAGAAACTAAACGGATTACCACCCTGTCCTTATGCTAGGCAGGCTTGGGTTGATGACAAAGTTAAGTTTGATATCAATACAGGTTTAGAAGGATTACTAAAAACAGTATCAGAGTTTGACACACATAACTATGATATTGTTGTATGGGCAGAAGAGAACCTACCCGACATGGACTATTTAGATGGTTGGTGTGATGGTGTAAACGAAGCTCTATCTGTCTGTGGTAAAGATATGCACCTCATGGTGTTTCATCCAGACTATGATGCTACAGAAGCAGGTCTGGATTTTCTCGTTGATGACGGTGTTACAGACGAGAGCTTAAGCTACTGCATGGTATTCGTGCAGCGGCTATCCACCCTAGACGATGCCGCACTAAGTCTGGAGAAGTCTGGGTATTACAAACACTTTCCAACAGATGTGTTTGAATCATTAGTGCTAGACAGAAGGAGACTGAGAGATGGCAATGCATGGCAAAGCAAAAATGGCTAAAAAGAAAATGCGTGGTGGAGGAATGTCCATGATGGCAAAGAAGAAGAAAATGATGCGTGGTGGCATGTCCGCAAAGAAGAAGATGATGGGCGGTGGCATGGCTAAAATGGCGAAGAAAAAGATGATGCGCGGAGGTGCATCTATAAAAGGAAAAAAGTCCTAAAGGCAGAAAAGGGAACTTCCGTCAGTAAGTCAATGAGACCTGAAGTTATAACTAAAGATGATATTCTTGATGCTATGATAGCTAGGTCTGCTAGAATGTCTAATAGTAAAGGCACACTTTCTAGGAAAGAAGCTTCCGAACTTCTAAAAATATTCGAAGAAATGAAAAGGTAAGCTAATGGTCTACTTGTCAGAGTCATCGGTGCATGGCTTTGGAGTTTTCGCTGACAAGAACTACAACATAGGAGATACACTTGAACTATGCTATTATCTTGTTACTGATGATTCTGATATGACCAACACCTGCATACTACACGATTATGTGTTTGGTACACCGAATGAAGAAGAAGAGTATTTAGTTCCACTAGGAAACGCAATGATGTATAACCACAGTAGTGACCCTAATGCTGAGTGGGAAATACATGACGATAATAATTTTATACGATTTAAAGCTGTAAAGAATATTAAAAAAGGTGAAGAGATACTTCACGATTATGGCGATGAATATTGGGAGAGTAGAAATGGTAAAGGCAATAGCAAAGAAGAAGATAAGCAAAGTTGCGAAGGGGCTGAAGAAAGCTTCCAAATCACACGCAAAGCAAGCTAAAACTTTATCTACACTAAAATTAAACAAAGGTAGCACCGTCAACAAAGCAGGCAACTATACCAAGCCCGGAATGAGAAAGCGTATGTTTTCAGCAATTAAAGCAGGTGGTAAAGGTGGCGCACCGGGACAATGGTCTGCAAGAAAAGCACAGATGCTTGCTAAAAGATATAAAGATGCAGGTGGAGGTTACAGGTCGTAATGGCTGACCCCAAAAAAGGAACAGGCAAAAAGCCAAAAGGAAGTGGTAGAAGATTATACACTGATGAAAATCCCAAAGATACAGTCCCTATTAGATTTGCCACTGTGGCTGATGCCAAGAGAACTGTGGCGAAGGTTAAAAAAGTTAAAAAATCGTTTGCGAGGAAAATACAAATCTTGACAGTGATGGAACAACGTGCTAAAGTAATGGGTAAAGACGCTGTTGTTAAGATTGCTAAACTAGGCAAAGAACAACTAAGGAAGCGACATGGCACTAGCAAAGTCACAACGTAGTCTTAAATCGTGGACAAAACAAAAGTGGAGAACAAAGAGTGGTAAACCCAGTGCAAAAACTGGAGAGCGTTATCTACCAGAAGCTGCAATCAAGGCTCTATCACCCCAAGAGTACGCAGCGACAACTAGAGCTAAAAGAAAAGGCAAGGCAGCAGGAAAACAATTCGTTAAACAGCCTAAAAAAATCGCTAAGAAAACGCGAAGTTATAGAAAAGTTACATAACGTAGGATATTTTGAATAATGGCTATTGTAGAAACAGCTAAATATTTTACAACTGCGAAAGACCTTTCAGCAACATCTGGTGGAGCAAGCGGTGATGTAATATATACTTGCCCTGCTAATTTTATTTCGCTTATTAAATTTTTACATGTATCTAGCGGTGCAAGTGGTGCAAAGAAATACAGCCTTCAGTGGTATGAAGCTGCAACAACTACTTATCATTTTATTATAGATGAACACAGTGTAGCAGGTAATGGCATTGAAGAAGTAATAGAAGGTGGTGCATATCTTGCATTAGCTGCAGGTGATAAAATTGTAGGGTTTGAAGAGTCAAGTTCAGACTTTCATGTAATTGTGTCTGGTGAAGAACATTTTCAGACTGCATAATATAGGATAATTTAAAAATGATTGTTAAAGCATGGTTCATAGTAGCTGTAATGTCTGGTGTATATACAGACGGAACTAAAGATATATTTATATTTCAACATCCAGTAGACCACGGACATTTTCATAACGCGGCTATGTGTCAAAAGTTTATAGGAGACCATCCTTTTAAAATAGCCAAAGCACTAATTAGTCAGTATGGTAGCAGACCACCAGAGCAGATTATGTGTGTTCCAGAAGACACAGTTAGATTGTTTATGGAAGAGGGTGGTAGACGAGGAGAACCGACCTAGTGCTATATGAGCCTACATGTGAGGTTTGTGGTCATCACATTGAAGATGATAAATGTGAGTATTGTGAGCAGACTGGTAACAATGGTGACTGGGTAGAAGAAATCATAAAGGATAAAGATGACTCCAGAGACTCTTGATAAATGGCGAATACTTCCAAGACTTATGATGTTAGTTATGACGGGCGTTTACATACGCTGTATAGAATGGGCTTTGAGTCAGCCAGAGTTGACTACACAACAAGCAGGGCTAATTTCCGTGATTACTGGAGCGATGACAGGAAGCTTTGCAATCTGGATGGGGGCAGAGAAATCCGAACCCAGAAGAATGGAAAGAGAAGAGAGATGATTAGATATTTAAAAAGGTTATGGTGTGCTTTGTTGAACAAAAAATGTTCAGATACATGCACATGCAAAGACAATGGTTAGAAACTATAAACGTGAGTATGCATTAAGTGGTGGTAAGCCCAACGAAAAGAAGAACAGAGCTTCTAGAAATAAAGTTAGACGAGCATTAACACGAAACGGAACTGTACGTAAGGGTGACCGTAAAGACATAGACCACATAGATAAGAATCCTAGAAATAATGCACCGCGAAATCTACGAGTAATAAATCGTAGTAGAAACAGAGCAAGAAAATGATAGGCACATTACTGAGTTCAGTATCTAGTTTAGCTTCATCATATATTGAAGGTAAAACAGCGATACAAAAAGCCGAAGCTACTATTCGTATGAAAGAAGCAACAGGCGAGATTGATTGGGACTTAGCTGCTATGAGGGCATCACAGTCCTCGTGGAAAGACGAATGGCTTACACTTTTGTTTAGCATTCCTCTAGTACTGAGCTTCTGTGGTGAGTGGGGTAGGGGTATAGTAGCAGATGGATTTGAAGCACTTGCAGGTATGCCGCAGTGGTATCAGATTGCGTTAGGAGCTATAGTATCTGCGAGCTTTGCCACACGCTCTGCAGGTAAGTTTTTTAATAGGATGAAAAAGAAATGACAGCTAAATTTTTTGAACACAAAACTGTAGACAAAACTAAGAAAGCTAAAAAGAGTAAAAAGGTAGCAGGAGTTATCAAAGAAGAAATGGTTGACCCCATACGAAAGTTTATTAAAGAGAGAAACTTAGATAAGTTGAAAAAGTCCTTACAAGAAGAATATATGAAGTCAGTAAGAGATAGAAAAAAATATACTTAATGGCAAAATGGAGATTACCAATGTTTAAATTATCGCAGCGTTCATTTCAAAGACTCGCAGGAGTCCATCCTGACTTAGTAGAAACGGTGAAGTTAGCTATAAAAAAATCAGATACAGACTTTGGTGTAATATATGGAGTCAGGGATTTAGCCACTCAGGAAAAGCTTTATAAGTCCGGAAAATCACAGACGATGAAATCTAAACATCTTGTGCAGGAAGATGGATACTCACATGCTGTAGACTTAATGGCTTATGATTCTGGAGAGCCATCATGGGATATAGTGGACTATGATAACATAGCAGATGCCATGAAAGCTGCTGCTTTAGAAACTGGAGCTAAAATTTGTTGGGGCGCAGCATGGCAAATAGATAACATAACAAAATGGGATGGCACAATGGAGCAAGCCATGAACGCTTATATAGATTTACGTAGGAGTCAGAACCGCCGCCCGTTCATTGATGGTCCTCACTTCCAATTGACAACATGACATCAAAGGTGCGAAAGAAAAAACGTGACGACATGAAAGGCATGTCTGTAAAAAGTGGGGACAAGCGACCCACTAAGTCAGGCGCAGGTATGACCGCAAAGGGAGTTGCTAAATATAGACGCAGAAATCCCGGTTCAAAGTTACAGACAGCAGTTACAGAAAGCAAACCTACAAGTAAAGCTAGAGCAGCAAGAAGAAAGTCCTTCTGCGCTAGAAGTGCAGGACAAATGAAAAAGTTTCCTAAAGCAGCAAAGAATCCAAACAGTAGACTGCGACAGGCAAGAAGAAGGTGGAAGTGTTAATATGGATAATGGAAAAAAATATGGTTACTCTTCTGTAGATAACATAACAGGAAAGAAGTTTAATACAGATTCTTTGTTTAATTTTACTCCTGCTAAAAGTAAAAAAGATTCATTGTTTGGTGGTGGCATAACAGACCCACATATGAATATTAAAGGTGGTAAGCTACGACCTGATATACGAAAAAATTACGTTGGTATAAAGTTTACAAAAGAGTTTAAGAAAAGATGACAAGACAACTTACAGAAAAACAACAGAAACTATTAAGTGTTTTATTTGATGAAGCAGGCGGTAATGTTACTATAGCAAAAAAGATTGCAGGATACGCAGATACATCTAGCACTGCAGACATTGTTAAAGGCTTGAAAGATGAGATACTTGAAGCGACACAAATGTGGATGGCACGTAACGCACCAAAAGCTGCAATGTCAATGACAGGAGCTTTGCTAGAACCTACAGAGCTAGGCATAAAAGAAAAGATGACAGCAGCAAAAGAAATACTTGACAGAGTTGGTTTAGTAAAAACAGAAAAGATGCAAGTAGAAGCAACAGGTGGTGTGATGCTTATGCCACCAAAAGCAGTAGTAGAGGACGATGACTAGAAGCATTGGCAGGTGGAAGCTACCACAACCAACAGATATAAAAGAAGATAACGAGTGGATATCTATACCACGCATTGCCAGAACTATACCTTTCGGTTATGTACAAGACGAGAATGACCCTGACGTTTTACGACCTGTACCCGATGAACTAAATTTGCTAGAAAAAGCAAGAACATATGTAAATCAATATTCATATCGACAAGTAGCAAATTGGATATCAACTCAGACAGGACGCTACATATCACATGTAGGATTAAGAAAACGATTAGAGAATGAGCGACAACGTAAGAACCAAGCTAAAGGCATCCGCCAGTGGGCAGACTATGCGGAAAAGGCAATCGCCAAAGCGAAAGCCCTTGAAGAAGAAAGAACAGGCGCAAGAGCCACAGGTTAAGATAGAAGAAGTTTCACATGAAACAGAATCTGTTGAGGAGCATGCGAATGTTTTGTTTAAGCCGAATGAAGGACCTCAAACAGACTTCTTAGCTGCAAGTGAACGAGAAGTTTTGTACGGAGGTTCAGCAGGAGGTGGAAAGTCATACGCAATGTTGGCAGACCCACTACGCTATATGGGACATCCTTCATTTAGCGGACTACTACTGCGACATACCACAGAAGAGTTACGAGAACTTATATTTAAAAGTCAAGAACTCTATCCAAAAATATGGAAAGGTATAAAGTGGTCAGAGCGAAAGATGCAGTGGACTGCGCCATCAGGTGCAAGATTGTGGATGTCCTACCTAGATAGAGATGAAGATGTACTACGATATCAAGGTTTGGCATTTAGTTGGATAGGATTTGATGAACTTACTCAATGGGCAACACCATACGCTTGGAACTATATGCGAAGTCGTTTACGTTCTACTGCTCCAGACCTACCCATCTTTATGAGAGCAACAACAAACCCCGGTGGTAGAGGTCACGCTTGGGTTAAGAAAATGTTTATAGACCCTGCAGCATACGGAAAGGCATTTGATGCAACAAATATCGAAACAGGAGAGGTATTACGCTACCCATCTGGACACTCTAAAGCAGGAAAGGCTCTCTTTAAAAGGAAGTTTATACCGGCAAGATTATCCGATAACCCATTCTTATCAAAATCTGGGGATTATGAAGCAATGCTCCTCTCGCTCCCAGAACAACAAAGAAGACAGTTACTGGAAGGGGATTGGGATATTAAAGAAGGGGCAGCTTTTACTGAGTTCAATCGTGACCTTCATGTTGTCGAGCCTTTTAATATTCCATCTAACTGGGTAAAGTTTAGAGCGTGTGACTATGGATATGGCAGTTACACAGGAGTTATATGGTTTGCTGTATCACCGAGTGAACAGCTTGTAGTATATAGGGAGTTGTACGTATCGAAAGTATTAGCCACAGATTTAGCCGACATGATATTGGAAATGGAAGCAGGTGATGGCAATATTCGATATGGTGTTTTGGACAGTTCTTTGTGGCATAAGCGTGGGGATACTGGTCCTAGCTTGGCTGAACAAATGATTGGTAGAGGATGTAGGTGGAGACCGTCTGACAGAAGTAAGGGTAGCCGGGTTGCAGGTAAAAATGAGATACACAGAAGATTACAAGTTGATGAGTTTACTGAAGAGCCACGTTTGGTTTTTTTCAATAACTGTACAAATGTTATCTCTCAACTGCCCTCAATCCCACTGGACAAAAAGAATCCAGAGGATGTAGACACAAAAGCAGAAGACCACTTGTATGATGCGTTAAGATATGGTATAATGTCAAGACCACGATTTAGTATATTTGATTATGACCCAACAATGAGCAAGGGAAACAATATGCCAATAGCAGATTCTACTTTCGGATATTAAGGAGACTAAATGGCTGAAGAAGATATAATGATGGAAGAAGACTCCATAGCATTAAGCGACACAGAGGATTCTGTATCCGAAGATGCCAACATAAATAGTATAATACCATTTGTAATGGAGCGTTATAAACGTTCAGAAGATTATAGATATCAAGATGAGCAACGATGGTTAAAAGCATACAGAAACTACAGAGGACTATATGGTCCTGATGTGCAGTTTACTGAAGCAGAGAAGTCTCGTGTATTTATAAAAGTAACAAAGACTAAAACTCTTGCAGCATACGGACAAATAGTAGATGTTCTATTTGCCAATCAAAAATTTCCTCTTTCCGTAGAACCAACAGAATTACCAGAAGGTGTAGTAGGTGATGTGAGCTTTGACCCACAAGAGCCTGAACAAGTGCGTGATTTACAAAGTCCTTATGGATTTGCAGGAGATGGAAATGACTTACCACCGGGAGCAACTGAAACATCTTTAATGGAAAGATTAGGCACTTTAAAAGAAAAACTAGAGCCAATAGAAGATAAATTAAAAGAAGGTGCAGGAAAAACACCGTCTGCTATTACGTTTAGCCCTGCTATGGTTGCGGCAAAAAATATGCAGAAAAAAATACACGACCAGTTAGAAGAGTCAGGAGCAAATAAACATTTACGAAGTGCATCATTTGAAATGGCATTGTTTGGCACAGGTATAATGAAAGGACCTTTTGCTGTAGACAAAGAATATCCAAACTGGAATGAAGAAGGAACGTATGACCCTAGATTCAAAACAGTGCCACAGGTAAACTATGTATCTGTTTGGAACTTTTATCCAGACCCAGATGCAAACAATATGGAAGAAGCACAGTATGTGTTAGAGAGACACAAGATGTCTCGTTCTCAACTTAGAGCTTTAAAGAAGCGTCCGTATTTTCGGGATACAGTTATTGATGAAGCTATACAGATGGGAGAGAACTACAACAAAGAGTATTGGGAAGATGATTTGTCTGATTATGCACCAGAACATGGTGTAGACAGATTTGAAGTATTAGAGTATTGGGGTATGGTGGATACAGCCTTGATAGAAGAACAAGGTGTTGAGATACCTGCAGAACTACAGGACTTTGATGAACTACAGGCAAATATATGGATATGCAACGGTAAACTTATACGAATGGTGCTTAATCCATTTAAACCTGCAAAGATACCTTATGTTGCCGCACCATACGAACTAAACCCATATAGCTTCTTTGGTGTAGGTATTGCAGAGAATATGGACGATACACAAACCTTGATGAATGGTTTTATGCGTATGGCTGTAGATAATGCAGTGTTATCGGGTAACTTAATTGTGGAGGTAGACGAGACAAACCTAGTTCCCGGTCAAGACCTTTCACTATATCCCGGAAAAATATTTAGAAGACAGGGGGGCGCACCCGGTCAGGCTATTTTTGGTACGAAGTTTCCAAATGTATCATCAGAGAATATGATGTTGTTTGATAAAGCCAGAGTATTAGCTGATGAAAGCACAGGCTTTCCGTCCTTTGCACATGGACAAACAGGTGTGCAGGGTGTGGGTAGAACTGCTAGTGGTATATCAATGTTAATGAACGCTGCAAGCGGTAGTATAAAAACAGTTATAAAAAATGTAGATGATTATTTACTTAGACCTTTGGGCGAAGGTTTATTCAGATTCAACATGCAGTTTGATTTTGACCCAAGCATAAAAGGTGACTTAGAAGTAAGAGCTAGAGGTACAGAAAGTCTCATGGCTAACGAAGTGCGTAGTCAAAGGCTTATGCAGTTCTTATCTGTAGCAAGCAATCCTGCTCTTGCCCCATTTGCTAAGTTTCAGTATATAATAAGAGAGATTGCAAAGTCAATGGATTTAGACCCCGACAAAGTAACCAACAACATGGATGAAGCCGCCTTACAAGCAGAGATAATGAAAGGGTTTCAAGCACCGCAGGCTGAACAGGAAGCTCCTGTAGCAGGTGTAGATGCTATGGACACTTCAGGTGCAGGTGGCGGTAATATAGGTGTAGGACAAGCTCCTGTGCCGAATGAACAAGGATTTACAGGTAATGTCGGACAACAAGCAAATACTCAGCAAGCTCAAGCCACTGGTGAACAACAACCGCCAGTGGGAAGCATTCAGTAGTTATATAGATTATCTAATTAGCCAACAAACAAAAACATTAGAACAATCGGATAATACTATACTTATACATCGGTCACAAGGCGCGGTGTTAGCTTTACGCAAATTAAAATATTTAAGGGATGAAATCAATGGCACTAGCTAAACAAACAGAATTTGCTTTTATGAAAGCTGCAAAGGGTACAGATGTCCCTAAACCAGAGATTATAGAATTAGACGAACATATTGATGCATACAAGAAAAAGTATGGATTGACTGATGAAGAGGTAATAGAGATACTTAGGTCGTTTGCACCACCTAAAGCTAAACAAAATAATGAAGGTGGATTGCAGGAACAGGGTGGTACACAAGACCCAGTGTCAGGTAATGATGTTCCTATTGGTTCATTAAAAGAAGAAGTAAGAGATGACATACCTGCAATGCTTAGTGAAGGTGAGTTTGTGTTTCCTGCTGATGTAACTCGCTATTATGGTCTTGATACATTGATGAAGATGCGCCAGAAAGCAAAGCAAGGTCTTAAAGTTATGGAAGCCATGGGGCAGATGGGTAATTCTGAAGAAGCCACCATACCAGATGATATTCCGTTTGATATGGATGACTTAGAACTAGCAGAGGGCGGTGTTGTACAAGCACAGCAAGGTATATACGTACCACCTAATATAAATACAGCTACAACTGGTGAACAACCGGGATTCGGTGTAGCACCTACATTACTTCCAGTAAATCAAACATTTACAGGACAACCTGTTCCAGACGTGGTGCAACCAGTGTTGCCTAATACTCCACCAGTTAAGTCTTTTGAAGACCTTTTAGGTGGTGCTAATTTTGATGAAACTCGTCCCTATATAAATGATGCAGGAGATGTAAGGTTAATAAAATTTAAAAATGGACAGCCTATAGAATCTATACCTGAAGGTTTTAGACCTAGAGGAGCAACAGATACAGTGTACCAATCACCTTCATTACGTGGTAGAGCATCGGGTAGTGGACAGGATTCAGGTTCAGACACCGCAAGACCTGCTATAACTGCTGAAGAAAAAGACAGGGAAGATGAACTATTAAGAGAATCTGCTCAAAGAGATTTACCTCCTAGAGGAGCAGAGTCTTTTAACTACGGTGTAAGAGAGACAGGAGAGCTAGAGCGAGACCCTGAAACTAACCAACTTACAGCCAAGCTTGAAGTAGTACCCACTGGTAAATTTAAAGACTATTTAAGAGCTAGAAGTCCTGCAGGTTCTTTTGGCATTGACTATGCACGTGGGTTTACGGATAATAAAAGTAAAACTTTTAAATTAGACTCCACAACAGGACGTTTAGGTAAAGCAGGAGACTTTATAGACGAAGGAGTAGCTAAAGCTGCATCTGTAATACCATTTGCAAGTCCGTTACTCAGAGCGAGTGATAGAGATATACGTAGGCAAGCTGCTAAAAGATTGGCTAATGAAGAGTACGCAAATGCTGATGAGTATAATACATTAAGAAATATACTTGACTTAGAGCCTATGGAAGCAGGTAAATTTTCTTTGTTCAAAGTAGCAGACGATAAAGAACTTATAAAAAATACAGCTAAAGCTAAAAAAATGAAATATAACCCGACAGCAGCAAAGAACTTTGAAAAAACTAAAAAGACATTTGCAAAAAATTTACAAAAAGAAAGAGCAAAAAATCCGTTTAGTAGAACAGGAACTCCTAGTCAAGACCAAGCTACGCGGTTAAATGAAATGGATGTACAGCGTAAAGGTGGATATGCAAACATGTCTGGCTCTGAAATAGAAGAGCAACAAAGAAAAAATGAAGACAATATGAGAAGAGCAGCAGCTATGGACGCTCAGATGGAAAAAGAAAATAGAAGACGTGCTGAAAGAAGCACTAATAAGCAAGGTGGTAATACAAGCGGTAGCACCTTTTCTGAATCTACGGCATCAGGTACTGGAGAAGAATCTGCAGGTACACACTGTTGCACAGCATCCTACAAACAAAAGACTATGACAATATCAGAAGTAAAAGAGCTTAGACGTTGGCACAGACAACAATCACAAATATGGCAAGATGGCTATGATGTGTGGGGCAAGTATGTTGCAGATGGTTTAGTGGCTAAATCAAAGTGGCAAGCATCTGTTGTAAAATCAGTACATCAATTAATTATAAAAAAGAAGTTGACACTAAAAGGATTGTATGGTATAATGCTTATATCTTCAGGTGTCTATCCTATAGGATTATTTAAAAGGATAATGAGATATGGAAGAATTTTTCAATCAACTTAGAGAACGCTATTTAGCTTTATCCGAAGAAGAGAAAGACGTAATACGTTCTTTAATGGGTACAGAGCAAGGTAGAGTATTAGGTAAGATATTAGGTCCTGAAATAGCAAGCCAAATAAACTTACGTAGACCTGCCCAACCTGTACAACAAAGGCGCGGACTCGGTATGCGCTAATCTGTCAGTCACTAGCTACTCATCCCCCAACTGGCTACGATGACCCTAGAAGGAGAACTCAATGAACGAGACAGTAATGGCTGAAGAGCCAAAACCACAAAAAAAAGCAGCATTCGTTAGTAGGAAATACAATAACGATGAAAAGCGAAAACTCGATGAACAAGAACTTGAAGAGCTACTCAAAGCTCAACAAGGAGAGTCTGTCGAGGAAGAATCTAAAGTGGAGGAGGAACAAGAACCTACTTCTGCTGAAGAGAAAACATTTAAGAAGAGATACTCTGACTTACGAAGACATCAGCAAAAACAAGCTGATGAACTAAAAGCTAAGATTACTGACCTTGAACGTCAGTTAACTGAAGCTGCACGTAAGGAAATGAAGCTACCTAAATCCGAGGAAGAGATAGAAGCTTGGACTAAAGAGTATCCTGATGTAGCAGGTATAGTTGAAACTATAGCCACTAAAAAGGCACAAGAGCAGTCAGTGGCTCTTGAAGAGCGTATAAAAGCCATTGATGAAATGCATGTATCTGCATCAAAAGAAAAAGCTGAAGTCGAACTGTTAAAGCTACATCCAGACTTTAGCGATATACGAGAGAGTGATTCCTTTCACGAGTGGGCTGAACAACAGCCTAAGTGGGTACAGGACGCACTGTATGATAACGAAACAGATGCAAGGTCTGCAGCTAGAGCTATAGATTTGTACAAAGCGGATATGAAAATGTCTGCACCTAAGTCTAAGGACAAAGATGCAGCAAAGTCTGTATCAGTTAAAAATGCTCGTAGCAAACCACAAGAGGACGCAACAGCTTCTTACATGAAAGAGTCTGATGTACAAAAGATGTCTTCTAAGGAATATGAAAAAAGGTCAGATGAGATTATGGAAGCCATACGGTCTGGCAAATTTATTTACGATGTATCGGGTTCTGCTCGGTAATGTAAAAAAAGTGTTGACAAATAGTTATTTTTAAGTATAACTATATGCAACTGTGTGAATTATATCACACTATAAAACAGTCAGTCTTGCGGATTACCTGACAAGCCTAGCCCATTAACATGTAAGTAGCGCAACTTAGATGCTAATGCACCTCTGCAAATCAGCCCCTGTATTAGTCTGGTGAGTTTACATCTGTTAAATGCTAAAGGAGGTA
>Ga0209348_1000689_pt1 | contig 17052 bp, 25 predicted proteins | sample ETNvirenome_2_30_FD_184065 | JGI IMG/M metagenome (GOLD analysis project Ga0209348, IMG submission 184065) | Marine viral communities from the Pacific Ocean - ETNP_2_30 (SPAdes) (version 2) | ecosystem: Environmental > Aquatic > Marine > Oceanic | place: Pacific Ocean | collected 2013-06-22
GTTTCTTCTTCTTGTCCGAACTTGTATCCGTAGTTCTGTGATTCTTGCTCAGTTGTCTCTCTGATTAGAGAAGATGTAACTAAAGAACCGTGCATTGCTGAGAATAAAGATCCTCCGAACATACCAGCAACACCAGCCATATGGAAAGGATGCATTAGTATGTTATGCTCTGCTTGGAACACGAACATAAAGTTGAAAGTACCTGAAATACCTAAAGGCATACCGTCTGAGAAAGATCCCTGACCAAATGGGTATACTAGGAATACTGCGAAAGCAGCAGATACAGGTGCTGAATATGCTACACATATCCAAGGTCTCATACCTAGTCTGTAAGATAGTTCCCACTGTCTGCCCATGTAAGCAGAAATTCCGATTAGGAAGTGGAAAATAACTAACTGGTAAGGACCACCATTATATAACCATTCGTCTACTGTTGCTGCTTCCCAAATTGGGTAGAAGTGTAGACCGATAGCGTTTGATGATGGAACTACAGCACCAGAGATGATGTTGTTACCATATAAGAAAGAACCCGCTACTGGTTCTCTAATTCCGTCGATATCGACTGGAGGTGCTGCTATGAAAGCAACGATGAAACATGCAGCTGCTGCGAGCAAGCATGGGATCATGAGTACACCGAACCATCCAACATAAATTCTGTTGTCTGTAGATGTTACCCACTCACAGAACTCAGGCCATCCTGCTAGGAGACCATTCTGTCTGCGTGAAATGTTTGAGGTTGTCATTTAAAAAGACGTTAAGTAGGGCTCCAAGGGTAGAAGCGAAACTTATTTCCAGTAACCCCTCGCTACTGGATAAAAGACGAAGTATTATACTGCCTACAGAGGTCTTGGTTGGGAGCAGTTGGTGAGGATTTCCTCACTGATTTATTTATTATAAACTTTTATTAAGTATTTGTCAAGTCTTCTGACTTATCTGTGAGGTTTCATGTCTCCATCATAGCAGTCATCATGACAACGACAACCCCTGTTACTATAACTGTACCTGAAAAAAATAGTAAAAACATTTGTAATACTTCTTTCCATTGATATAAATTCATCATGAAAGTAATCCTGCTGATCCTGCTGTAATTCCAACCGCAATAAAAAAACTAAACTCCACAAGATCTCTAGAACCTGTCGGAAGGGAGTTTAGTATTGTGGACAAAAATATCATGAGTAAATAAATCCAAGTCCTTGTATTCCTGTGTATGCTACCGCACATACAAATAGTATTTGATAAACCATTTTACGCTCCTTGATATACTGGTGTCATAACTCCACCGCCCTCATCATCATCGTCATCGTCATTTACTGAGCGTAAAAAGAATTCAATAGCGACTAGAGCACTCACTGGATAGAAACACCATGCCACAGCTTTCCATATTGGAAATGTATCTACTGTGAATTGTAATTCTGTCATTTACTCCTAATGTTACGATTTGCTAATAATTATTTAGTTTTGTAAAGTTTTATGCAAAAACACTTGTAAAAGTGCTTGTTCCAAGTGCCAACATAAAGATGTATGGCACTACTTTAAATGGCACTGGATGTCTGTTCATTATACGAAACCTGGTATGATTTGACCTGTTGTTAAATAAGCACCCAATCCTGCGATGATGCCAAGCATTGCAAGTCTACCGTTAAGTTTCTCTGCAACTACCTTTTCTTTTTCTATTTCTTTTTTCATTTAGAATATACCTGGTATAATGTTTCCTGTTGTAGCGTATGCTCCTACTGCTGCTACGAAGCCAAGCATTGCTGCCCAACCATTAAATCTTTCTGCTTCTGGTGTCATGAGTTTGTACCTTTGTTGAATTGTAAATTGAGATTGAAATTTCATCTAAGTCTCCTTAGAAGATGCCTGGTATTATCCAGCCTGTAAATCCGTAGTTAACCACGGCTGCGAACAAACCCATCATAGCAAGTCTGCCATTCATTTGTTCTGCTACTTTCCAGTAATTCATTAGAATACACCTGGAATAATTTGTCCTGTTGTTACATATGCACCAAGTAGTGCAACGAAACCGATCATAGCCCAACGACCATTTACTTTCTCAGCGTTCTGAGGATAACCATCGTATGAGACAGACTCATCTATGTAAGGACGTGTTTCGGTAGGAAATGCGTTTTGGCGACCACCGCTTTCTGTAGTAACTGTCATTTGTGCTTTGTAAAGAACTGTAACATAATTATATAGTAATTATTAAATTTTGTCAAATAACTTAACATTCGGGTTCCCACACAACAAAAAGGAGGTCTTATGACCCCCATAATAATATCTTATATTAATTTATGTTAACTTACTTATTTTCAAAACCTGGTGGTATCCTTCCAAAATATGGATCATAGTCAAAATATGAATCCCAATTATCTATTTCCTGTGACTGTGCTTTCCAAAACTGCCATATACCTTCATGGCTAGATTTATGAAATACATTTACATGAATGTCATGTATTGATGATCCAAGTTCAATTTTGTAGAGAAACAAAGGAATAGCAAATGTATTACCAGAATTATAAATTAAATCGTCTGCAACTGCTCTTGGTTTAGCACCCTGATCTAACTTATACTTTTCTCCTTTACAATGCAATCTAACTAATTTTTCTGCGTGATGCCTAGTAATTAGATAACAAGCAGTAGAAAAATCATTTACAAATCTACGATGCAATTGAGCATACACTTGTGCTGGATTGATAATAGCGAGTTGTATAACATCATAATCATAAGGTATCTTGGAATAAAAATCTTTCCAAGTAAATCCCCAGTATGATACTGTAGAAATATCACAATCATCTTCAATTATTAATGCACAAGGAGCATCTGTCTTTAAAAACTCTTTCATGGTTTTTAAATGAGATGTAACACAACCAACTTCACCTGATGACATTGCGTCTGGATATCTACCTTTTAATATATCCCCTAGATCATCTTCACGACCATCATATGCAGAGATACGTGTATAATTTTCTATCTCCCAGTAATCAAACTGAGACTGCATGTACTCCCAACGTTCTGGTTGATCATCAAGATTAATACAATAAACAGGTGGCAAACCTTTTAACTTAAACGCTGCTTTATTCTTATCCATTATGTAATTGGCCAATCAATAACTTTTCTAATCTGTTTATTATACTTCCATACTTCTTTAAGCATGTCAGCATTTACACCATGAAATTCCATCTGAACAATCAATGAGTTCAAATCTTTAGGAAAACATGTTCCACCAAATCCTCGATCATTATCTATACCAGGTACTTTGGTATGTGATTTTCCTATTCTACTATCTGCAGTAACTCCTTCACATACCACATCATAATTCATTCTAGTTGCTTGACACAAATCATACAACTTATTAAAGTATGCTACTTTGTAAGCGAGGAATGTATTAGAAAAATATTTAATTGTTTCGCTTTCATCCGAGGTGGTAACGATACTTGGGATATGAGGGAAATGCTTGTTAAAGAAATTAATAAAATCATTGCATAACTCAGGTTCTCCACCAACAATGTTTCTTTCTGAGTTAGCAAAATCTTGGATTGCATTTCTTGCTGTTAAGAACTCTGGATTGTGAATTACATTATGACGTTCGTAATATTTTTTTGTTGTTCCAATCGGCACTGTAGATTTAATTACAAATGTTCCTGTGATATTATCTGGTAATTGCTCAAAGAAATTATCCAGTATTGATAGATCGCACTCTCCACCATATCTCATAGGAGTAGGTAAACATACAAATATAAAATCCTGTTCTATGACTTCACTCAGTGTATTAAGTGATCTATTCTTATCCGTGTCATAGACTTTACACGGTGTCTTGTCTCTAAAGTTTTGATAAACTGCATTACCAACGAAACCATTACCAACAATTCCAATCATTTTATTTATTTTTGATTGTTATTTTTCTTTTATCTACAAGGGAATCTACAGTTGATTGTACATGTATCATTTCAGTTTGAAGTCTCTGTATTCTTTCGTTCGCAGATTCCATTTGAGCTTTTAAGAAACTTATTTCACTAGTAGTATCTTCATCATACTCATATTCTACTGGTCTATCACAATAAGGATATAACCAATCCTCAATTTGAGAAACTACCCACCATGTTAATTCATGAATATTAAACATAGTTCTCTTAAATTTTTTTATTATTTTCATAAACATCACCCATTATTTGCAATCCAATCTTCAACCTTAACAGTTGAATCCCAACCAAAAGTATCTTTTATCTTATTATTATTAGCTAAGGTAATTCTAGATTCTCCAGGTCTTGCAGGAATATTAACTGTATTGTCAGATATCATCGCAGCAATTTCATTTACAGAATAATTTTTACCATTACCAACATTGTATATTTGTCCAAAAACACTATCATCAACATCAGAAGTTGCTGCTAAAATATTAGCATTTACAACATCACTAACATGTGTAAAATCTCTACGTTGTTCACCATCACCAACAATAGAAAGAGGTTCTTCAGCATCTCTCTGTCTTTGAAATATGCCTATGACAGGAGCATACTCTCCTTTAAGAGGGTGTCTTTCACCATAGACATTAAAATATCTAAAAATCACAGTAGGTAAATCATATTCTTCTGTATATAATTTACATAATTTTTCACCATTAACTTTAGAAATAGAATATGTATTTAAACAATCATCTGATTGTGTTTCTACATTCGGATAATCATTAAATCCATATGCAGAAGAGGTTGAAGAATACATTAACCTTTTAACCTTAGCTTCACTCGAACATTGTAGAACAGTACATGTACCAACAGAATTGACATTGATAGTGTCAATAGGATTTTGAACACATAATTGAATTCTTGATCTTGCTGCTGTATGAAATACATAATCTACTCCTTCATAAAGAGGACGTGTGTTTTCATAATCACAAATATTAAATTTATAATTTTTAGCTTTTGAATTCCAATAAAACTCTTCATTTGTAAGTGAAGATTCATTATCAATTACAATAACTTCATGACCTAATGATAATAATTTATCAACAAGATTGGAGCCAATAAAACCTGCTCCTCCTGTTACTAGTGATCTCATTTAAAATTCCCCCAGTTATCAATAATAGTTTTATTTTGTATGTCTAGTATAGCATACTTTTTATTTAAATGCATAAAAACAATAACATCAGATTTATCAATACATTCTTGTGGTGTAATACATATATCTATATCATTGCATAAACCATTTAAATTTTTAAAAGTTTGATCCAATTCATCGTACGCATTAATGTTTGCACCAATTTTAATCAAATCATTAATCAATCTTACTGAAGGAGATCCTACAACAACAGGAGAATTTGGTTTAAATGAAGTACCTATAATTCCTACATTCTTATATCCTTTACACTTATTAAAAATATCCAAATAAAGGTCTTCATTTACTTCATCAGAAAATTTTAAATGTTTGGCATCTTTTCCTCTATCATAAGCAAATTTTATAAAAGCTGCCGTATCTCTAGGAAAACATGTACCCCCATATGGAGCACCAAATCCAAAGAAATGTGGGGATATTCTTTTATCAATACCTATTGCCTTTGTAATATTATGAATATTTACATTATCAAGTCCTTCACACAGTTGTCCTAAAAAATTTGCAAATGTAATTTTATTGACAATAAAACCATTCAAAGCAACCTTTGCAATCTCTGCTTCTTCAAGAGTTAAAACTATTTTTGGTGGATTATTTTTATGAAACTCATGCCATATTAATTGAGTTAATGTAATGTCTTGAACACCAGTCGCACCAAATAAAAAGAATTCAGGATTTTTAAAATCATGTATCACATTACCCAATCTAACAAAATCAGGAACATACGAAAATCCAAACCCCTTACCATACTTTCTACCAGAAATTTTTTCAACTAAATTAATTAATTTTTTAATTGTTCCAGGAATAACTGTTGATGACAGAACAATTAAATGATAATCTTTATCACTCTTTTTGAGATTAACTGAGAGATCTATTAATGCTGCTTCAACAAACTCTGCAGAATATCCAGTATCACCTAATTGTGTATTAACTAAAATGATTGATGCTTCTGTTTCATCAACTGCTCTTTTATATGAATCAGTAAACCCTATAAAATTAGGATGTGGAAACAATTCTTCCAATCCAGGTTCATAAAAAGGAAGTTTACTATCATTTAATTGTTCTAAAACATATTCATTTTTTTCAACACCTAAAATTCTATTACCAGATCTAGCTAGACAACATGCTAAAGGTAATCCTAATTTACCTAAACCTATAAAACTAATGTTCATTGAACAACCCTCACTAATTTGTTTTTCCAATAGATGTCATAATTTTCATCCTCTGCCTCAATAAATTCAGTATCAAGACCAACATTTTCTTTTACCCAATCTGCATAAGGTGAAAGTTTTTCAAAGTTTTTTTGTCCTTTAAATTTTACATGAAGAAATAAGGTTTTCTTTGGAATATTAATCTCACATCTCCACTTATCAATAATATCTCCGACTGTATGTGAGATTGGAGAAACTATCCACCAACCAATTGGTCTTTTAACTTCAGGCCCATTATAATAATCAACCCCTCTACCAATTATATCATATAAAACATAATAATCACCATATTTTTTAATTTTACCCCTATCTCCACACATATATCTGATGATAGGAGTTTGATGATTGTTAAAATCAGTCACCACAATATACCCCTCATCTCCCTCTGGTGTTTGATTACCATTATCATCTAAAATCTCTACAATACCTTGCTCCATGACAACTCTAATATTACCATTCCCATCTGTTGCACCCACAGTTGGAAGTTCTGCAAGACCATATTGCTCATGAAACTCTTTAACCAATGGTTCTAACCTCTCCTTATGCCCATAAGAACTTTCACTACACCAATGAATTTTAATATCTTTTAAAACATCTTGATGACCTGCATCAATAATCATTTCACATAACTGTCTTATTGAACCTCCTGGCCCATGAATAAGATATGGTTTATTATTAACAACCCAATCAACATGGTCTTGAGAAATAGTTTTATAATTCATTGCCTTAACATTTCTAAGACTATCATAAAATGAATACTTAGGTTCACCAGAAATTAACCTAAAAACCCACTCATCCTTTCTACCCATACGTATCCAACTACGTGTAAAAATAGCATCCTTTCTATACCATGTAGATGAAGGAACCCAAATTACTCTAGGTTGTCCTGTAGAACCAGAAGTTTCATGCTGTTTAATTTCTTCATTAGGAAATTTAGGTGCAGTAGGAAGATCTTTTTTAGTTGTAATAGGTAATCTATAAAATTCATCCCAAGTTTTAATATCAGATATACCTTTTAATTTTTCAAGTTGAAACTCTCTCAATTCATCTATACTTTTTTTCTCCATCTCAATAAAAAATTTGAGATAAGGAAGTTGATTAAAAGTAAATTTATCAAAGATTTTATATAAAAATTTTTTCATTTATGCCAAAAATCAATACATTTTTTAATGATGTAATCAACATCACTGTTAGTAATATTATTATGTATAGGTAAAAGAATAACCCCATCTGAAAGCCATGTGGCAATTGGAAGATTGTCTTTCTTCCACAATTCTTGTTTATGAATAGCAGTCCAACACTTAACTTGAATTCCATTATCAAGTAAATATTGTGCTAATTTATCTCTAATTAATTTATTTGTCAATATACCATAGAAAAAATAATTTGAAGTACAATAATCTGGAATTATTTGAACTTTATAATATTGTTTTAATTTATCCGTATATTTTTTTGCAATTATATTTCTACGTTTAACATACTTATTTAATTTTTTAATCTGTTGTCTTAAAATTGCTGCCTCAACATCACACATTCTAAAATTTAAACCAAATCTATTATGAATATACTCAAAAGATTTTTTATCCTTTGAATACCCATGACTTACAATTGATCTACAAATCTCTGCAAGTTTATCATCATTAGTTGTAATCAATCCACCTTCACCACAAGTTACAATTTTTGATCTCTGAAAGCTAAAACAATGTAAATCTACCTGCGTACCAATTTGATTTCCTTTATAAGTAGAACCTAAACTTTCTGCAGAATCTCCAATAATAGGAAGACCAAGTTCTTTAAACCTATCATAATCACAAGGAACTCCACCAACATCCACAAGCATTATAGCATCTGCATCTTTAGGAATATCTTCTACTCTAGCATTCCAATCCTTATCACTACAATCAATAAGTTCTACATTATCAAGAACAAATTTTGATGCATTTGCAGGAGCAATAAAACTAAAAGAAGGAACAACAATTTTTTTAATATGAGGATGTATTTCTTTTAAAACTAATAAAGATGTTGTTAAAGCCGTAGTACAATTAGATACCAAAATAGCATGTTTACATCCTAATAAATTTTGAAACTCTTTTTCAAGTTTGTTTATATTCTCACCCTTTGCACCAACACCTTTTCTTAAAGATCCAACTGCTGCTAAGATTTCAGAAGAAGTTATATCTTGATCATCCCAATTAATTGATCTCATATTTTTCACAAAAATCATTGATTAAAATTACTGAAGTATAATATGCAACTTTTGCTCTAGAATCTACACCATCAAAATCCAAAAGAAAAGGAACAAGACTAGCAAAATGAATTACTTCATTCCACTCAGTCTTTCGCATTACATCAATAGGATCTTCCTTAGAATGCTTATAAAGAATATTTGGAAGAGTTTTTTTCAATGATTCACAAAGTTTAAATGTATCATTATTGTAAAGTTCAAAACCATTTTCATATAGATTAAAATTTCTTGAGGCAATCATTTCATACTTGCCATTAATAGAATGCCAAAACTTACCATAATCATAGTAATAGTCACAATAATCATAACCTCTAGGATCAATCATAACAAACTTATCATTCTTTCTATCAATTAATACATTTGAAAAATGAAGATCAGCATGACTCCATCTACCAATAAATTCAGGTTTAACTGTCTTTAAAAAATTTTGAGTTTTAAATTTTTCTACCAAAGGTATAATATTTTTATATGTGTTACCATTTACTTCAACAGTCTCCTTATCAATCAACTCCTTAAACCATTCAGATTTATCAGACAATTCCTTCATTCTATTATCTAATCTTTCAAAATGCATAACATTAAAATATTCCTCTGGCATCTCAATAATTTTATGTGACAAAAATTTTATAGACATTTCAGTAATTCTATCACACCAACCAAGAACCTCTTCTTCATTAATTTCATTAGCAAGCATTAATCGACGTAAAGTTGGTAGATTATAATGCTCCATCTCATAAAATGCTTTATTTTTATCGACACCGTACAATACTATACGAGGAAAATAATTTTTGAATTCTTCTGGAATAGATTCAATAAACTCATATTCATCAATAAGTTTCATCATCCTTTCATCAGCAGCTTCCTTATGAACTCTACTAACAAGTATAACTTTTGTTTTTTCCCCACTTCCACTTTCTTTGTTTAGATCTGTCATTTAAAAAAATCCTCACTATTAATTGCTTTATCGTCTATGTAATAATCAGCTCCAAATTTAACACCTGTTCTCAGAGTATGAAACTTTAACCCCCATGAACGTAACTGATTAAAAGTTTGTTCATAATGATTAAGTTTACTACCACAACCTCTAGCAGTTTCTATAATAATAGTATTTCCATCTTCCCATAATTTATTAACCTTTTTAATCCTATCATAATAAGGAGTAGATTTATAATATTCCCATGATTCTCTACCAGTTTCATCAACAAATCTTTTAGTATCACAAAGTGTATGATCCAAATCTATTACATAAGTTTTATTCATTTTTAATAAACTTTTGATGGTAACCAGTATGATTGTTGATAATTAAAACACTCTTGTGTTGGATAGGAACTCAATTTATTATTTGTTCCGTTAGAACTATGTTGATAAAACAAAGGTTCATCGAATGAATAAACTTGATAATACTTTTGAACATCTGTAAATCCAATATCAATATAATCTTCAATTTGATATTGTTTATAAGAAACCTTTTTACATACAGATACATACTCTTTATCTAAGTATAATATAGCATGTGTTCCCAACATATTATACACCCGAAGTAAATTATCGTCAATACTCTCATACTGAACAAAAGGGCCAGAGTGACCATTCATTCTCCCCCATGAAGAAACTCCAAGATAAACAGCATCTGCATCATCAGGAATACTTACAATAGGTTTAAAATTTAATGGTGTTGCATCATCTTCAACAATAATAAATGGAGGTTCAAACTCATGTAATGCATTATGTTGTGCCATCGAACATCCAGCACGATTTCCTGTTGGATGAACTACACCAGCTACTCTAGAGATATTTTTAAATCCAAGTGCTTGAAGAGTTGTTTCAATCTTTAATTTTTTTTCAGTATCCCTATCAAGATTAATATAGGCAACAGGAATTTCTCTAAGATCTAAGTTTCTCATAATTTTCTATTTAATTTAAAAGCTAAAATATCTTTCTGATCAAGAACCGTTTCATGATAAAGAATTACTTCTTTAGATATTTCAAAATTAGTAAAACATTTTTTTATAGATTCAATATTAATATCACTCCAATCTTCCTTTATATAAGTTTTAAATAACCATACATCATCAATCAAAATAATCATTTCATCTGAAGGATATAATTGATCTATTATTTGACACTCTTCAATTAAAGGACAATCTTTATTACCTTTACCTGTATCTCCAGAAGAAAAATGACCATCTAACCAAAAAATACACTTATTTTTATCATCAAATAATTTAAAAATATCAGGAAGAATGTCACTAGTTTCTCCTTGATAATTAAATATATTATTTAAATTATCAGAATTTTTAATTGAATTAAAGATATTAAAATATTTTTCTGATAACTCAACAGTATAAAGAGTATTAAAATATGGTTGTAATTTTATTGTAGTTTGACCAAGAAAAGTTCCACTCTCAATAAAAATTTTATACTCATCACCATTTTCATCTAAATTATCAAAAATTATATTATTTAATTTATCTATTGTTAAGTATGCCATTAAGTTCTAAGTTCCTGATGATTTTTCTTCAGTGCAATAATTTTAGGATTTTGGAAGGGATAGTTTGTTCCAATAAATTCTTCAGCATAACAATATTCTGGTGATAATTCAAGTGTTGGTGGATTGTCTATCATGTAACGATTCATATGACTCTCATCATGCCATAAAGCAATCACATCCTTTTCAAGATCCTTATTTACTCTATCAGCAATTACTTCTGACATTTCAATAAAGTCTTTTGTTCTACCACCATTAAACCCACCTGCATAATAAGTTACAGTCTCCTCATCAGAAGAAACATATGCTAATGATTTTGGATTTCTATCAAAAGATTGATCCTTTGGACTATTAAATGATTGATACCCATGCCTAGTGGCAACAAGATCACTCAATACTTCTTTACCAACAGGAGCATCAATTCTCATATCAGCATCCATATAAAAACAATAATCATGCTCCAGAATATAATCCTTTTCTTTAACAAAATAATTATATCTCTTCAAGGTTGGCATAGGCCAAGGTTCATGATCAATATAATGAACTCTAACATTATCAGAAGTTTCTTCTATTTCATGATCAGTAAATAATAAACAATTAATTTCTGATCCTGGTATAAATTTTTCTGCAATATCATTATACAATTTCTCTATGAATTGTAAATATTGATTAGTTGCAATAGTTAAAATACAAATTTTCATTTTTTCTTTATGTAAAGTGCATCACCCCAATTATACCAATCTTCTGGCCAATAAGTTTCTACTCTTTCAAAACCATACCCACCAAGAAAACTATCAAGTTCACTCATTTGAGCACATCCTTCATAAAGTTCTGCTTTATTAACTTCAGAATAAATATAATCTATTCCTTCAAGAGTTTTTTTACCTCCCTTAAACACCTCCATTTCATATCCTTGAACATCAATGTTAATAAAATTACATCCTTTAATATTATAACCATCTAAAGTTTTGACTTCTACCTCTTCAGTACCTTCAAAATGAATCCAAGGCATTTCTTTAATATGTGTTTTTGGTTTTAATATAGAACTACTTTGAGTATCATTATCACTTAAATACATTGTAGCAGTTCCATCTTTAGAACCCAAAGCCACATTATATGCTTGAATATTTGCATTTAAATCAGCACAATTTTCTTTCAATTTATCAAAATTATCTGAAAGAGGTTCAAATAAAACAATATCCTGAACTCCATTATTAATATAATCATTAAGTTCATCCCCATAATGAGCACCTATGTGAATAATACCAGTAATATTTAAATTATATTTTCTAAAGATTTTATTAAAATCCATTAACAAAGACATGTTATTCTCCAAATAAACTAAACAATTTTTTCATAGAAATCTTATAGGATAATTGACTATTAAATAAACTTTTAGAGTTATATCTATCTATTCTATCATAAAATTTTTGAAATGTAAACTCAAATTCATCTTCATAGTAAAATTTTTCACCACAGTCATCCGACCAATAAGGAACAGATGACGCAGGAATTTTATATTCATCACCCATATAATCCCACTCTTTAACATCCCAAACTAACAAAGGTTTACCTACTGCCATCATTTCTTGAATGGCAATACCTTGACTTTCTGTATTATCAATTATAATACAAAATCTTACTTTAGAAAGTGCATCCTTAAAATCATTTTGACTATATCCACCATAATTTAATTCAAGATAAGTAAATTTTTTTGTAGAAAGAAATGATTTAACTTTCTCTAAATGTTCAATAGGTCTATTTTTATAATAAATTAAACAATCAATAGATTGTTTTTCAGAAATATCTGGTGCTTTAATTGGAGCAGCCCATACACCAACCTTATTAGAAGGTAACAATAATTTATTAACAAATAAATCCTTAACCCATCTTGACGGTGCAATAATTTTATTATAATAATTTGGATTTCCTATTAAAAATTTTCCATAAGAATCAAATGGCCAAAATTGTGGTCCAATAACACAAGTATTATGTTCTAACTCTGCATGTTTTTTATGTGCAATTTCATGTTGATATTGCATCAAAAAATTAAAAGAGTATTTATTTTCATTTATAGAAAAATCAATACTCTCTTCTTTTAAAGCTTCAATAGTATTTCTAACAACTTTTTCTGGACCACTAACTCTACCTCCAGTATGTGCCCAATAAGACTTTTCATACCACAAATTAATCATAATAATAAAGAAGGATAATCAGTACAAATTCCATAACAATCAGTAACTCTTAAATCATTTAGGTTACTTATTTTAGTGTTCCATTCTGGCATAACCATTATGGATCTAGGTGTATAAGGTTTACCAGGAAATGTCCAAATATACTTATTACTTGTTAAAGTAAAATCATCTTGCTGATGCCAAAAATATTGATAACCAGCATGTTCATATTTGGTAAATTCATGCAAAGTTGTAATATCTTTACAGTGTATCCATAATCGATTATGACGATTGGCAACCCATTTCCAACTTACTTTATATTGAGGTTCATCGTGACCCAACCAAAACACCGAAGTGAGAGGATCATATCTAACATCAACTTCAGCATCATACCCCATTGAGATAGATTTGTCAATCTGTTTTGGAGAATTTTCTTCCTTTGAAGGCCCATTAATATTAGCCCTATGGGCAATGATTTTCATATTTTACTTACTGATATTTTATCATTTGCAATACCAGGAAATTTAACACAAACTATCTCACAGTCTTCTAAAAATTCTGGATCCGCAATCTCATAAGGATCTAATGTAAAAATATCACCAGAAACTAATTTTTTTCCTTGGAGAATCATTTGACCACGAACTAGTAAATTTACTTCAGTCACTTTCTCATGATAATGTACATCCCAAATTTCACCTTTAGGGTGTTTTTTATAAGATACCTCCACGTCACTAGTTTTAAAAACTGTCGGAGAAAAATTACCCACGAACCAACCACCAATCATATCTTCTAATCTGTGTAATTTCATAAATTATACTCACTCCAATCAAAAGATTCAAATCCACTGTCAGTGATTAGATTAATTGATACAGCACGATTTTTATCTTCATCTTTAAGTTTATCGTTTATAATAAATCTAACACCACTACTGATTCCCATGATTAATTGATCCCAACATAAACCTAAAGATTTCAAATGCTGTTCTGTCATCTCTCTAGCAGATTCTTTTCTAGCTGTCGTTAATATAATACTATAACCTTTTGAATCCCACTCATCAAATTTAGAAGCAACACCAGATAAAATTTCTGGATTTACTTTATGCAAAACACTAAACTTATGACTATGTTTAATTATAGTTCCATCAATATCACAAAAAATAGTTTTTGGTTTATCCGTATAAAACTCTTTTAACTTACCGACATAAATCGAAACATCTTCTGGTGTTCCTAAAGGAATATATGCATTTTTAGAAACAAAAAAAGGTAGTATTTTCTTATCTTTTTTAATGAGATAATTATAAGTTTCTGATATATAACACTCTGGCAATCCACTAACCCTAAAGTGTCCTAGAAGATTCTCTGATGACTCTACAAAATCAGATCCTTTTTTCCAATAATGTATACCAACTAAAGCATTATCACTAATTGGATTTTTTTCAACTATATTACTTATATGATTATCATTAATCTCTGCAAAACTATTTTTAGGATCTTTTGATTTAAAAAGAATTACCGCACCATCAGATGTGGTGGAATTAATTATCTTTGTAAAAGTATTGGCATCCCAGTTCATCAATTGATCGCAATTAGTTATAATCAATTGATCATCATTATCAATATATTCTTTTGCATATAGACATGTTTCACTACATCCACTTGTTACCTGATCTATTTGAATTTCAATACAATCGGGACTTAATTTTTTAAGAATAGAAGTCAACTTTTGATTATAATTAAAGTCTTTATATTTTCTAGTAATAAAAATATATCTTCCTTCAATACCCAAAGACTCTACAGAATGCTCAATTAGAGTTTTTCCGTTTACTTCAATTAAAGGTTTAGGAGTTTTAATACCATTTTTTAAAAACCTACTACCAGCTCCTGCCATAGGAATTATAATATTCATTTTATGTTTAATCATTTACAAAATTTAAATAAATTGTGACCAAGATATTCTTTTTCTGTGTACTCCACATGGTATTTAATAGGAATATTTCTTTTAACTAATTCATGATTTATTTCATGAGTTATTCTACTACCTTTTATTAAAGAGTCAATGCTATGTTCAAATTTATCAAAAAAATTAGCAGGAAACAAGAAAAAATTATCATCACAATTTCCTGATAGATGCTCCATTAATATATTAAATTTAGAATAATCCCACTCCAATTTTTTAAAATCTTCTAAAAATTTAATATCTGGTCTGGTAAAAACAAATAAATCGTAATTGTTCCTACTACGTTTAATATATGTTTTAATGTTCAATATAAGATTTTTACAATGATCACGATGAACACGCCATCTTTCATTAGGATTTTTTGAAGTAGGTATGTATCCGTAGTAATTCAAATTGAGATTATTTTTATATAATTTATTTACATCATCATTTAAATTATAAGTGCTAAAGTAATAATCAACTTCACAATTACTAAAGATACCATGTAAAAAATTTTTATGATTATCCAGATTTTCCTTTATATCCAGTAAAATATTAGAATCAACACCGAATTGATTTATCTTTTGAAAGTTAAATACTCCTCTATATGCTATTGCTATTTTCATATTACCCCATTAAAGTCCATTCATTTGGATAGTAATCATCATATCTAGTTGGGATATTAGATGGGTCATTTGTATCAATAATAGACGTATTTAAATGCCTCGGTGCAACTACAATTTTATTTGGATTTGAATTTAAATATGCTGCCCACCAACTGTAAGTACTGTCTTGAGCGATTATGTTATGATCACACATGCTCATTAAACAGAGATCCATGATCGTATCATTAGTATCACTATAATAGATATTATCTCCCTTATAAGTTTCTTTTAAATAATCTATTTCACCTAAATTATTATTACCATTAGAAGTTGCACCACCAGCAAAAAATAAAAAATTGCAATCATTATCAAAATAATTTATAGATGTTTTTGTATAGTAATTAATTGAATGTTGATTAAGTCTAATGTTTTTATTATCAGGTCTCCTAAGATGCACACTCACAACTGGTTTCTTATTATCTATAATATCATTTAAATATTGTTTGCATTTTATTTGAACACTTTCTTTGAAAGAAAATTCTTTTTTTATTTGTTCTTGATTATGATCAAAGTATTTCAGATTTTGAAAAAATCCATGTAGATTAGTATTATCAGGTAAATTAAAAAATTGTTCATCAAAATCATGAGCGTTACCAGTTTGGTTATAAGTTGTTACTTTTGATAAGTCATCTTTTTCTAAAAACTTAAAATCTAAATTAAAATTATTTAAAAGACATTTTTGTCCGTGCCAAGATGAATTATATAAATTTTGTGATAATTTTATTTCATATCCCCTATCTAAAGATAAAGATTTTAAAGCTGCGTATTGAAACAATTGATTACCTAATCTCCCCCAACTACCTAATTCTAAAAAAGTAATCATGATCTTTCTAATAAAATATGTTTCCCTTCAGCTTCATATTGAAGATAATCTACCTCTTGATACAATTTCTCTTCGTCAATTTGGTAGTTAGTCCAATCACCAAAATAAGGACGATTTACATCAATAATTCCTGCAAGAGCATCGATAGATGATCCTACATCTAAAAATACTGCATCAGTATATTTCTTTAATCTGTGTATAAGTCCAGATTTAACGTGACCCATTCCCATTAAAAATATTTTTGATGTAGAATTTTTTAATTGTTCAGCAACCATTTGTTCTGTTGCATCAATATCATCACAAGCAAATCTTTGTGGTAATGATATGTAATCTCTAAATTCACCAAGACCAAGATAATCTTGATATTGTGGTGCTTCCATTAAATTCTGAATAATATTCATCTTA
>Ga0209348_1000690_pt1 | contig 17037 bp, 36 predicted proteins | sample ETNvirenome_2_30_FD_184065 | JGI IMG/M metagenome (GOLD analysis project Ga0209348, IMG submission 184065) | Marine viral communities from the Pacific Ocean - ETNP_2_30 (SPAdes) (version 2) | ecosystem: Environmental > Aquatic > Marine > Oceanic | place: Pacific Ocean | collected 2013-06-22
AATAGGTCACTATCAAATTGATGACAGAAAACAATGTCCATCATTTGATGTACCAAAATGGTTGGAGAAGAATGATGTGGTTTAGTGCACTTAAATTAGGTTTAAATGCGGCAACGCATATATATAAAAAGAAACAAGAAACTAAAATGGCTATGGCAGATGCACAACATATGCATGCTGCTAAGATGGCTCGTGGGGAAAGCGAGTACCAGGGCAAATTGCTAGAAGCTAGGCAATCGGACTGGAAAGACGAATTTGTCTTGATCGTATTAACGCTGCCAATTTTAGTGATTGCCTATGGGGTCTTTAGCGAGGATCCTGCTGCTTCTGAAAAGATAAAAGAGTTTTTTGTTCAGTTCCAGCAGCTGCCGACCTGGTTCACAAATTTGTGGATCCTTGTAGTAGCGAGCATATATGGTATAAAAGGTACACAGATTTTTCGTAACGGAAAAAAGTAAATGTCAGAAAACAGTCTCGAACTGATAAACGAATATAAGGATCAGATTCGTATACTTCGTCAAGAAGTAGCCGAGTTACAGGATGCTGGCAAAAGCAAAGACTCAGCGAATAAAAGGTGTTTGCAAAAGCTAGAACGTACTAACCAAGATTTAGAAGAAGCTCTAAATAAAATAAAAAAACTGGAGGAAGACCATGATCAAAAAAGTAAAACAGATGATTAAAAAAGTCTGGAATAAATATATTGAATGGCTTTTTAAAGACACAAATAAATAATGAAAAAAGTTTGTAACAAATGCCATCACCCATGCCACTGTGGAGAAGATAATGATCTTCATGCAGATGAGTATGGCATATGTACTTGTGAAGGTTGTGAGTGTTTATCAAATAATGATTTAGACGAAGAATCCTTTAATGGATCTTAATGAAATTAGCTTTAGTATTAGTCATGTGTTCTAATCTACATTCTGTATGCCTACCTCCTGTAGAAACTGGACTTACATTTAGTACTTGGCAAGAATGTTCTATAAAAGGATATGAAGAGTCTTTAGATTTAATGAAAAACTCTGATCCTAAAAATGTTAATGAAGCAGAACTATTTGTTAAATTTTATTGTTATGATAAATTAATAGAAGAAGATACTTAACCCCTATGAAAACCCCTCTACTCACATTGCTGTTTACTTTATATAGTATATTTGCTTTTGCAAATACTACTCAAACTAATACGTCAGGATCTAACACAAGTATATCTGGCGGATATACAAGTTCAGCATCCAATACTTACCAAAGTGGTAGTTCAAATAATACAACAACCACAAATAATTCTACATCAAATATAAGATCTGCACCACCAACAGCGGCAGCACCTAATGTAACTAACTCTGGATCAGATGTTTGTTTATCAGGGGCATCTGCAGGTATACAAACTTTTGGTGTGGGTGTATCTGGTGGTAAATCTTTTAGAGATAAAAATTGTGAAAGAATTAAATTATCTAGAGAACTAAATACTCTAGGTATGAAAGTAGCAGCTGTGGCTATATTATGCCAAGATAAAAGAGTATTCTTTGCTATGGAGCAAGCAGGTACTCCTTGTCCTTTTGAAGGTAAGATTGGAAAAGAAGCAAAAGCTGCATGGGAAAAGTATGATAAACTTAGACCAGACTATAATCAATATGTAAAAAATTTAAAGATTATAGAAAAGAAAGATAAAGAAGAGCAAAAACAAATTACAAAAGAAATGACAGCTATGGATATCCATACAGAAACAGAAACTAAAAAAACTAAACAAAACATAGATTGGCAAAATCCTAAATGATAGATAAATTTATATATAATTTTTGTGGTAAACTAGATAGTATGACTTCTTGGATCGACAATTTATTTAAAGATAAAAAGAAAAATAAAAAATGAATAGAAAAACTAATACCGCTATGATTGCGTTGTTAGGAACAATACTTATGGGCATATCTACATGGGCATTAGTAACAATAATAGAGTTACAAACTATGGTTGCAATGATGCAACAAGAATTACTATCACTAGATAAAGTTATAGGACGTATTTATGCACACATGGATAGATTAACTAGTAAATGATTTGGTTAATAATAATGATTATAGGAGTTAGCTATGCGATTTATCGTATTAATAAATTTGCTGATGATGTTAATCCCTACAACTGGTTTAACAGAGACAGCGACAACAGGTAATTTATTACCTAACGCAGGTACAGGCCCAACTAATGCCCAGCATTCTAATAGTACAATAGATGGTATTAGTAGTTCAGAAGGCTTTACTCTTGACAATATTACTGACTTTTCAAATTCTTTTAACGAATTAGAAGCTAATGGTACAGGGACAGTTTCTGCATCTGGAACATTATTAAATATATCTGCTGGAGATCATACTACTACAGAAAATAGTTTAGATGGTGGTGTTACACTTACATCAAAAACAGAAGTACAAAACTGTGAGTGGATTGGATCAAGTCATCAGTGCGGTCAAGCAACTGATGGGCAAGATAGTTATTCTACAACAGTTACAATATTAGATGAAAATGATCAAGAACTTGCAACTGTTACACAAAATAGAAATACAGACTCAGGTTATAATAATAACACTTATACATACACAGATACAGTTACACATACAGGTGAAGGCTCAAGAAAATGGGAATGGGAATGGACTGGTATAGATGGTAATAGTCCTAACAGCACTAACCCTTTAGGGCCAAACTTACTTGGTGCAGAACTAAAAGCCACATTGCTAGATATATTTTATTCACCAATACCGCCTGCAATTAAAGAAGAGATAGGAGATGTCTTTGAAGAAATAGAACAAATTGTAGAAGAGTTTTTATTTGAAGAAAAAATACAGGTGAAAGAAGAAATTTCTATGGAAGAACCTGTAATGATAATGATGGAAATAAAAGAAGAAGAAAAATTTGAAGAGGCTCCTATATTTGAAGAAATGGTTGTAATGGAAGAAGAGCCTAAAGAAGAAGAAGAACCTGCTATGGAAATGATGACGCAGCTATTTACTGAGGAAACAGAGGAAAAGGAAGAGCTTGACAATTCTACTGAAGAGGGTATAATAGAAATAGTAGAGGAAGAATCTAAGGAAGAAAAAGAAAATGAACAACCAGAAGAACTTACAGAAGAAGAATCCAATAGCGAAACTACTGAGACTGCCAATGCTTCGGAAAAGAGTAATACTAAGCAAAAAGCTGTACAATCGAAAGAAACTAAACAAGTTAGCCATACAGACATCTTAAATAAAATTGATGAAAAGATAAAAGATGTAGGTAAGAATCTAGAATTAAAAAATCTTATAACCCTAAAAGCTATGTCCAATAACGATATTATATTAGATACCTATAATGTACCTTTTTATAAACCAAAAGATATTTACCTAGATCAGGTAAGTATTGCAGATAATAGAGATATATATTCTAATATAAATTTAAATGGGTATGTAGCTAATGACCCTATAGCTACTAAGGTAAATAAAATAAATGAATTACAAAATGAAAGACGGCAATTGTTAATACAATTAGAGGTACTTAAAAATGAACTTTAAATTTGATTTATTAAAAGTAATAAAACATAGAAAATACAAAGATTCAGCACTGGCACAACTAAGGCAAAGAAGTAAAACTTCTATAGCCAGACCAAAGGCAACAAAAAATATAACTTCAAAAGATCCAAGAATGCAGGGGATATAATATGGATAAAATAAAAAATCAATTAGCAGGTGTAGCAGCTTTATTAGGTGTCATTGCCGCAATAGGTGGTGGCTTTGTAAAATATGGTGAAATAACAACTAAACTAGATGCATTAGAAAATGCAGGTGGTACAGATTGGTCTGCACAGATAGCTGTATTAGAAGAAAAAGTTACTGCTTTAGAAAACAAAGACCTATCGCATAGTCATGAAGTAGGTGAGCATACTCATGATACTGAACATGGCCATACTAAAATATTAGTAAACGAAAAAACAATTCAAGTATTACAAAATCAAATAGAAGAATTAAAAATTAAATCTTCTAACCCACTAGCAAACTAGTGTATCTTAATGCTAACATACCTATCATAGAGTGCTATGTTAGAGGTAATTATTTAAGAGATCAAAAAGATTCCTTTGATAAATACTTTGGGTGTGCTATATTTGGTTTTAGTTCTATACCAAATCAAGTACCATTATTTCATTTTATGATGGAAGATGGTGGGCTATGGTGGAGAGCACCTATATCTGCTTTTTGTAAAGAACCAGGTGTAAAAGAATTACCACTTAATGAATTAGTTATGTGGGATAGTTTTAGTTACAATGTAAGTGTGACTACATTTTATGAAATAGCAGGTAATAAAATGCAATATATATCTAGACGTAAAGTAAAACGTATAGGTACATATTTATTTACTATAGATTGGGGGCCAGGAGATTTTAACGAATTAGATTTTGGATATTCACAACATCCCGACCAACATAAATGTGGCCATGTATTAGAATTAGATGATGGTAATTATGCAATACAACCTAATAATAGGCTAAGAGTATTTGATGCATCCACAGGTACTGATCCAAATGAAAAACCACTTATCAATAGATTAGTTAATAACAGAAGATGGACAGTTGAGACTAGTTCTAAATGGATAACTGATGAACACGAAGAAGGTAGCTACGATTATCATTTTAAGGAGTTAAAAGATGAGCAATAAAAGCACAGTAAATAAAGCAGGTAACTATACTAAACCTGGATTAAGAAAAACTATATTTAATAGAATAAAAAACCAAGCATCACATGGCACAGGTGCAGGCAAATGGAGTGCTAGAAAAGCACAGGCATTGGCTAAGGCATATAAAAAAGCAGGTGGTGGGTATAAATCTTAATGGCAGATCCTAAAGTAGGTACAGGTAAAAAACCAAAAGGTTCTGATCGTAGATTATATACTGATGAGAATCCAAAAGATACAGTAAGAATTAAGTTTGCAACACCAGCTGACGCAAGAGCAACAGTCAGTAAAGTAAAAAATATAAATAAACCTTATGCTCGTAAGATACAGATATTAACTGTAGGAGAACAAAGAGCTAAAGTTATGGGTAAAACACAAGTAGCATCCATATTTAAAAAAGGTAAAGAAGCTATAAGAAAAGGGAGAAAAGTATAATGGCTAAACTAAAAGGTAATCAGCATAAAATAGACTTTAACAAAAATAAAAAGCTAGACAAACAGGACTTTAAAATATTAGCAAAAATAAAAAAGAGAAATAAAAATGGCGTTAACAAAAAGTCAAAGATCACTTAAGGCTTGGGGCAAACAGAAATGGAGAACCAAGTCTGGTAAAAAATCATCTGTAACAGGTGAAAGATACTTACCAGAGAAAGCAATAAAAGCATTATCTTCTTCTGAATATGCAGCTACAACTGCTGCAAAGAAAGCAGGTAAAGCTAAAGGTAAACAGTTTGTTAAACAACCTAAGAATATTGCAAAGAAAGTAAAACAATATAGGAGTTTTGCATAATGGCAGGAGCAGCTAAAACAAAAGCATGGACTAGAAAAGAAGGACAGAACCCTAAGGGTGGCCTTAATCAAAAAGGTCGTGATTCTTATAACCGTGAGACTGGTGGTAATTTAAAAGCACCAAGTAAAAAGGTAGGCAACAAAAGGCGTGCCTCATTCTGTGCTCGTATGAAAGGCATGAAGAAGAAACTTACTTCTAAGAAAACTGCTAATGATCCTAACTCTAGAATCAATAAAGCATTGAGAGCCTGGAATTGTTAAATGGCACCACCACTACTTGCAGTTCCTATAATTACAGCAGTAGGTAGATTCGCTGCACCATACTTATCTAAAGAGTTAGGTAAGTTAGGTATAAATAAATTTGTTTCAACTTATGGTAAAGATGCCTTTACTAGTTTAAATGAAACATTAGCTGCTGATACACCTATGGTTAAGGCAGATAATGTGCCAATGGTTAATGAAGATAATATACCAATGGTAAATCCTAGTTTCAAAGCACCTGGTGTTATTGCACCTGATGCTGAAGAAATGGAAAGAGAAGCAGAAAAGATTAGAGAGATGGCTAAACCTATAGGTTTCCCTGCAGACCCACCTATAAAACCTGATATAAAAACAGGCGAAACCACACCGCCTAAAATAAATACAGTAGAGGAATTTCCTGCAGAGGATAAGCCATTACCTAAAACTCCAGGATTTGCTGAAGGTGATAAGATAGACATACCTATTATTACTTATTACAATAAAGATGATGAGTTAATTAAAGAAGGTTTAAAAACTTATGAAGAAGTATATTCTGAGGATGATTTTAAAACAGCTAACAAAAATTTTCCTGAATTAAGTATAGAAAATAATAAAAAAATTGTAGATGCAGATAAGCATTTCGGTGCTCGTGCTTTAGATAAAGATTTTGATACAACAAGATTAATATACTTAACTCCAAAACAATACTTAAATTTAAGTAATGATTTTGATGAAAACAGTAATTGGTCAAAAGCTAGAATAGATTATTTAACTGAAAAACTTAAACAGGGAAAAGAAATGGGAGAAATACCAGCTCTTTTTGTTGGTAAAGAAGATAATAATTACATAGTTAGAGGGCACGAAGGTAGGCATAGAGCATCAGCTTTTTTAAATGCAGGTTATGATAAAATACCAGTGAGAATTCAAGGAATATCTAGAGAAAAAGAAAGTGATATTGAAAATAAATTATATACTGCTACACCCAACAGTAATGTGGGTAAACAACTTTACTCTAAAGAATTTGCAAATTTTATTCCAGAAAAAATAATTAGTGAAAGAATAAGGGAAGATAGAAGTTTATCAGGAGAAGTTGACTTTTCTGTTGAACTAAAACCAACTGATTTCTATGACGTAGTAACAAAAGAAAAACTATTTAAAGCTGATGATGTAAATACACAGACAGAAGAAATACAAAAAGAATTTGATAAAGAGCAAAGCAATATAGGTAATCAAACTAAAAAATTACTTAAGAAATAAAAAAGGGGAGCCATAAAGACTCCCCCACAGCAAGGCAACACGACTAATTAGGAACCTAAGTTATCTTGGGTTCCTTTTTTTTTGGGCCTTACGATAAAGTGACGGATCACCCCATCGCTTAGTCCAAAACCAGTTACTTAATTTACTAGCATAACCTTCTAACTTATCCATGATACAGTTATGCCAGAAGTAATATCTAAATTTTTTGTATAATCTGTTTAACATCTTCTTGTAATTTTTTACAGACAGAGTTTGCATGATTAATTATTGATGCACAAAGACTTGCATGAAATGGATGAGTCTTTAACGCTTCTCTAATCTTAGTAACAGGCTTACCACCATAGTCTATGACTACCATATTGTTTTTATTTAAACCAATCTTAAGTTCAAACAGTATTCCTGTGTGTTTTAATATCTCATCTTCTTTCTTTTCTGTCATTGCTTTCTCCTTGTTTCACAAACTCTGCACTAATTCTAGGATCCAAAGGACTTAGTGAAGATAGTTTGTTCATGATATTAACTACTTCTCCATATGGTCTAGTCATTAAGTATCTCATAATATCCATTAATTGATCAGATGTTATAAGATATGTTTTCCCATTAACTTCTTGTTGTTTTTTTTCTTTACTCATTGTTCCCCTCTTATTTATCAGTAAAATATTTATTGAGGGTTTGTATATTTTCTTCTGCTGAAGATATTTTATTTACCAGTTTATCCAACTCATCAATGAACTGTGGATGCTCACCAATACCAACAGCTGAATTAAGATAAACAAGTGCACTAGCATACGCATCTGCTATTTGTGCTTCGTATTTTTTTCTTAACGCATCTAACATCAGTAACTTTGTATCCATTAGTATCCTCTGTATTCATAATAAGTTTTTTCTATATATTCTTCATCTAGTAAATAAGGATTACTACCATTTTTAAAATCATGTAGTTCTCTTAATTCATTAATAGTTTGAGATAGTGTTTTATTTCTTTGTAAACATCCACAAACTAAATCTACTACTTCTATAAACGCTTGTTTAACTTGTCCCATTACTGACCTCCTTTATTAGTCTAGTTAAATACCAGTGTGCCTTTTGTAAATCTTCTAGAGGTTCACCTTTAAACTTGTATCTAGAAACATACTTTAAGATATTACCTTTTAGGTATCCATGAAACTCATCATTAGTCATGCAATCTGTAATAACATCTATAGTTTCTTTTCTACCATGTAGATAGTGTGCAGGTGCATTAACATTGTCATATCTAATTTCATTTTCATATGACATATCATGACCATGATCTATCCTCTTATCATATTGTCTTTTACTTTTTACCATATTCTCTCCTAATAGTTTTAATATCAATAGCCTCTATATTATAATTACCATCTTTTACTTGTCTTTTAACTACTAGTCCACTCCACCATATATGCTGAGTATCTCTAGCAAAGTGTTCTGGATGACTTAAATAACATCCTGCAGATAGCCCATGAATCTTTTTACCATTTGGTAAAGTAGATATAGCATAATCTAATAAATGACTATGGCCTACTGTAGCAGAAACTTTGTGTTTTGTCAAGAGAGTTCTACCAATATTTTCACCAGATATAGCTGACCCCATAATACCAGATGGGAAATGATGTGCATAATAAATACCATCAACAACTTTAAATTCTTTATATGGTATTTCTTGCCAACCATATTTCTTAAATTGTAAATCAGATATTTTCATAGTACCATCTAACTCTGGATTTTCTTCTACAAATCTATCTATTCTATCCTCATGATTACCATGTAACATTATCTTTTTAAGTTTATGTTTTCCTAAACCTTTATTAAACAAATGCAATGCTTCATGCGAATGCTCCATATCTTTCTGATATCTTCTACCTTCAAAAGATTTCTTACCTCTATCATATGTAGATAGAGAATCCATACTACAAAAGTCACCCATGCATATAACATGTGTCGCTTTTATATCTGCGGCTAGTCTACCTGCCCACAGAAATCTATCATTGCTTGCTTTGGGTGTGCAATGAGGGTCACCCATAACTAAGTGCGTTGCCATTAGTTTAACTCCTTTTCACGTTTGGTTTTTAACCATTCTATAAAGTCAATAACATTATCTTCTTCGTCAAACTCTGCTACTGCATTCATGCTTAGGTTAGGTCTTTCGGGGTTTTTTTTATCTGCAGCAAATCCTTTTAATCCATAAACAAAAACAGATTGTGGATCTTGGGTTGCCATTTTTATCATGCCTCTAGCTATAGTAGAACATAATTCATATTGCTCAGTAGTCATCTGAGATTTACTATCCATAGTAATACCACATGTAAAGCCTTTCTCCCATGGAGAAATTAAAACTTTTATGCAGTGTTTAAATACATCTTGTTTTTTAGTCATACCAATACCTTTTTACGTTGTCATCATTATACTCTAATACTTTATGTTCGAATCCTCTTTTCATACTTTTCTTACCAAAATACTCTGCCTTCTTCTCATCATCAAAAATATGGTTACTAAATATTCTGTAAACATCTTCTTTTTTCTTTTTAAAAACTACAAAATATAACTGCATATTAACAGAGAGAGTAAGTAGAAAATAGACCCCTCAAACTATTCCCCACTACTCTCTGTGTTTTCCTGTTTTGGATTTGTGACAGCAGTGTACCAAACCCATTTAGGATTCTTACCTTTGGATTGCTGTTGTGGTAAGTGTTGCAATCCATCTCCCCAACATGGCACTTTGTATGCACAAAATGAACATACAGTGCCTAGCGTTCTGTTGCCTGTTGGTTTACCTCTGAAAGTTTCGGCTACATCGTCAAAACATTTCTGGAATTCTGTTTTATTTTTTAATGCAGTATAATTATCTGTTGCTACTTTAATATATTTATTTTTATGATCTTCTTGAAAATCTGGTGCTTCACATACAGTCCACTCACCTGTAGATTTATTGATAGCTATCCAACCACCGAAAGGCTTTCCCATACCTTCTGCGTATAGAAAACCTTGCGATGCATAACCAAAGGAATCATTATTAACTACTTCATTAAAGCCCCCCTTCTCACCAAATTTATGCTCAAAGGAATACGGTGACGCACTCTTAATATCCCAAATCTTGTTATCAATCTCAACATCCAATCTTCCAGACATAGAGTCTTCTTTAAATTTATACTTAACTTCTTTTTGTTCACTATCAATTTTAACTCCTGCAGATTTTAAAACAAATATAGCTAGGGCCTCTATCAAATCTCCAAATGTATTTCTCATTTTATTATTATAAGGTTGTCCATCACCTTTAATACCTTTTGATTCCATTTGTAGTTGACAGAGTGGCCTACCTATATTCGACATTCTAGGTTCAAAACTATCCCTACGCTTTTCTGAGAACTGTCTACGCAAGGCACTTTTACATGCCTCGCCAAACTCTTCAACTAAATCCTCAGAAATAGCGACAGGATTGCTAGATACTTTATCAAGATATATTTTTACTTTATCTAATATTGTATTCATTAAGATGTCAATACTTCCTCTGGAAGTTTATCGTCCATCTCTTCCACAATTTTAGCGTCTTCACCATCTTGATCATTTGGTTTCTTTGACCTAGAATTTTTATAAGCTAAAAGAACTTCATCGTTTTCTTTTTTAACAGCCTGTTGAAATACAGTTAAAGTATCGCTATCTTCTTTTGTAAACTGCAATTCAGTACCAGACTTAGTATCAATTACAGGAACATAAAAAGTATTACCACCTTTTTTCTGTCTTTCAGTATCAATAGATAGCACTTGTTTAAGCATAACCTTACCACTATCTTTTAATCTTTTGATAGCATTACTCACAGGTAAAAATGCTGTACCAGATACTCTGTACAATGTAGGTAGATTTTCTACCTTGTGCTTTTCACCATTAGCTAAGACCCCATCAAAACTAACTAGACCATACACTAATCTATAACATCTGATAGTTCTCTGTATCATTTGCTGATCTGGTGTAAGTGAGTCTCTGTCTTTGTATGGGACTTTACCACAATTAACTCCACCTAACATATCAATTGCTTCATCTTTGTGTGATGAAAAGATGACTGATCTGTTAACATATTCTGCTTTATCAGTATCATAATGCATGTATTGCATACCACTAATAAATGGTCTGAAGTTAACTGGTTTACCATAAGCAACTTTACCTACAGTAGTATCGAACACAGAAAAATAACCAACTGGTATTTGATTACCATCGTCATCTTCTGGGCTTCTATTAATAGATAATCTAGGAATGCCATCACTACTAGATGTACCATCGTCTTGACCTATGGCTTTCATTATTTGCTCATCGGTCATTTGGTTTATATTTATAAGTTCATTATCTGACATTGAACACCTCCTTGTAAAAATTAATGTATATCATATTTTATAGTAAATGTCAAGTACTATTTTTTATTTTTTTTCTTGTATGGTGGGTATACCAAATCGCATACCCAAAAGAAAATAACAACTGCTAAACAGGCAGATAAAAATATATCTAACATAAACGTGTCTCCTCATCTGTTGGTATTACTTTAAATCCATCATACTCAGCATAATGTTTCCAAGATGAATAGTCTTGATGATCTTTATTTAAATACAGAGTATCATAAGTTCCTTCGTAACTATTTACAAAGGCTTGGTACTCATCGTATACAGTAATGTCTGAATCATCGTACTCATCTAAAGTTTCTAATGCTTCAATCATATTAGTCCTCCAAGTTATAGGCTTTTGATTGTTCAAATAAAAAGTATTCGTATCCGTCATGCTCTTTATTTTCGGTCATTAACTCTGCGTATGCATCTGCACTACGCTTGTTATTAAATTGCTTTTCAAATATAAATTTATTTGAGTGGTCAAACTTACCCATGATTACATATTTTGTAGTTTTATCTTCAGTATTATTTAAACTCATATGGTTATTACCTCCTTCATATCTAACCAGTTATATCCTATTTTTGTTTCTGTGTCAAGTGGAACATTGAAATCTATATTATAATATTCTTTCAATGAATCAATAACACTACTTGTGCCCTGCTTGAATATTTTACCCATCACACTTTCTTCACCAGGATAAACATCAGCCACAATAGAATCGTGAACTGTGTTTACGAGTAAACTTTTTACTTTATGTTCTTTCATTAGATTGTGTATATTTATACACGCTAATGGAACAATATCTGCTGTTGCAAAACCTTGCACAGGATAATTTTTTATTTGTGTACCATAACTAGAACCACCCCAAGGCATACGCTGAGCATATGGAAATGAGTATTGTCTACCTGTAGGTATTTGTATACATTTAAATTTAATAGCATGTGTTTGCAATTTATCATGCCATGCTTTTATACCTTTATACTTTTCTAAGAACTTACGATAGTATTTCTTTTCGTCTTCAGTACCTGTTACACCACCATACAAAGGTTTAAATGTATGTGCTTTAGCATCTTGCCTTGATACTCCAATAATATCTGCAGTGTATTGGTGCACATCAATATTATTTTTTATATCTTCCATACCTTGTTTATCTTGTGCCATAAAGACTGCAGTTCTAAATTCAAGTTGAGAAAAATCTATCTCTAATATTTTACCACTAGAGAATCTTGACTTGACAACTTGTCTAATAGGAAATGTTTTACCTCTAGGTTGATTCTGGAAATTAGGATCACGACTTGATAGTCTACCTGTCGCAGTAACTGCCTGCATAAATTTAGGATGTAGCATACCTTTATCATCTGTATGATCTTTTATACCAGAAATAAAAGTAGACAAATAAGTATCTATAGCATTATATCTTACAATAGCATCTAGAAATTCTCTAAGTTCTCCCTCAGATTCTGCTGAAAGTTTAGATAAAGTAACTTTATCTGTTCTAAATCCAGACTCTGATACATCATACACACTTTTAGGAACTTGATTAAATCCTGCAAGTTTAGCCATTTTGTGATATATAAATCCATCGCCATCACAGTCAGAGCATTTAGTATAATTTTTATATGGACTGCCATCTTTTTTTATTCTTTTAATAACACCTTTACCATCACAGGCTAAACACTTACTGGCACTTGTTTTGTATACAGGTGCAGTATTATTTTTAATTAATGATCTAAATTGATTTAGTGAAAACTGTGGTCTACGTTTATTTTTACCTGTTGACTTATCTACACCAACATTAAATATTTTGGCCCAATTACTTTTATCTAAAGGTTTTTTAGAATAGATTAGCCATGATAATTGTTCTGGACTAGATAAATTTATTTCTGTGTCACCCATTTTATTGTAAACAATCTTACCTATCTTCTGCCTTAGATATTCTTTTTCTGCAGTATACTCTGCATTTACTTTTTCTAAAACATTTAGATCAACGTAGATACCATTACGTTCCATGTCAGATAGCACAACTAAAAACTCACCCATCATCTTTGCAGTCTTAATTAAATCTTTATTAGCAGGAAGTTTAAAGTCTTGCATCTGAGACTCAAATAATCTTTTGGTAATTGTTACATCATTTCTACCATACTCCTCAACAAGATCAGCAGGTATGTTGTCAAAAGATATACCACGATCCATGTATTCTTTTATACGATCATCCTTCATACCTATCTTCCTACGTTGGCAACACATTTGCAATGTCAAAGATTTTCTAATGCCTTTATTAAGGATATACTCGCCTAGCATAGTATCATAAACTTTACCAGAGTATTTAAACCCTGCTTCAAGTAGCCACATTAAATCAAATTTAAGGTTATGACCCACTAGTAGTGTAGTCTCATCTAATACTTCCTGTATTCTAGCGGCACCACCTCTACTTACTTTTTCAGAATGAAAAGTGAAATAATATTCACTACCATATTTTGATTCTAATCCCACACTTACCAATTTATTATCTGGATGAAATGGTGATGGATCAAATCCATTGTTTTTATTTTTTTGATATGTTGTTTCTACGTCAACTACTGTAATCATACATCGTACCTACTTATCTCTCTATAAATTCTAGCATCAATAATTCCATGATACCCATTTATTTTATTTTTAGAAATACATAATGATCTATCCATATTCTCTTGACCATTTGTATCTGGTGCTTTACCTACACCAATAATTAAATCAGCCTCAGCTGCTTTACCAGTTCTAGAGTTCTCCATCATATTAAAATCCATATGTCTTTTATTATGTGCATCATTTGATGCTTGTGATATTGCAATGATAGCACACTTTCTACGTTTTGCAATCTCTCTTGCACTAGTATATATTGCTCTGAGTTTTTCATCTGACCTTGCGTATATACCAGAAATATTTACTTTGTCAAGTTGATCAATGACAATAATATCTGGTTTATGTTTTTCACAATGCGAATCTATATCGTCCATTGTCCAATCTACAGTGTCATACAATTCAATATTTTCTTTTATTAAATCCCATTTACCATTTGCAATCTCTATGTTCTCAACAATTTCTTCTCTTGTCATTCCTGTATAACAGGATATGGCTCTCATCTGAGTTCTAACTGCAGGCTCTTCATTTATAAACGCATGAACTTTAGCACCTTGCTCAGCAAATCCATCTGGTGATGATACTAAACTAACCCAAAAAGCAGTCTTACCTGTCTCTGGTCTGGCAAATACAATCATAAGATTACCATCACCAATACCACCAACTTCGTCTCTTAGTGTAGATATACTAAACTTCCATTTAGTAGTATCAACTAACTGATTCATAACTTCTCCGATGTTATTAGATACAGATTGTACTTTCTCATCTGGAGTATTTGTCTTATGTTTTTCAATTATAGAAATAATATCATTAAAGTTTGCAGGCTTACCATTAAATATTTCAGTGGCTTCAACTGCTATCTTCTGTGCAGTTTCTCTCTCTACAAGAACTTTCATAATATCTTTTGCTATTTCATTAGATGGTTCTTGTATATCTTTTAAGTCTTCAATTAATTCATTGAATTTTATTTTTGCTGCCCTAGTTAATGCAGGGTTATACATTGTAGTATGCAATCCATATAACTCGTCTACCTTTATTGACTCCTCGTACTCTGAATGTGCTTTCTTAATTGTATCGAACAATGATCCCAAGTCTCCTTCGAATACACTGCTAGATACTGAGCCTTTGTATTGGTCATAAAAAGATTTATTCAACATCTTTTTTAGTATCTGCTTTTCCATCGTGTCTCCCTTCATTATCTTCTATTGATTGCTTTTTGTACTTTTAATTCATTCTCTAATATAACAGTAATTGTGTCAAGTTTGCTCTGATCTCTTTGGTTCCACTCTGCCTTGTTTATATCTATAATATCATACTTCCAGTTAGTCCAACTTTCAAGTATCTCCTTCATCATTTCTTCAGTCATAAAATATACTCCTTATCTCGTCTGTTTTAAAATATTTTAAATCATCTTCCAATGCTTTTACTTTTACGTTTGTAAAACCTTTTGACCTTAACTCTTTTGCAATAGAGAAAGATTTAGTAGTTGCGTCTCTATCCAATGCAACATAAATATTTTTGTATTGCATTATATGTGCAAGGTGTGTATCTGCTAATGATGTACCCATTAAAGCAATACCAGTCAGCACACCAGATACTGCACACGCAGAAGCACAATCCTCTACAATAACTGCGTCATCACACTCACCACAAATAAATGGAACATGTTTACCACCATACATATACCATTTAGGATAAGTGTCTTTGTGTAATGCTCTACCTACTGCACCTGCATATTCATTTGTATATTTATTTTTAACTACAAATACAACTCTGTCTTGTGCTACATCGTATTTAATATCTGCTCTGTTCATCATAAAAGAATCCCAACAATTATTATTTTGTAAATATCTCATAGCCTTTTCATGGGAGAAAGGCGATTTAAAACTTTCTGGTAGATTAAATACTGATAACTCCGAATCATCTTTTTTATTTGAGAAAGTCTTAGTGACATAATCCATAGTTTTTTGCCCCTCGTGTTTTCCTTTTGCTTTACACGAAGCATGAAAGCAATACCAACCTATATTGTTACCAGTGGTATCAATAAGCATTGTATTACTATGATGACAGAATGGGCAATCTGTTCTTTCTTTGTGATCTTGTTTTAAGTTTAGATTTTTAATAACTTCTAACTGTTGCTTATAATTCAACTTGGACTTCCTCGTATGTTATTAAGTATCTATCTTTACTAACAAACTCATTAGCTTCTATTTTCATTAGATTATTATCTAAATAATAAGCTAAGTTATTTTCTAACTTTTCTTGTGTTGGTTCTTCCTCGAATGGTATTATTGCTACTGCTTCTATTCCTAGTCCTACTAGTCTTACTTTGTATTTTTTCATGATTAATTCCCTTATCATAGTTTACTTCATTTGTCAAGTCGTCTTTTGATTTTTTATAATATTTTGGGTGTCGCCAAACAAATGTCATTTATTAAAATTCTCCACTATACTTTCATCCCATAAGTCAACTGCAAAAGATTTATCTTTTAGTTTAAAAGCAAATTGATTACCCTTGCCATCTAGGTACATAGCATTCTCAGTAACCTCGCCACCTAGTTGTTCAACAAGTATTCTAAATTTAAGTCCTAAGGTAAATGTGTCACTCATTGTTTTCCTCCCATGTTCCACCAGTGTATTCCTCGTACCATTTATCGAATGATTCGTCTCCACCTAGTGGTTTTTTATATTTCTCACATTCTTTCTCATACCATTGTCTTAACTCTTTATAGTTTTGTAAGACATTTGCTTTTGCTTCTTCTTTACTATTCCAACAATAGCTATCCATCATATCTTTTTTTATACTATGGTCATAACAATTACTCATATTAATGCTCCTTATAACTTACTTGTTTAACATTTCTATTCCAACATGCACGACAACTACCACACTCGCCATCTTGTTTATATGCAGGGCACTCTCTACCTACTGCTTTCTTATCTTTGTGTACACCAGATGTCCACTTCCAAAACTTAGGTGGTGGGCTATCAACTTTAATAGCTGATACACGCAAACATAAATTTTTTGGTACATCTTTCTCGTCTAACTTATC